>Ga0114963_10003939_pt1 | contig 10171 bp, 12 predicted proteins | sample C_131016_EF_Meta_FD_87019 | JGI IMG/M metagenome (GOLD analysis project Ga0114963, IMG submission 87019) | Freshwater microbial communities from Lake Croche, Canada to study carbon cycling - C_131016_EF_MetaG | ecosystem: Environmental > Aquatic > Freshwater > Lake | place: Lake Croche, Canada...
ACTTTTGGCTTCAAGTTTTTCGCTCATTGCTTGTCCCTCATCTTGTTGATGATTTCAAACGCAGACTTGACTTTTTCTTCAAGAACGGCAACGCGCAAGTCAAGCTTAGAGAGCACGATGATGAGCGTCACGATACCAAGCAGCACCGGCCATGCTTTCAGGAAGAGTTCAACTATTTCCATTGCCGTGCATCCTTATGTACTCGTCACGCAGGAACGTCACCTTTTTGCGCCCGTCATGTTTCTTGACTTTACCCAAGGCTGGCGAGTTGTTCAAGTATTCTGCGGCGCGTAGGAGCATGTCCGGGTCATCATCAAAGCTACCTAGCGCCGTGTTACATCGTACACACAAGATCCCACGAACATCATCTGAGTCGTGGCAGTGGTCTACCGCAAACTTGTACTGCTTGAGCTTGAGGGGTTTGTGACAGATAGCGCAATTATATCCCTGAAGTTTCAACAGGAAGTCATAATCTGATGGGGACAATCCGAAACGGGCAAGGCGGTTTATGTCCGACTTGCATTTGCTGCAGAGAAAATAGTCTTTGCGCCCGTGAATAGTCAGGTCTTCTCGGAGAAACTCCCCACGGCAGACGGCGCAGAAAGGCATTACTTAGACTCTAGTTCTTTTACGCGAGCCGTCAGTTCCTGAATAGCCTTGATAAGAGGGGCGATCAGTTCGTCGTATCCAATCGTCAGAACATCTTGACCGCCTTTAACTGAATGGTCTTGATACCCACCAAAGTCAATACCCTGTGCGTCGAGTACAGCCTTAACCTCTTGAGCAATCAAACCGTGGTGGAATCGGTTGCGTTTTTTACTGCCGTCATGGGTGATGTTTGACAGATTACAAGCCTCTATCCACGCCGCCATCGCCTCTTTGTCAGTCGAGTCCTCTGGCATTGGGGGCTTGTAATCGTCCCGCATATCCCATTTATAGTCTACTGGGCGTAAAGCATTGATGAACCCAAGCCCAAGCTGAGTGTCACGAACATCCGTTTTGTCACGCAGGTCTGAGCGAGCGGCTATTGCGTAATAGTATGTTGTTGTTGAAGAATCCCCAAGTTGAACTTGGTTGCTTAAAGTTACGGCTGTATTTGCCCCCAGAGCAGAACAATTAGTATATGTCGTAATGGAGGAAAGTGCGGAATAACCAATTGCGGTATTGGATGTGCCTGAAGTAAGGGCATTAAGAGCGTTATATCCAAACGCGGAATTGTTAGCGGCGTTAACTGATTGAAGGGCTCCGGCTCCGACAGCAGTGCATGATGAACCAGATGCAGCTATTAAAGACCCCGCTAAATACCCAACCATAACATTGTTAGTACCAGTAGCAGTGCTACCCCCGCCAGCAAACGAACCAAATAAAGTATTAGAAGCGTCATTATTGGCAAAAGTACCAAGCTTTAAGCCGTTGACGGTAGTATTTCCGCTAATGACCGGGGTGGTAATTGTTGGGCTTGTTGCTAGTACATAAGCCCCACTTCCCGTGGTGCTGCCGCTAAAAGTAGGAGTAGCCCAAGTGCCGTCGCCACGCCAAAACGTGGTTGATGAAGCCGAAGTGCCGCTATTTAAATTGGCTACCGGAAGATTTCCAGTTGCTTGATTGACAGGAATACTTGTACAGTTTGTTAGAGCACCAGATTGCGGAGTACCGAGAATCGGTGTAACTAGAGTCGGGCTGGTTGAAAGTACGTTATTGCCTGAACCTGTAGTAGCCGTTGCTCCAGTGCCCCCACTACCAACTGCCAAAGAACCAGCTAAAACAATTGCGCCAGTTGATGCAGTATTAGGTGTAAACCCAGTACTACCCGCACTAAAAGACGTAACCCCACCACCAGAATACTGGGGGATATTGAGCGTAATACCGTTAAATGTAGCCGCGCCGCTGGTCCCGGTGGTCGTCAGAGTAATAGCAGATTGGTAATCCGTGTTAGCTACAGCATTTGCCAGCGCCCCACCAGAGTTGGCTTTGAGTATTGCAGTACCAGACGGGGGCGCTAGGTAATCTGTGCCAGCAGTCGCAGCGCTAATTGCGGTCCCATTGCCTTTGAGTACGCCGGTAATACTTGTTGAAAGCGTAATTGCTGGCGTCGAGGTAGCTGTTGCAACCGTACCGGCAAATCCATTAGCGGAAACAACGGAAACGCTTTGAACTGTCCCACCACCTCCCGCGCTAACCGTGGCCCAAGTACCATCGCCGCGCCAATAAGTAGAAGAAGTTGCGCCAGTTCCACCAGCAAGATTGCTAACTGGAAGATTCCCAGTCACCCCGGTAGATAATGGAAGTCCAGTCGCATTAGTCAGTACTCCCGAAGTCGGCGTCCCTAGCGCACCACCGTTAACAACAAACGCCCCGGCAGAACCAGTATTAACACCTAAAGCAGTTACAACACCCGTACCCGTCGTAATTGTAGAAGGTCCAGCACCGGCACCGCCACCAACCATAAGAGCATTAGCCGCTAATGCAGCCGAAGATGCCCAAGTGCTGCTGCTTGCAAAATAAACTATACCGCCGCTGGTCCCGGCAACAGTAAGCGCAGGGGTTGTCGTTGCTGTGGCAACCGAAATAAGGCCACCAGTAAAACCAACGCTGGTAACCGTGCCTGTTGCAACAACACTGGAGGCAATCTTTACAAAGTCCGAGCCGTTCCAAGCAACGATTGCTTTCTCGTTAACGGCTAACGTCACTCCAGTCGTAGGGCCAGCACCTACAATCTTAACCGTGTACGTCCCTGACGTATTGTTGATGATGTACGATTTACTCGATGCCGGGGCCGTGATGGTGATATTGGCCGATGCCGGGGACGCGATAATAATCGCATACTGAGAAGAAGTAGACCCGAGGCTTGAGCCAGTGGTCTTAGTAAGCGTCGTGTCCGCCGTGACGGTTACAGCCCCAGCAACAGCAGAGTCAACGTACGTCGATATGTAGTTGTTGACTGTATCGCCCCAAGTACCTGACAACTCCCCCGTAGCAGGGAGAGCAAGCCCTAATAACGTGGTGTATGAAGTTGACATCTCTAGTCCTTAAATTGTTGTAAGTACTTCCCAATTAGGGGATTGGCTATCGTTAATGTCCGTCCAACCAGGAGTCTGCGAATTGTTTATGCTGCCCCATGTAGGAGTCTGCGAATTATTCACATTTGTCCATGTAGGAGCTTGCAAATCGTCTATGTCTGTCCAGTTGGGGGTTTGGTTGTCATTGATGATACTCCAATACGCAACACCAAAATTTCCAACGGCACCCATCGCTGGGCTACCAGTAATCTGTATCAGTCTTTGCCCTATTGATACGGATTGTACGGTACCAGTTGCAGGATTTCCAGCAATTGCAACGGAATATATGGCGTCTCCCGTCACCGTACCGACAGATGCACTTGATGCGTTGCCAGTCAAAGAAACCGTTAAATTGGCGGTTTGGGTTCCTACATTGCCTTGAGCTTCGGTGCCAGACGTTTTTGCAGGCGCTACAACACCTCCAACAATTCCTGATGCAGCTACACCAGTCAAGCCAACCAAAACGCTTGGCGCAATGATTCCGGCTGCGCCTCCAGCAAAAACCCCGGTTGTAGCAACAGATGTATTTGATATGGGGGTTCCGACCAACCCCAAAGAAAACACGCCCTCTTGTTGAGGCGCATAACTAACTTTGTTAACTAAACCAGATGCCGCGTTTCCGGTAAGCGCAATACTGCGTTCTTCAACAGTTACAGTCCCTACCGAACCGGATGCCAAGACGCCGGTGGCGTTAACAAGAGAGCTAGGGGTTACGGTGCTTACCGCGCCAGATGCGGCGTTTCCAGTAATTCCTTCAGTAACACTAAGTGTTACAGTCCCAACAGCGCCAGATGCGGGTGTTCCAGTAAATGCAACCGACTGGCTTTGGGTAACAGAATCTACGGCACCGGAAGCAGATACTCCGGTAATTGCTATTAAGCGTGCTGCTACAGTTGCTGTACCAACCGAACCGGATGCGGCGTTTCCGGTAATAGCAACAGATACTGATTTGGTTGTTGTGCCTACTGCACCAGACGCATCTACCCCGGTAAGGGATACCTGTGTGCCACCAACTTCAAACGCAGTCGGTTCAAACGCGCCGGATTGAAACGCTGCGGCCATGACTCACACTATGGCTGTTTAGGCCATTCAATTTTAAACGGGTCTGTCTGCTTGGTGATATCGCGCAACTCTTGACGGTACGTTGCCCAGTTGGTTTTGTCAACCGGCGCATCTGCTACTTGAGTCCAGTCGGAGTCCTTGAGCATTTGATTGCGTTGAGTGCGTATAACTATCCACTGGGTATCAACTTGGGCTTGGAGTTCCTCGTTAGTTAGAGGCTCAACGTCAACCAGACAGCACATTCCATCGTACAAATGAGGCGCTGCTTGTACAAGTTTCTCGGTTGCTTGGTCATGGTCTTTCCAAACCGATATGACGTAGTACCCCGCTTCCGCAATCCAATCTAGTGTTGGTCCACGGTTACCAAAAGATGTGTTGGGAAACCACTCCGTATGGTCTTTAATAACAAGGTCTTGGTTAGCAAGTTGCATGATTATTCTACTGGGAGTGGTGTGGTTGGAGGTGTAAAAGTGGTGATATATCTAGCAATACCTCTAGTAACACGCAAGTCTTGAATGTTTCCAGTATAGTAATTAGTACCCGTAAGATATCTAGCAACACTCAATGTCGCGCCACTAGCCACACCCCCGCCAGCGGATGACCCCCCCGATACTCCATTTACAAACAACCTAGTGGTGGTTCCGTCATAGGTTACAGCTATGTGATTCCATGTTGTTGTTGGCGATGATATTGTAATTGAGGAGGTTATTTTCACTCCTATAAAAGACACATCAATAATTGGGTTGGCGCTATGGGAAAGGGCAAAAAACCCCGACAACACTTCCGCGTACCAATAGCCCTGACCTCTAAGCCATGCTTCAATTGTAAATGGTAAGTTTTGGTCAAATCCCGTGCTAGACGGAAAAGTTAAATAACCTGTGGTGCCATCGAAACTCATGCTTGTTGGCGACCATTTGAATTGCGTGGTTGACGCTTGAGCGTTGCCAAATGTTATTGCATTGTTCTGGACCGTAGCGTCGTAGATTCCTGCATTAGTAAAGTTAAGCAAAAGGCTAGTATTGGTGATTACGGTGACAGGGGACGTTGGTGGAGTAAATGCTGCGGTATAGACCGCTGTTCCGTTAACAATTCTAAGATTAGATATATAACCTGGAAAATATGCGGAAGCTGTTGTTTGCCTAAACAAATAGGTAATTGATGCAGAAAAATTTGTTGCCAATGTGGCAGTTCCACTTGACACACCATTTATGTATATTGCAACTGCCGTACCGTTTCTAACGCAAGCTATATGAGTCCATTGATTTAATGGAACTGATGTGCTGGAAGTAAGCAAAACAGCTACCTGAGCCCGAGCAAGTTGAACTTGGTTTGTTGAATTAAGTTGTAAACTAAAACCATTTGTTGAGGCGTCTGCGAACTGTGAACCGCTGGCACTAGTAGATGTGCAATACACCCACAATTCAAACGTAAAACTGCTTGTTCCAAACGTCAATGCAGAGTTAGATGGAACCGTAAAATAATCCGTACTACCATTGAAATACCCACTCCCCCCATACGCCGCAGCGGTGTAAGGTGACGCTGGCGAGAACGGCGGGGAGGGTTGGATTTTGGGAGTGCCAAAAACGGTGATTGCTATATTATTGCCGCTATTGTCTTTAATTCTATTTGATTGGCAAGTTAGTAAACTAGCGCCGTTTGATATGAGAGGGATAGTAGGAGGAGTAAAATTTACTCCAGCAACATATTGCACACCCGGCGTTACTCTTAGATTGCTTATGTACCCTTTAAATTTAAGGGTACCTGTACTTGAAGCGCCTATGTAATTTGTGGCTGTATTAACTAAGTTAAAAACAAACAAAGCGGAATTAATAGCAACGCCGTTAATATAGGTATAAAAATAACTACTATCTAGTATTACTGCAACATGAGCCCAAGCATTTCGCGGCACGGTGGTGGTTGATGTCAAAAGAGTGCCGGAACCAACAACAGCCACAACAATAGCATTTGATGTGTTAAGGTAAATTTGTACGGCACCTGTGACTTGAGACATATATAGGTATCGATTAGTTGCATCAGTTCCCGTATTTACCCAAGCTTCAAAACAAAAAGTACTAATATTATTTAAAGAAGAATTAGCGGGAAACGATAAATAGTCTGTACTGCCATTAAAATAAGTACTCCAATATCCATCGGGCCAATACGGAGTTACAGAACCCTGCGTTGCGGTTCCAGCTCTAGTGATGGTAAAGTTATTGGTGCTGGAATCTAGGAACGTATTGTTTTGTTTCCCGTTGGTACTAGTCGTTTCTAATAGTAATGAAACATATGGAAAATATGGGTCCCTAGCTGAATTTACAGTTCCTGATTTAGACGCAGCAAACATTAGTAGTTCTGTCCTACAGTAGCTCCAAACCAATTTGACCCGTTGCAAAAAAACGAGTAAATATCTCTTTTGTTTGCTACGCTGGTAATTATGGGGGCAGCACCTGACGGCCACAAAGGAGAACTCCAAGTCACTGTCCTACCCCCAGTAGCATCTTGGGTTAAAATAATAATAAAAGATTTGCCCAACGAAACCGCTGGGTCAGGAAAGTTTATTGCAGCATTGGCTGTCAATGTTAAAATTTGCACCGTACCGTTTGCCAAGCTCACGGTGATTGATGTGCCGGTATTTGCAGAGTACGCTGTCTCAGTATAATTTGTAACGGTAGGATTGGTTAATGATGCCCCGCTAGATAACCCCGTAGCGGTACCACTAATGTTCATCGACTGACCGCTGATGAACGTAGCAACAGCAGCAGCACTCGCGGAGCGATAGTAGTTATCCCCCGCTTTGGATATTATTGCCGAAACACCAGATGTAACGGCATTATCGGTTGAATTAAAATAGTTGTTAAATATGTAGCCGTTAGAATCCGCTACTACAACTCGACTTGCAGTACCGGCAGTGGCTGAAGGCGTAAAACCACCAACAGTACTTGAGTTCCCAGCAGATGTGGCGGATGTAGCAGATGTGGCGGATGTAGCAGAAGTAGCCGTTGCTGCGTTTCCACTAATGCTGATTCCCCAAGTACCGGAAGCGCCTGAACCAGTTAAACCGGGAGAATAGCTGGTGTAGTTGCCGCTGTTTAACAACGTACCGCTTGCGTCGGGCAGGGTCAGGGTGCGGCTCGCCGTGAGTGTGGTTGGGGTAAGCGTGACCGCATAACTGCTTGTGCCACCAGCCCGTCCTTGCAGGATTACTGCATCTTGCGTTGCAGCAGGAATTGCCGTTACGGTGGTAAACGTCCCGGTATTTGGGGTTGTTGCCCCGACCGTTCCATTAAATGGGCCAGCCAAACCCCCAGCAGTGAGCGTCGTACCGTTAAACGTCAGGTTTGCTGACTGACCAATAACGCTTGTTGAAGAAGCGTAAAAGACTTGATTTGCGGTATAAGTTGAAAGATTGGTTCCGCCATAAGCCGTTGCCAACGGAAGTGCAATCTCTTCTGCTGCCCCGGTGCCAGCAGTGACGCGACCCAGTAGTTTGTTGGTCGCTAGTTGAAGCGAATGCTCAGCGTTCCAGTTTGATGGCTGAACAAGGGTCGAGTCCGAGCCGTCAGCTTTCGCACTGGCAAAAGCATGTTTTAGCGATACAGTCATGGTTTACGTTGTAGCCAACCGAAGCAATGCGGTGGTAGTCGTGTTGCTTGGCATCGTCAATGTGAACGTACCGGCGGTCACAGTCTGTGAGCCAAACGTGTGAACACTGACTGCCTTGTTGCCCTGCGTCGAGTTGTAAATCAACACCGTATCAAACGCCGTTGAAAGCGTAACGGTTGTATATACAATTGAAGCAGAAGGCGTCCAATACCCAACACCAGCCGTTACCGACGAGTTTGTAGAAGCGGGCGCAGTAGCATTTGTAACCGTTACCCCGCCAGCCGTATAGTTAGTGCCCGTAACTTCATTGGTTGACGAATAGACAGTAGTCGAAGCGTTAACCGTTGCGGTTGTTACATACAGCGCGGCTTTAAACGTATCAGCCGTGGTTCCTGCACGAGTAGGAGACGCACCAAAATTGTGTGTAGCAGTCATTAGTTCCGAAAGGAACGAAGTACACATGGATTGAGTATTTGCCATGATAAGCCCTTATGCAATTTCCGCTGCTTCAGCGAACAGCGCGGGGGAGGTTTTTAGAGTAACGTGAACGGAACGATGGACCAACTCATCGTCAAGCCAATACTCAGTCCAGGTGGTGAACTCGATATCATTATCTAACGAACCCTCTTTCTTGACTAGGAGGGAATCGTCCATCTCACCGTGGGTTGTGGTGACTAGCATGGTTAATACACCCTAATAATTGCAGACGTAATATCGTCCGTTGGAAAAACAATGTTTAAGACCCCGCCTGCGCTTGTTGTCCTTTGGCCACCAAAATCCAAAACGCAAACTGCCGGATTACCTGCCGCAGAGCTATTGTAAATCAACGCCCCAAAGGTTGTGATGGTCACGCCCGTCAACGACAAGTCCACAAAGTCCACGTAGGCCGTCGTATTGGCTGACGTTGGAAGATATGGAGTCAACGCAACTCCGCCAGTGGTATAGGTGCCAGAGGCTGCGATTTCGTTAGTTGACGTGTATGCCGTTGTGGAAGCATTAAACGTGGCGTACTGATCGTACAACGCCAACTTGAACGTATTGCCAGTGCTTGGCGTGAAGTTATGCACGCCTTTCAAAAGCTCTACTTTAAAACTTGTACAAATGTAATTGCCTGAAAAAGCCATTACGGACCCGGTGAATCAGATTTAAGCGGAATCCGCATCATGCCATCGCGGTACTCATCGCGGCGGCGGCGGCCCTGCTGTTCAACACCCAGACCACTGACAGCCTGTTTGTAACTATTTTCAAAATAAGCTTGCATGTCGGCTGGACCTTTCAAATAGCTATACGCCTGGATCATGCAAGCATAGAACAAGGCCTCTGGCGCATTCGTGCTAATCCAGGTCGTCGTATTGGTCGATGACAGTTGAGCCGGTCGATAAATAAATCCCAATTCCACAACGTAATTTTGATTTGGAGTCGGAGCCACATAGAACGTGTTCTGATCCCACACCGAAAAATACTTGGGAGTACCCGTTACCGTCTGGTCTTTCCAATACTCTTTCATAAAAGAAGTATCCCGAAAGTCCAAAAATACCTGAGTCGAAGTTGTAAAGCTCTTGATCAACATGTAACGATGCGTCAACAAGTCTGTTGGAGCAGTCAAAAACCTATTGCCTGACGTCAGGTTACCCGTCATCTCTTTCTTGAACACGTCCAGGTCAATCTCACGCATTATGCGGTTCTCCGCAAACGTGATAAACGTGTTGATGACAGCATCAGTGAACTCAGTATCACCTACCTGCGCGTAATTTCGGATGTTTGTGACCAGTTCGTCGTAGGTCATGTTGTTGTCACCGTCACAGAACCGACCACGACCCGCGATATCAACGCAGGACCAACAATATACGGCCGCATATCGTTTGTGTTACGCGCCGTCCCGAAACTTTGGAAGGATGAAAATCCTGGGGCACCAACAAACACGGATAAAGGCTCCCTACGATCTGGCCGCGGCCCGTCAAGTGCAATCGCATCGCCATGATACTTCAATGGCTGGATTTGCGGCTCTTTTGGCTCGTAATCGTCCGGACAAACCTTAAACCCACGCCAGTTGATGCGAAGCTGGGTCAGCCTGTACCGCTGACCGCAGTAATCGCACAGACCTAATGCATATTTACCTGCCGCGGTAGTAGGCATTTTAAATCGTCGCTATCTGCGGCACAAAGTATGTGCTGGCGGTATCCCTGTCTTCATCTGCCGCACGCTTGAAGTCCTCTTCATAAAGATTCTTCAAGGCACCAATTCGGTCTGGGGCAAACTTCAAAGACAAGAAATACGCAAGACCGGACGCCAGGCAAGGCAAGAAACGCCAGTTGACATCCGAAGTATTCGTGTACGCCCCAGCATCCTGAATCCGTCGAATCCGGTAATACACCAGCTTGTACTGACTATTCGGTGGAACGGGGTACAGATAAATCTGCGGGATGTTTTGGCGTTGTACGTACAAC
>Ga0114963_10003945_pt1 | contig 10167 bp, 7 predicted proteins | sample C_131016_EF_Meta_FD_87019 | JGI IMG/M metagenome (GOLD analysis project Ga0114963, IMG submission 87019) | Freshwater microbial communities from Lake Croche, Canada to study carbon cycling - C_131016_EF_MetaG | ecosystem: Environmental > Aquatic > Freshwater > Lake | place: Lake Croche, Canada...
CGTGAACATAATAGACACAATGAATTGGCGCTACGCGACCAAGAAAATGGATCCCTCAAAAATCGTTGGTCAAGATAAGTTGGACCGTATATTGGAGGCCATCCGTTTGGCGCCAACATCCAGCGGCTTGCAACCTTACGAGCTATTGGTGGTCAGTAACCGCGAATTATTGGCCCGCATCCAGCCAATTGCGTTTAACCAGGGGCAAATTACCGAATGCTCGCATTTATTGGTTTTCGCCGCTTGGAATAACTACACCCCCGAGCGCATCAATAGTATGTTCGACTTAACCAACCAAGAGCGCGGATTTACCAACGAAGGCTGGGAAAACTACCGCAAAATGCTGCTCAGCACCTACCCTTCGCGCGGCCCGGAAATCAATTTTCAGCATGCGGCGCGTCAAGCCTATATCGGCATGACCGCAGGATTGATCGCCGCAGCCTGCGAAGAGGTGGACTCCACACCGATGGAGGGCTTCGATTCGGCCGCCCTCGACAAGCTACTCGGCCTGGGCGAAAAAGGCTTGCGCAGCGCCGTGATCCTGACTTTGGGCTACCGTGACACAGCCAATGATTGGCTAGTCAAGCTCAAGAAGGTGCGCCGGGCCAAGGCGGATTTCATCCACGAACTGCGATAGGACGCGCCCTCGGGCAGCCTCAAGCCGAAAGATATTTATCGTGGATCATTGCCACATAGTGAGCAAATATCTCCTGACAATGTGACTCCACGTGTTTCGCCAACCTTTCAAGCGCCTTTCCATCCTTTGTGCTGACTGCATTTGCGCCATTAGGAGACAGCTGTCCTTTTGCGACCATGTCATGAATAGCTCTCGCAATGACTAACAAATTGTTTGACTCAGTCAGATCTAGCCTCAACTTAGCAATTTTGTCGCTTGACAACTCTTGCTCCGTGTATTGAACATCAAAAAATTCTTTAATTTGTACTAGTTTTCGAGAGTTACCTGCGTGCTCAATAAGTAGCTTTGAGAGCCCTTTAATGTTACTAAGTGCTAAGGCGATACCGTCGTCAAACATTTCGTAAGAATTAATACTTATCTTGAAATCTACACTTATAGGCCTACCTGGTCGTTTTGCCAACTGATCTATTGCCATAACAAGAGTTTCAAATGCAGCATATGCAAGGAAGACATGAAAGGTTTTTGAATATCCACGCAAAATTGAGAATTTAACATCAGCTTCAATACCTTTGAATTTTCTTGAAAAGTGATAACGCGCCAAAAATCTATCCATCAAAGTAGTACGCTTAGTTTTGGATGCCTTAACGAATATTTGCCATTTTTCAAGAATTTCCTTTTCCTGTTTTCGCATAGCATTTCTCCGTAATTTGATAAATGAAATATTCACATTCTGAGTCACTGCAATAGTGAGCATCGACGGATAACAACTAGAGCTCACTACGCAGAACGATCAGCAACATTCTCTTGTTAGAAAGTACCGAAGATATTGGCAAACGATCGGCACCAAAACCAGTTACTAACCTACGTGATTGGGAGAAAAAATGTTAGCTAGAAAATCATAATTACGAATAGTTCATCATGATGAAATCAATTCAAATTCGATAAAAAAACAATGTATGTTGGGTTGTTTCAGCGCCAAGATCAAGAGCATGTAAATATTAACGTTGCTAACAGACCATACCAAGTATTAGAAACTCACAAGGTTAACAAGAATAAAGAGATTCGGTATCCGCGTATCCAAGCTCTCAACCATCAACCATTTAGCAATCTAGTAATGCGAGATTCTGAGCCCAGTTCGCTCATTGAAATAATGGGATTTACCAGGGGCAACTGCTAGATGCAATACATCGTTGACTTCTGGCACGGAGGCGAATGCTGGAATACGCACGACCACGTGATTTTGATGCCGCTGATTTTCCATTCGACCGTAAATCAATCGTTCCGCTCCTAACAATTCAACTGCCTCTACCCTCATTGGCCATCCTGTTTCAACAACGATCCAATCTTCTGGTCTGACCCCAACAACAATGCCAGCTTCTATTCCCGCCGCGTTCGATATCAAATTCATAGGCGGGGATCCCATGAACCTAGCGACAAATATTGTCGAAGGTCGCATGTATATTTCTTCCGGGCTAGCAACCTGCTCGATCTGACCAGCATTTAATACGATTATTCGATTCGCCAGTGTCATGGCCTCAACTTGATCGTGCGTCACAAAGAGACAAGTTGTCCCCAGTTGGCGATGCAATTGTTGAATTTCTAGCCTTGTCTGCGCTCGCAGTTTTGCATCCAAATTACTCAGTGGTTCGTCAAATAGAAAAACCTGTGGCTTTCGCACAATTGCCCTGCCCATTGCAACTCGCTGACGTTGACCTCCTGAAAGTTCGCGGGGTTTACGATCCAAAAGCGGCACCAACTCAAGCTTTTCGGCTGCTGCCATAACTTCAGCTCGGACAGTATTTTTATTAAATCCTGCGATCCTCAAGCTGTAAGCCATATTATCAAAAACACTCATATGAGGATAGAGCGCATAGTTCTGAAAAACCATGGCTAGATTACGTTTTGCTGGTTCTAGTGCATTGATTACGTAGCCATCAAGAGCGACCTCGCCACTATCGCAATCTTCTAATCCAGCAATCACTCGCAATAGAGTCGACTTGCCACATCCTGATGGTCCGATTACAACGACAAATTCACCATCAGCAATCTCCAGATTGATGTCATGCAGCACTCTATGAGCGCTGGCCCCTGAACCGAAGCTCTTGGAAATAGACCTGAGGGAAAGTTGAGCCATAAATTTTGAGAATGTGAAAAAAACTCTACTTTTCGATGTCAACTAGGCCTTTTACGAACCACTTCTGCATCATTAACACTACTATCGTTGGAGGTATCGTCGCTAATATTGCAGTAGCCATTACAACGTTCCATTGTGCTGGTGAATCGGTCCCACCAAACATTCTTCTCAAACCTACAGTTATTGGGTACATGTTTTCATTTGTAGCCACAATAAGGGGCCACAAATATTGATTCCAGCCAAAAACAAATTGAATTAGAAAAATTGCTGCAATACTCGTCTTGGAAAGCGGAAGCAAAATATCCCAAAAAAAACGCATTGGACCTACACCATCCATACGTGCAGCTTCAATAAGCTCTTTCGGAATTGTTAGGAAAAATTGACGAAATAGGAATGTCGCTGTCGCTGAAGCTATCAGAGGAATAGATAAACCCGCAAAAGTGTTAATCAAATGAAGATTGGCAACCACTTGATATGTAGGGCCTATGCGAACTTCCACTGGTAGCATTAAGGTAACGAAGATTGTGCCAAAGCATACTTTTTGAAAACGAAATTGAAAAAATACTAGCGCAAACGCAGATAAAAGTGAAACCGTAATTTTTCCAAACGTAATAATAATCGCAATGACAAATGTTATCCATAGCATGCGGGCTGCAGAGCCTGGGAAACTAACGTCATTATTACCACTCATCGCAGCGGCGTAGTTATTCCATATTTGATCACCAAACCAGATTGGCACCGGAATTTGAGCGAGCTCTTGTGGCGTATGACTTGATGCAACAAGCGCCAAATACAGAGGAAAAACAACAATCAAGACGCCGCAAATAAGAATGCAGTGACTAAACGCCTCAACAAGAAAATTTTTCTTAGCCATATTCAATAGATCACCTTTTTTTCAAGGAATTTAAATTGAATTACGGTAAGGGCAATCACCATTGCCATCAACACTACAGATTGCGCCGCAGAACTGCCAAAATCCATGCCTTGAAAGCCGTCGAAGTAGGCTCTATAAACCAATGTTGATGTATCTCTTCCTGGACCTCCTTGAGTCGTTGCATCAATCACTGCAAAAGTTTCAAAAAAAGAATAAACAATATTTATTACCAGCAAAAAGAAAGCTGTGGGCGTCAGAAGCGGTAATTGAATAGTCCAAAAACGACGCCATGGACCTGCGCCGTCCATTTCAGAAGCTTCAATTAATGATTTGGGAATTGCATGCAATCCAGCCAAAAAAAATACAAAGTTATATGGAGTTTGCTTCCAAGCTGCAGCTGTTACGGTGAGGATCATGGCATCACGTCCACTTAACAAGTGATTCCAATTCAAACCGATCGTTGCTAGCCAATGGCTAATCACACCATTTGGAGTGGCAAACATAAAAGTCCAAAGAACACCGGAAACAACTGGCGCAATGGCATACGGCACAAGTAAAACAGCTTGGTAAAATTTGGATCCAAATGCAACTCGCTCAGTAAAAATAGCCAACAAAAGTCCGCAAAACAATGATGATCCGGTAACTAGCGATGCAAAAATAAAGGTGATTTGCACGCTGCCTAGGTAGCTTGTGTCCCGCCAAAGTGCCCAAAAATTTTCAAGCCCTACCCACGTCACAGAGGCACCAAAAGCGTCTTGCTGCTGGAAAGACTGGACTAATGCTTGGACTGCCGGCCAAAAAAAGAATACACCTACTAATAAGAGTTGCGGCGAAAGTAATAACCACACCAGCCAATACGATCGAAATGCGGAGAGACGTTCCATGGTCGAAAGCTGGACTTAGTAATCGGTGCTAACTATTTATTTGCAGCCTGAAATTTTTCGAGTAATTCATTACCTCTCAAGACGGCCGAATCTAGCGCATCTTTGGCAGATTTCTTTCCAGTCCAAATTTGCTCTGTTTCTTCGTCCAAGATTGCGCGGATCTGAACAAAGTTCCCTAATCGAACACCTCTTGACTTCTCAGTAGTTTTTCTAATCATTTGATTCACCGCTACATCAGTACCTGGATTTTTGAGGTAGTAACCTGAATTATTGGTCAGCTCGTAGGCCGCAGTTGTAATGGGTAGGTAGCCGGTACGTTGATGACTAGCCGCTTGAACTTCCGGATTAGACAGAAAGTTGAAAAAGTTGGCAACGCCTTTGTAATTTATGTCTGATTTTCCTGCCATTACCCAGAGACTAGCGCCGCCTACTATTGTATTTTGTGGGGCACCGTTTACATCTGGATAATATGGAAGAGCAGACTCAGCAAATGCAAACTTTGCATCCCTTTTGATAGTTGCATAGCTACCTGAAGAGCCTACAAACATTGCACACTCGCCAGATACAAAAGATGGATTCGCTTTACTAGCGCGACCCTTATAAACAAAAAGTCCCTGCTTTGCCATGTTGCTCAAGTTTTCAAAATGGCGCACGTGCAACGGTGAGTTGAACTGCAACCTTGCATCCAAGCCTCCAAAACCATTATTTTTACTCGCGTAGCTGGTGTTGTGCCAGGCTGAAAAGCTTTCTAATTGTGCCCAAGTCATCCAGGATGTAGTCAGGGGACAGGTGCTTCCAGATGCCTTTAGTTTCGCTGCCGCGAGTACCACTTCGGGCCAAGTTGTAGGCGCTTTCTCAGGATTGATCCCAGCTGCCTTAAATGCATCTTTGTTGTAGTAGAAGACGGTGGTAGAGCTGTTAAACGGCATAGACAGCATTTGGCCGTTGGGTGAGGTGTAGTACCCCGAGATAGCAGGAATGAATACTTTGGGATCAAACTTTGCATTTCCCAGCTTCATTACCTCTGCTACTGGCTTGATAGCTCCCTTTGAGTACATCATGGTTGCCGTACCCACCTCAAACACTTGCAAAATGTCTGGCGCATTTCCGGCGCGATAGGCTGCGACTCCGGCCGCCATGGCTTGATCGTATTCGCCTTTGTAGGTAGGAACAACTTTGTACTGTGTTTGACTTGCGTTGAATTGCTTTGCCAGGTCATTGACCCAATCATTTAAGGCACCGTCCATGGAGTGCCACCACTGGATTTCGATTTGAGCGTGAACAGGGATGCTCAAAGCAAGAGCAAAAATAGTCAGAAAGTTTTTGATCAACATTTTCATTGGCTTGACTCCTAAAGAACGATGCAAGATACGAGGCCATTGAGTCATTCTTATGACAAATCTGCGAGATCAAAATTGAGTCTTTGATTTGCTAAAACTCGAAATAGTTACATATTCATAACACTCTGCACTTCAGCTATTTCATTGATAACTCATCGCCAAATCATGGGAACTGTGCGGTAACAAATTACAGTCAAGTAACACTTCATTTCGTAACAAAACTTCCGGAGAATACTTATCAGTCGTGCATCGACAGAACTTCAACTTACACATGGAATCAGAATGAAAGTTTTCTCAACTACCCAAATCTCTCGCGCCGTTCTATTGCTTTGCCAAGCCGTTGTTGTAGGCAGTGTTTCTCAACACGCAATTGCGCAAGATGCGGCTGTGTCAGCTTCTTCAAGCGCATCTACCGCAGATGCTTCTGATGAAACTAAGCTTGATTCAATCATAATTAGCCAGAAGAAAATTTCGCGATCTGCCGTGACGCTGGGCGGCAATGAGATACAAAAAGTTTTACCTGGCATCAATCCACTCAAAGCGATTCAAACCCTACCGGGTGTTCTTTACACCACAGCGGATCCTTGGGGAAACAACGAACAAAACGCGCAGCTTTTTGTTCACGGTTTTAGTCAACAACAATTAGGCTACACATTAGATGGCGTGCCGCTAGGTGACCAGCAGTACGGAAACTGGAATGGCCTTTCACCGCAACGCGCAATCATCAGTGAGAATTTGGGGTCAGTAACATTAGCTTCAGGCGCCGGCAGTCTGTCAACTGCTTCGACCTCCAATCTCGGCGGCACGATAACAATGCAGTCTGCCGATCCATCAAAACAGGCCGGCTGGATGCTTGAAGAAGTTCTAGGTAGCTCGGATACCCAGCGCACGTTTGTACGTTTCGATACAGGTACTTTTGGTGATGGCAACGCTGTTGCTTTGTCGGTCCTCAACCAACGAGCTCGAGCTTGGGACTTCGACGGGATTCAGGGTGGTCCACAGGTAAACCTGAAATGGACAAACACTAGCAACTCTGGCAAGTTCACTTTTTTTGCTGATTACGCGAAGAAAATTGAGCCTAATGAAGACAGCATCAACGTAACTACAGCGACTCAAAATACCGCCTTACCTTATACGCGTCCGTTTCTTTATCCAGATTGGGCGGCTGGTTTATCCTACTTGAATCCGGTGACGGGGGCTCCTCCAGCATCGGCGGGAAGCAATTTCAGTAATTACTACAGCGCTGCACAGCGCCGTGATTTTTTAACCTATTTAAAATATCAATGGCAAATTGATGATAATTCTTCTTGGACTAACCAATTCTACTTGCACAATAATCGCGGTGCCGGCTTAGTGGCTGGGCCGATTAACCAAGCTGGATTGCCAACCCTATTTACGCCCTACTATCCCGGTCAAGACTTAAAGACCGTTTTTGGTGGATCGGGGTATGCCCTGCGTACGACGGAATACACGATCGATCGTCAAGGTTTAATCTCAAATGCCGAATGGCAAATTGGAAATCATGAAATTGGCCTTGGCGTTTGGCTTGAACACAGCAACGCAAGCCAATATCGTAATTGGTATCCAGTCAGTGTAGCCAATGCTGGTTCTCCGTATGACATGCCCACAAATCCCTTAATTACGCAATACGGATTTAACTCGACCGTCGACATTGTTCAGCCGTACATACAAGATCAATGGAAAGCGCGTACAGACCTGATACTAACTGGTGGATTGAAGCTTTCCTATCAAAAAGGTTCAGGAGTCTTCCCAGTGCAGCCGCTTCCTGGGTCTACTTCTGGAGTCTCCGCTTTCGGCCAAGGAGCGATTGATACCTCTTTGGGCGTGCTTCCGCAATTTGGTGCAGTTTGGACACTTAATAAGCAAGACGAAGTCTTTGCAAATGTTCAAAAGAATGCGCGTCAGTTTATCGTGTATGGAGCGGGTGGGTCGCCTTGGAGTTTAGGTAGCCAGGCTGCATTTGAGTATTTCAAAAATAATACTTCGCCAGAATCAGCTTGGACATATGAACTAGGTATGCGTTTTAATCGTGCCTTAAACGCGGGAGCGCTTACTGGAGTCGAAGGACAGATAAACGTCTATCATGTTGATTTCTCCAATCGCCTGTTGTCCATTAGCCCAACTTCAGTTGTCAATGCATTAGTTGGCGGCGCCGCAATCATTCAAAACGTTGGCGGTGTGACGACAGACGGCCTCGACCTTGCTGTGACTTTGCGTTTCGGACAAAACTTCAGTTTTTATAATGCTTTGTCCTACAACCGTTCCACTTATAACGATGACTACACCAATGGATCCTCATTGGTAAGTACTGGTGGGAAGAATGTTCCTGGACTTGCCAATTGGATGGACCGCTTTGTAGCAAGTGCTAAATTTGGTAACTTCGAAGCACAAGTTACAGGTGACTATATCGGTGAGCGTTTCGCGACGTATACGAACGATCTTTCGGTGGGATCATCATTCCAACTTGGTCTTCAAGGCTCATACCGTTGGGATAGTCTATGGGATCGTCGTTTACGCGACGCAAAGATCAGTTTGAATGTGATGAATCTTGCGAACACTACAGGTGTGTCCTCTTTAGCCGTCGGACAAGCTTCGGGTAGCTATGCTTTTTACCCAATCGCACCCCGTCAGGTGTTTGTAAACTTCACAACTCGTCTATAAGGCTTATAGTTTTGGAATACCTTAATGGTACGCGCCGACAATGGCTACAGGCGGCCGGGGTCGGCGCTGTTACGGCTGCAAATACTCTCTCTCCTTCATCAGGGTTCGCCAAAGTACTGCCTGGAAATGTCGCTCGCCCTAAGGTTGAAGTTCTCGCACATCGAGGGGCATCAGCGCTACGTCCTGAACATACTTTGGCCTCGTACGCCAAAGCGATTGCTGACGGTGCTGACTACATTGAGCCAGATTTGGTTATGACTAAAGATGGAGTTTTGGTAGCTCGACATGACAATGAACTATCAAGCACAACCAATGTTGCAGAACACCCTGAATTCAGTAATCGCAGGCGGACTGAGATCATTGACGGCGAACAAATGACTGGATGGTTTGTTAGCGACTTCACTTATCGAGAGATAAAAACTTTGCGCGCTCGCGAGAGAATTCCAGAAATTCGTGTGAATAACGCAAAGTTTGATGGTCAGTTTGAGATCCCATCTTGGGAAGAAATTATTGATTTCGTAGCTGCACAATCTGCGACCGTCGGTCGTCAAATCGGACTTGTTCCCGAATTAAAACATTCGTCTTATTTCGCCAATATCGGTCTTTCTTTAGAGGATAGTTTCCTCGCAATCGTAAATGATCATTCACATACTCGCACAGCACCACTGATTGTGCAGTCATTTGAAGTTTCAAATTTAATCAACCTCAGGAAAAAAATCCAAAACTCCTCAAACATAAGATTAATGCAACTAACTGGGGCTCCTAAACAGCGGCCTGCTGATTTTGTATTGGCGAAAAAGGAGACAACTTTCGGGGATATGACGTCGAAGGTAGGGCTCCAAATAGTGAGAACTTATGCGGACATAGTAGCCCCACCAACGAGAGTGTTGGTTCCCGTTGATTCGGGTCAGCGAATGCTCGCCCCTAGCAGGATAATTTCTGATGCTCATGACGTCGGTTTGGTCGTGCATACATGGACATTTCGGCCAGAGAATCGTTTCTTGGCAGCAAATTTTAGAAATTTGGACGGAGAAAACGCGCGTAATGAGACCGGTTCAATTAAAGAGATGCAATTTTTTATAGCTCTTGGAATCGATGGTTTTTTTACCGATGATTCAGTGCTAGGTCGCCGTGCTGTCGACGAAGTGTGAATGACGGGTCACTTCTATCTCATCGTTCCGTCCCATTTTCAGTCTACCGTCACAATTCTGACCAGGAATTCTGCTTTTTTGTCCCCAAAATTAGAGCTTTTCCTAGAAGTAGGTCGTCATGGGCTCTTGCTCCCAGGTCCTTCGTAGATTACGTCAAATTTTTGTTATACTCTGCGACTAGCTAAAAACGAAGCCACAATGCCGGGGCAATCCCCATTGAGCACGTCGATTGCTTGACACCGATCACATTCCTCAATAGCTCAGTCGGTAGAGCGCCGGACTGTTAAGTCCGCAGAAATACAAAAATACCCGTTTTCGATATCAAAAAGACGTTGTAAATCAAGCATTTACAAAATCTTTTTAACTTATATTATCAATTACACGGTTATTACACGAATACTTCATGGTTCTCTCGTAATGTGGAAAGTTGCAATATGCAACAAATTGAGTGAGCCGAGTGAAAAC
>Ga0114963_10003947_pt1 | contig 10158 bp, 5 predicted proteins | sample C_131016_EF_Meta_FD_87019 | JGI IMG/M metagenome (GOLD analysis project Ga0114963, IMG submission 87019) | Freshwater microbial communities from Lake Croche, Canada to study carbon cycling - C_131016_EF_MetaG | ecosystem: Environmental > Aquatic > Freshwater > Lake | place: Lake Croche, Canada...
CTTGGTCTATTTCTGCAATTATAGGTGTATTCGTTAATTGCATAAGCTGATTTTTTGATGTCACCTTGTTGTTTAGAACCTCTCTGATTGCTGCAATTAAAAGTGGAATAATGAGTCCTAAAAAAATAGAACCTATCATAATCTCATTAGACTTTGGACTGATTGGATGTTTTGGAATTTTCGGAACATCTAAAACAGAAGTGTGGATAGAAACACTAGCAAGATTTAAAGAAATTTCTTCTTTTTTCTCAAGTAATCCCAAATATAGAGACTGCTTGATGGTTTGCAATCTGGTTCTTTCTAAAATATTTTGCTCTTCAATAGGTATTTTCTTAATACTAGCAATCGATGATTCTTTATTTTTCTCTAATTCCTTTTCTAATATAGAAATACTATTTCTGTAACTATTAAGTTGTAATTCAATTAGGTTTCTTGCTTCAACTAATTTTTTGTCAGCATCTATAACACGTGGGTTATTTTCCGTGAGTGATTCTGACAATAACTTTCTTTTATCTCTTAATTGATGAAACAATTTAATACTAGCCAAGAGTCCAGGATCACTAATTCCTGTTAAAACAATTTCATTATCCTTATTCAAAGGATCTGCTAAATATTCTACAGCAGATGCCAAAGTTTTTTTCTGTACTTCTATATCACGCAAATCATTCGTTAATTCTTTATACTCTGCAACAACATTTCCTCCAGCATAATCGCCAGTAGATAAAATTTTACCAGATTTGTAATTAGCAAAAGCAGATTCTATTGAATCAAGTTCACTGTTTAAAGGTGCAATCCTTTTTTGAATAAAATCAAGACTATTTTGCAACGTTTTTAACTTTGAAACTACTGATTCTTCATTATAAGCTGGGATTATATCTGTAAGAATTAGAACTGCTCTTTCAGGCACGTTATCTTTAATAGAAACTTGAATAACATTACTATTCTTCTTTACTTCTGTATTTAGATTGTTGGCAATATTATTTGATTCGTTATAAACATCTGTTTCAACACACTCAATAATTGTATTCTTCGGAAAAGTAGTATATGAAATAAAAAACAGCTCATTTCCTTTTATCATAACAGGTTTATTCCACTTCCCTTTACCTGATGCATTTTCACATCTCCAATCAAAATTATCTAAATTCTTAGGGTATATACTTACAACTAGCTTTTCTCTACTGTCAGATATAGAAGATGATATAAACCATTTTATTTCATCAAATAGCTCTTTATCCTTGACTTTACCTTTTAAATAAGAATGGTATTGTAAATTATTTTTCAATACAACTTTAGATGCTACTGTATTTGACTTTAATAGTGCAATCTGGTTGTTCAATGGGTCCCGAAGTCCAGCCAATCCTGGATTTAATGTAGTATTATCATCTAATACTACAGAAGTATTTGCTTCGTAAATGTTTATGGTATATCTTAAATACAACCATCCCATAAAAAACAAAACTATTCCAGAAAGTAACATGTAAGGCCAAATAGAAAAAATTCTACTTATCTGTATATCAATAACCTTCTTTTTAACAATTTGTTGTGGATGTTGGTCATTATTAACTATCTCAGCATTATTGGAAATATTTGCTTCCCAAGGATTATTATCTGTTGTTGGCATAAATTAATTTATATTATTTTACAAAAATTGATCTCATTCCAATGAAAATCGCTGGAATAGTTATAATAATTGATATTAGATTTCTGATTGGTGTATTAACGGTCATAAAACTATTTACTTTGTAAGGTTCTAGATATATAATATCATTATTACGCAAATAATAATAAGGTGAATCAAAAACTTCTACAGTATTCATATTAATTTTTACAAAATGTCTTATTCCATTTGTTTCTCTAATCAACCAAATTCTATCAATTTTATTTGAAGTGGGCATTGTTCCATTTAAAGCTTCAACTATTGTTAATCTTTCATTTACAATTGGAATTCCCATTCCCATTCCCATTCCTGAACTTCCAATTGATGAAATACCACCTGCTCCATTAAAAATTAAAACTCTACCTCCTATTGTGCAATAAACTTCAACATCTTTGTAAAAATCAGAGATAATATTTTTTACAAGGTCTTTTATTTCAGTTGGAGTTTTTCCTCTAACTGAAATTTTACCCAATGTGGGAATTTCTATAAACCCATCTGGATCAATAAGATACCCTACTTCTTGCTGTTGTCCAACATTTGTAACAAAAGCCCCACCATCAATTCCCTTTAATGCAGCATTTAAAATAGAGTTTGCTTCATCATCTTTTGTTACTATTTTTAACTGAATTCTATCGCCTGAAAAAACTCTTTTTGAATTTTCAAACAAACTGCTATCTATATATTTTTCCTGTTCGCGTATGTCGGGGAAAAACACAGCTTTACTTGATGGTACGCAAGAATAAAATGTTATACTCACTAATATAATAAGCATAATACAATGTAAATTCTTAAATCTATTTATTTTAAAAATTATAGATTTTTGTAAATTAAAATTTTCTGACATAAATATAAAATTGGGGGTTTAATTTAAAATACGATAAAATATTATAACCTATTTTCTGTTTTGTACCAATTAATTGTTTCAATCAATCCTTCATGCAATTGAATCAAATCTGAGTAAAATAATTTTCCCTCAGCCTTTGAAATATCTGCTAATGATTGGAGGATATCACCTTTTCGTTGAGGAACGTGGGTTGCTAAAATGCTTTCTCCTGTAATTTCTAAGATTATTTCCCATAACTTATTTAAAGTAATTGTTTTTCCACAAGCAATATTAAATATCTCACTTACAGAACTTTCTTGTTCATTTAGCAAAGCATTAACATTTGCTTTTACAACATTTTTTACAAAAGTATAATCTCTTGTTATAGTACCGTCACCATTTATTATAGGAGATTTTGATGAAAGTGCAGCACTTACAAATAAAGGAATAACTGCTGCATAAGGTCCATTAGGATTTTGTCTTGGTCCAAAAACATTAAAATATCTGAATCCAGTGAAACTCATTCCATAACATTTTGCATATACCTCTGCATACAACTCATTAATATATTTTGTAGCAGCATATGGAGATAATGGTTTTCCGATTTTACTTTCAATTTTTGGCAAATCTGGAGAATCACCATAAACAGAAGAAGAAGATGCATAAACAACTTTCTTAATTCCTGCATTTTTACCAGCCTCTATGATATTTAAAAATCCGTTTACATTATTATCATGTGAATATAATGGATTGTCGATACTTCTAGGAACTGACCCTATTGCAGCCTGGTGGCAAATTAAATCCATACCCGCAACTGCATTTTCACATTCTTTATAAAATCTAATATCAGCTCTTAAAAATTCAAGTTTACTATTAGAAAATAACGGCGAAATGTTTCTAATATCTCCTGTACTAAGATTATCTACAATTCTAACTTTACTCACATTTGGATTTGCTATTAGAGCTTCAGCAATATGGGAGCCTACGAAACCTGCCCCTCCAGTTAATACTATTTTCATTTTTACAGATTTTAATTTAATCTTTTTTGTAATTTATAAACCATTCACAAAATTTATCTAAACCTTGATGAATAGTAGTTTGAGGTGTATAAGATATAAGATCACTTAATCTTGTGGTATCAGCATAAGTCTTATAAACATCCGTTTCTTGCATCGGCTTATTTTCAATTATCGCACATTTTTGAAGATTTTTCTCTAATATTTGAATAAATTCCTTTAAATATACAGGACTAGAAGCTCCAATATTGAAAATTTGACTATGTGCTTTTCCTGTAGCATTTATGGGACTTTTATCTACTAATCTTAAAATTGATTCTACAATATCATTAATAAATGTAAAATCTCTATACATATCACCACCATTAAAAAGTTGTATCTCTTTTTCTTCAAGTATTGCTTTTGTAAATGAAAAATAGGCCATATCTGGTCTTCCCCACGGTCCATAAACTGTAAAAAATCTTAGTCCAGTTATAGGTATATTAAATAGGAAACTATAAGTATATGCTACTAATTCATTACTTTTCTTTGTAGCTGCATATAACGACACTGGTTCATCTGTCGGATCAGTTTCTTTAAAAGGAGTATTCATAGAATTTCCATAAACACTCGATGAACTAGCGTAAATCACATGCTTTACAGGGAATTTTCTTGCACATTCAAGTATATTCATGAACCCAACAATATTACTTTGGATATATGAATCAGGATTTATAAGACTATATCTCACACCTGCTTGTGCAGCCAAATTAATTACATAGTCAAATGCTTCTTCCTCAAATAGGTCCATCATTAAAGATCTGTTTGATATATCACCAAAAACAAATTTGTAGTTTGTATAAATCAAAGAATTAATAACCAATGTATTATCTTCTAACTTAGTTTTATTTACAATATCACTATTAATATTAATTCCAGAAACCTTAAGTCTATCTAATTTCAAGTTAACATCATAGTAATCATTTAAGTTATCCAATCCAACAACCTCAAATCCTTCAGCTATTAACCGAATTACCATGTGAAATCCAATAAAACCTGCAGAACCTGTTACTAAAACTTTCATACTAAATATTCTAAATAATTCGATTTAATTCTAAATACTATTTTGCAAACCATTTACTTTTTCAGCCCTTTTAACACAAATTTTCCTAAAACTTCCCATTCACAATTTCTTTTAGTTAATTGAAAAGATTTATATCAAATTAGGTAATGGAAATAAAGTAATTTTTCTAAGTTTCAAAAATTCCCTACTGATAACGCAAAAAAATTGAATAGATTGTTTATTATCAATAGAAAAATCTTTTGAGCTCATTTATTTAAAAATTAATATTCTAAATAGTTTAACAAAAATGACTACAAATTATTGTTTGAATATTTGTTTTTTTAAACTTATTTATTTAATATCTGTGGAATCATATCATAGATTCAAAATTTAACCACACACTTTACTTATTTTTTTTATTCCTGGAATTATTTTAAAATATGCATTGTAATTAATAACTCACTTTACTTTGTGTGGTTACAAAAAAATACTAAAGATCTAAATTGATTTTTTTTAATAAACAATATAAAGATGGAAATTGTCTACTTTATAACTATTGAAAATAAAAAAAAGACCTTCAGTTGCATTAACTGAAGGTCTTTTTTATAAAAATCTTAATTAAAATTAGGCTTCAAACCTAAGGTCTAATCCTAATCCTCTCAATTCATGAACCAATACATTGAAAGATTCAGGTATACCTGGTCTCGGAATGTTATCACCTTTAACAATTGCTTCGTAAGTTTTAGCTCTTCCGATAATGTCATCAGATTTTAAAGTCAACAACTCTTGAAGAATGTTAGCCGCACCATATGCTTCTAATGCCCAAACCTCCATTTCTCCAAATCGTTGTCCACCAAATTGTGCTTTACCACCCAAAGGTTGTTGTGTGATTAAACTATACGGTCCAATTGAGCGAGCGTGCATTTTATCATCAACCATGTGATGCAATTTCAACATATAGATTATCCCTACAGTTGCTTTTTGGTGAAAACGTTCTCCTGTTTCTCCATCATACAAATAAGTATGACCTGAAACTGGTAATCCAGCCTTTTCAATTAACGCCGTAATTTCATCTTCAGAAGCACCATCGAAAATTGGAGTACTAAATTTAGTACCTAATTTTTCACCTGCCCATCCTAAGATAGTTTCATAGATTTGTCCTAAGTTCATACGAGAAGGTACGCCCAATGGATTTAAAACTATGTCTACAGGTGTTCCATCTTCCAAAAATGGCATATCTTCTGCACGTACAATTTTGGCTACAATACCTTTATTTCCGTGACGACCAGCCATTTTATCCCCAACTTTCAATTTACGTTTCACAGCAAGATAAACTTTAGCAAGTTTTAACACACCAGCTGGTAATTCATCACCAATTGAAATATTGAACTTTTCTCTTTTGTATCTTCCTAATTCTTCGTTATACTTAATGTTGTAGTTGTGAAGCAATATATTGATTTGTTCATCAATTGTAATATCGCCAGTCCAACCTAAAGGGTTAACATTGAGATAATCAATATTTAATAAGTTTTTCTCATTAAATTTAGAACCCTTAGAGATTAGCATTTCTCCAAAATTATTGGTTACTCCGGTTGATGGTTTTTCCTTTAATAAGCTTTTAAGTTTTCCTATTAAAACATCAAGCAACTCTTTTTCTTTTACATCATGGAGCTTTTCAATTTTTTCAATTGCAGCTTTTTCTCTTACTTTAGTATTCTTATCTTTTTTGGCTCTCTGAAACAATTTTTTCCCAATAACTACGCCTTCGGTTCCACTTGGTGCTTTTAAAGAAGCATCTTTAGCATCACCTGCTTTATCTCCAAAAATTGCACGCAAAAGCTTTTCTTCTGGAGTTGGATCTGATTCACCTTTTGGAGTAATCTTTCCTATTAAGATATCACCTTCTTTTACTTGAGCTCCAATACGAATAATACCATATTGATCTAAATCTTTGGTTGCTTCTTCAGAAACGTTAGGAATATCAGGAGTTAATTCTTCTTCACCTAGCTTTGTATCGCGAACTTCCAATTCAAATTCAGAAATGTGAACAGAAGTGAATAGATCATCACGAACTACTTTTTCATTTATAACGATAGCATCTTCAAAATTGTAACCTTTCCAAGGCATAAATACAACTTTCAAGTTTCTTCCTAAAGCCAACTCACCATTTTTAACCGCATATCCCTCGGTTAGAAAATCACCATTCGAAACCTTTTGGCCTTTTTTAACCGCTGGTTTTAAAGTGATACAAGTTTCTTGGTTTGTTTTTATATATTTAGTTAGTCGATAAACAATAAGATCATCTTCGAAACTTACTAATTTTTGTTGTTCATCGCGTGTGTATCGAACATGTATTTCATTTGCATCAACAAACTCAACAACTCCTTCACCATCTGCGTGAATTTGGATTCTCGCATCACGAGCGGCCTTTGCTTCTAAACCAGTTCCAACAATAGGTGAATCTGGTAAAATTAAAGGTACAGCCTGACGTTGCATGTTTGAACCCATCAATGCACGGTTAGCATCATCATGCTCAAGAAATGGAATCAAAGAAGCACTCAATCCAACAATTTGGTTTGGAGCAACATCCATATACTCAACTTCCCCTGGATCTAAAATCGGGAAGTCACCAGTTTGTCTTGCATTGATTTTATCTTCAATAAAAGCACCAGTTTCACTTATAGGAATATTAGCCTGTGCAATTTTAGCAGTGTCTTCTTCTTCAGCACTTAAATAAGTAAGTGTGTTCATATTTACAACACCATTATCAACTTTTCTATATGGTGTTTCGATGAAACCCATTTCGTTGATTTTAGCGTGTACACAAAGTGTTGAAATCAAACCAATGTTTGGACCTTCTGGAGTTTCAATTGTACAAAGTCTACCGTAGTGAGAATAGTGTACGTCACGAACCTCGAAACCAGCACGCTCTCTACTTAAACCACCCGGTCCAAGAGCCGAAATACGGCGTTTGTGTGTAATTTCAGAAAGTGGATTGGTCTGGTCAAGAAACTGACTCAATTGTGAAGTTCCAAAGAATGAATTGATTACGGAAGATAAAGTTCTCGCATTAATCAAATCTACAGGAGTAAATACTTCATTATCTCTAACGTTCATCCTTTCTCTGATGGTTCTAGCCATACGAGCCAAACCTACTCCAAACTGAGCAAACAACTGCTCTCCTACTGTTCTAACTCTACGATTGCTTAAGTGATCAATATCATCAATCTCAGCTTTACCGTTTGTTAAACGAACCAGATATTTAATAATTGAAATAATATCTTCTTTGCTTAAAGTCTTTTGGTCCAATTTGTAGTTAAGACCAAGTTTTCTGTTTATTTTGTAACGACCAACTTCACCAAGATCATAACGTTTATCACTGAAGAACAATTTGTCAATAATTCCTCTTGCAGTATCATCATCAGGAGCATCTGCACCACGAAGCTGACGATAAATATGTTGTACAGCCTCTAATTCTGAATTGGCTGTATCTTTATTCAATGTATTATAAATAATTGCATAGTCACCACTTACTTCTTCTTTTTGGATGAAAACACTCTTTAAATCCATTTCAGAAATAATGTTGATTTCTTTTTCATTCAACACTGTATCGCGCTCCATTACCACTTCATTACGCTCAATGGAAACAACTTCACCAGAATCTTCATCTACAAAATCTTCTATCCAAGTTTTCAAAACACGAGCAGCTAAACGTTTGCCAACAAATTTTTGCAAAGACTTTTTATCAGTCTTTACTTCATCTGCCATACCAAAAAGCTGTAAAATATCTTTATCTGTTTCAAAACCTATAGAACGTAATAATGTTGTTACTGGGAATTTCTTCTTTCTATCAATGTAAGCATACATTACATTATTGATATCGGTAGCAAATTCCATCCAAGCACCTTTAAAAGGAATAACTCGAGCAGAATAAATTTTTGTACCGTTCGGATGTGTTGATTGTCCAAAAAATACTCCAGGAGAACGGTGCAATTGTGAAACAACGACACGTTCAGCACCATTGACTACAAATGTACCTCTAGGTGTCATGTAAGGAATATTTCCTAAAAACACATCCTGTACAATAGTTTGAAAATCAACGTGCTCTTCATCGTTACAACTTAGTCGTAATTTAGCTTTAAGCGGAACAGCATAAGTAAGCCCTCTTTCCATACACTCTTCTATCGTGTAGCGAGGAGGATCTATAAAATAATCCAAAAACTCTAATTCAAAAATATTTCTAGTATCAGAAATAGGAAAATTCTCCTTAAAAACTCTAAATAAACCTTCATTATTCCGCTTGTCTGGTGTAGTTTCAAGCTGGAAAAATTCTTTAAAAGATTGAATTTGAATTTCTAAAAGGTCTGGTGCATCAGCTAGGTGTCTTACCTTTCCGAAATGCATTCTGCCGTTTTGAACCAGTTTCGTTGAAGACATATTGTAATAAACGCTTTAAATGATGATAATAGACACCATTGAATTTTAATTATGAAAACTTATTTTTATAAAAAACAAATTTTATCAATTGCTATACAATGCAGTGACTTTTTTGGGAACAAAAATTTTCAAAGGAATGCAAAGGTATGATATTAATATGTAATTTGATACAATTCCTTTATAAAACTATTTAAAAAAATAGTTAAAAAAAAGCCGGACAGTCGTCCGGCTTTAGAAGACATTAAAACTCAATTATTTAATTTCAACTTCAGCTCCAGATTCTTTCAATTTGGCTGCAAGACCTTCAGCATCTGCTTTAGAAATACCTTCTTTGATAGCTTTTGGTGCACCGTCAACTAAATCTTTAGCTTCTTTCAATCCAAGACCTGTCAAATCTTTTACAATTTTAACAACTGCTAATTTGTTAGGACCTGATGCTGTAAGAATAACATCAAATGCAGTTTTTTCTTCTACAACTGCAGCAGCAGCAGCAGGACCAGCAGCAACAGCAACAGCTGCAGCAGCAGGTTCAATGCCATACTCATCTTTAAGAATCTTTGCTAGTTCGTTTACTTCTTTTACTGTTAAATTAACCAGTTGTTCTGCGAAAGCTTTTAAATCTGCCATAATATTAAATTTTTACCGTCTTCAATTCTTATTTAGATCCGACGGCGGGTTTAAAAAAATTTTACCTGAATATTTAATTTCCTCAGGCAAGGAAATATTTTCAAAACTATTTGTTTTTAATTATAAAAATATAATTTATGCCTCAACTCTATCTTCCAATGCTTTAAGGATATTTGCAAGTTTGCTACCTGCATTAAGTCCACTAATAACATTTTTAGCAGGCGACTGCAACAATCCAATAATTTCTCCGATAAGATCTGATTTGCTTTTCAATTCTCTCAAAGTTGCCAATTGATCTTCTCCAACAAAAACACTACCATCAATATAAGCAGCTTTTAATTTTGGCTTGTCTGTATTAGCAGATTTTCTAAAAGAAGTCAACAATAAAGCTGGTTCCTTTGGATTTTCAGAAAACATTAAAGCAGTTACGCCATGTAATGAATCGAAAGTGCCTTCATATCTCTCACTGTCAATTTGTTCAAGAGCCTTACGAATTAAAGTATTCTTCGCAACTTTTAATTCGATGTTTTTGTCAAAACAGAATTTACGTAGTTTA
>Ga0114963_10003949_pt1 | contig 10158 bp, 7 predicted proteins | sample C_131016_EF_Meta_FD_87019 | JGI IMG/M metagenome (GOLD analysis project Ga0114963, IMG submission 87019) | Freshwater microbial communities from Lake Croche, Canada to study carbon cycling - C_131016_EF_MetaG | ecosystem: Environmental > Aquatic > Freshwater > Lake | place: Lake Croche, Canada...
ACATCGTTACCCATGCATCCGTATGTTTGAGCAATGTAATACAAACTTCTTGGATCGTCCGGATTCTCTTCGAGTTCTTTTAATAATAATTCCAAATCAAATTGTTTACGAGCATTTGTTCGATCTTCCATGTAATCCGATCTCTCGTCAAAAAGTATTGCTCGATTGATCGGGACAGTCACATTCACATTGTTCTCACTTGGAATGACCTCATGAATGGTGTACTTGTATCTGAGACCTGATAGGCTCTTGATGATTCTGTTAGAGTAGTACTCACTGTCACCCGACTTTATAAGGAGACTAAATGAGTCGGAAAACTGGTCGCTTCGGACTTCATCGAGAAAACTTCTGAGGTCGCCTTGAACAATATACGTGTCGTCTAACATCATCAAAAACTTGCACGAAGTTCCGGCGAGTTCGAGACACTTGTTTCGAGAATCTCTAAAGTTTACAAAAGGTTCTTCGTACAGGTGTCCCTTCTTGTTAGCCAGTACCCTTCGAATGACATCTTGGGTTCCGTCGGTACTGCCGGTGTCTAGAATGCACCACTTGTCAAAGTTTGGTTTGTTGGCTTCTAGTACTTTTTCAAACCCTGGTCCAGCGTTCTTGACAATCATACACAGGCACACGAGGTTGTCAAAATACAGTGTTCCATCTTCAAACTTGTAATGTTTGAAATGTTCGACGAAAGTTCTCCCATAAAAGTCTCTCATGTACAAAACCTTTTCGAGACCGTGTATCCTGACTTTTGGGTACAGGGAATCGAGTTCGGGACTCTCTAGAGACAGTACGAAGACACCGTGGAACTCCCCGGATCTGTTCAGATACGTGATGACGTGCTTCCCTTGACACTTTGGAATGTTGTCGACGAGAAACTCGGACGCCCCTATAAGTTCGAGTTCGCAGTCACCTTGAAACATTTCGACGAGTTCAGACAATAGTCCGGCCTCGTGTTCTAGGACGCCGGCCTCGGGGTACAACTCCAGGTTGAAGTACTCTTTGTGATGAAACCTTTCAAAGTGTTCTGGGTACTCCTTCTTGTTCAAAAGAACCATTACGTATCCACGATACTTTTTAAGACGAGTTAAAACGCATGAAAGAAATTCATCAAAACTATTATAAATGACAGCTATCATTGTTTCAGCATATTACAGGATACCGTCAAAACAACCTCATGAATTTTATGTATCACACATAAAAAGATTTCTGACAGGATTAAAAAGTTTTATAGTATTTTTTACAGAGCCAGAACTTGTTGAAGAGTTATCTGTATTACGAGGTGACTTACCTATTCAGTTTATTACAGAACATACTATTTTTAAAAAAAGAGACCGAACTTTTTGGGAAAAACAATGTGAACTAGATGTCGAAAAGTATCACACGCCAGAACTTGGCGCAATATGGTTTAACAAAAAGGAATTTGTTCTTCGAGCAACTGAGATAATAGGACGTGACTGCCCCTACATTTGGTGTGATGCTGGGTGTGTAAGATACGAACAAGACATCAGCGAGTTCGGAACACGTAACGCCATTCCACGTGGTAAATTACTTTTACAAACTTTTTGTAAAATCCCGGATGAAAAGTTTTTTAAATTTCCATTTGTTGGTATAGCAGGTGCCATAATGGCTGGGTACCCAGACGCTTGGAAGAAGATGAGTATACTTTACGATGACATGGTTGACATGTACACTGAACACGGTGTGTGTTGTAATATGGATCAGTATATACTTGCAAGTATCCAGAAAGATGAACTTTTTGAATCTATACTTGTTCAAGATTGGTTTGATTTTTTAAAAATGCTTTAAGATTTGCCTTTATAATTAAACAATGAGCCAGTCTAAACAGGACGAGTTTGTTATTGATATTTTAAGAAATAAAAAAAATGGATTCTTTTTAGAAATTGGTTCAAATCATCCTATTGAAATTAATAACACGTATAAACTTGAAAAAGAATATGGATGGTCTGGATTGATGGTTGAATATGAACCATCATATGAAAATTTATACAAAACACACCGAACAAGTAACTATATAATTCAAGATGCAACCACTATAAATTACTTGGAATTGTTTCAAAAATACAACTTTCCAAAAAATATGGATTATTTACAAATTGATCTCGAAGTTGATAATCGTTCAACACTTACAACTTTGGAAGTGTTGGAAAATCAATTGTTTTCCGAGTATAAATTTGCAACTATAACATTTGAACATGATTTTTATAGAGGTGATTATTTTGAGACTCGCAAAAAATCACGTGAAATATTTATACGGCACGGGTATACATTAATTTTTCCAGATGCGGGACATCCAAATTTTCCATTCGAGGATTGGTATGTTCATCCAGATTTGGTTCATTTTGACAGATTTGATACAGCTAGACACATAACAAATAGTATCACAAATGGAAAGTTTGTTGAAATAGGAACGCATGAAGGAGTATTTTCAGACCGTCTCATGTCAGCAAATCCTACAGCCACTCTCTATTGTATAGATCCTTACCTTAAATATGAAGAATACAAGGATGGAATAAATTGTATAACTGGTGACGAACTTTTCAAACAGACGTCTCAAAAATTAAAATCAAAATATGGAGACCGTGTTATATTTATTAGAGAGTTTGCATCAAATGCTATAAACTTGGTTCCAGATGACATTGATTTTTTGTACATTGATGGAAATCACACGTACAAATATGTATATGATGATCTAAAAAACTATTTTGACAAGGTTAAATCGGGTGGGTACATTATGGGTGATGACGCGGTCGATGTCGATGAAAGTAAACGAGACGAAAATGGTGACGTGTTTATTGAGTGGAGTCCTGGGTGTTATGGAAATTACGGAGTCATAAAAGCATTTAATGACTTTATACAAACTAAAGGAATTTCTGGTACTGTTATCCGCGATCAATATCTTATAAAAAAATAAATTTACAATACAATGGGTCTCGATGTATGTGGACTCGACTTGATTACCATGGCTACAAAACATTGTACAAACATATCAAATGTTCTTACATTGGGTCGTCAAGGAATTTATATTTCTTATGAAATGTTTAGTACAAAATCCAAACACGGGTATTCTCAATTTGCAGAAGACTTTTTTAGACATCTTGGTGCAAAGGTTGTCGACTCTATTGATTACTCCGATTTCGAAGGTTGTACCATTGTTCATGATATGAACACCCCAGTAAAGGTACCAAACCGGTACAGTTTCATATTTGATGGAGGTTGCACCGAACACATCTTCAATGTTCCCCAGGTGTTTGATAACATCATAAAACTTTTGGAAGTGGGTGGAGTCTTTTGTTCAGTCACTATAAACAACAACTTTTCGGGACACGGGTTTTATCAGTTTTCTCCAGAAGTTTTTATTCAAATTTTTCAAAAAGAGTACGGGATGGAACTTTTAGAACTGTACCTTGCTGAAGTTGATTCGGATCCTTCGACATGGGTAAACGTAAAGACAAGTGATTATTATCGACAAAATTTCACTTTTAATAGTACAAAATCTGTTTATATATTAACAATTGCACGAAAACTTTTTGATAGTGAGACCACAATTTTAACAAAAACTCCTCAACAAAATTCTTACAAGATTGATTGGGGTGTGAGTGATCTGTCATTTTTTCCAACGGGTGGTCTCGGTAATCTTTTGTTTTGTCACAATGCAGCCTTTGCCTTTGCAAAGGAACAAAACTTGAATTTAAAAGCTGCTGTAAACGATGGATTACCCGAACGTCCGAGTATTTCAGTGTACCGCGACTCGATATTTAAACATCTCGACATGGTAACAAGTGTTGACTGTTCCAAAAACGTGTACATTGAACCAGAATTTACGTACCGAGAAATTCCTTCGAACGCTCGGGTGCTCCAAGGGTACTTTCAGTCTTACAAGTACACTGAAAAGTATCAAGATGAAATCACAGACTTGCTGAAATCAAATTGTCAAGAAATTATTTCAAAAATGAAAACAGTGTACGGGTACATCTCACAGGGTCTTGAGACAATTTGTGTTCATGTGAGACGAGGTGATTATCTTGCACTTTCTGATTATCACACTGTACTTGACGAAGAGTACTATGTTGCAGGTCTCTCAGAGTTTGACACGAGTGACAAGATGGTTCTCGTATTTTCAGAGAATCCCAAAGAGATTGAACATTGGAAAGTGTGGCAACTTCCAAATGTTCATTTTGTACATGTTCCAGACCCCCTTGAAACATTGTGGTTAATGTCAATGTGTACACACTTTATCATCGCAAATTCGAGTTTGTCCCTCCAGGCGTACTACATGCGTGAAAATAAGAGTGCACAAATTGAGTACCCAAATAATTGGTTTGGTCCCAGTGGACCAAAGTTTGACATGAATGATCTTATTCGTAATCGGTAAAACAATTGCAAATGTCACTGTATCCGGGTAATTGACGTCCTATTCGGTCACTAAAATAGTACCAGTTTCCTTCAGTCTGAAGTTTTTTCCAGTGTTGATCAATCGAATACGTTTCATGATTCATTGTAGTTTGTAAAAGAAAAAGTCCCTCTTCATAATTTTGCAACAAGGTGTCATAGTACTTTTCATTGACCAAGTATCCAGCCGTTGTCTGCGCACTCATTACTTTTCCAACCAGAGGACCAGTTTCTCCAACCAGACTTCCATGTGTCAACATGAGAACGTCGTAGTCAAGTCCCAAATCAAAAAACTCTTTCAACTTTTGTTTAAAGTCTGAAACCAAAAATGTAAAATCATCTTCTAGAATTAAAACATTTCTAAGATGATTCTTCTTGGCGAGTTTTAGAACCTCTATATGAGACTTTGAACACCCCAACCACCCAGGTGATTCATCTATTGCTTCAAAACGTTCGTAATCAAGACCCGAATGTAAAAGTTCTTTTTCTATAGTATCCCTACGATCTGTACGTCTATTCAGATTTATGTAGTACGTCTTGTCAACAAGTCGAAGTCTCTTTTCAAACACTGGTTTCCAGTACTTTTCACAAATTATTTTCCAGTCCCATTCGTTGCGAATCTCTTCTGCCAGATTTTTAGAGTACTCCGAGATGATGTCCTCGCTCGAATTGAGCCAGTTTATGAGACTGACCGCCTCTTCGATCGTATCAAATGTTCTGATGTTTTTGAGATACAACGAGTACCCAACCTTTGTTGTTATGACAGGAATTCCGCACGCACCCGCTTCGCAAATGCCAGTCGCGACACCTTCATGCGTAGAAGTGTACATCAAGAGATCAATGTCCTCGTACAACTTGTCATTCAGGTTTATGTCCCTATCATGAATAAACACTGGTTCAATTCCAGCTTTTTGACAAATTTCATGAAACATGTCAGGTTGTTTAATCTTGTTCCAATCATCAAACATATCAGGTCTTCCAATAAACCCAGCCCTTTTAATTTTCGAGACTTTTCGGTTCCATGGAAAATGATCCGTGTCAACACCTATAGGAGTCAATTCGCTTGGTAAGTTGTACTCTTTTTTTATATTTTCACAAATTTGTTCAGTTATTCCACAAAATAGAGGACCGTTTCTGTGCACTATCTTTTCACAAAACGATGAATTACCAAGAAGACTGTGATGAATAATAGGAATACATTTATTGTGGTACTCTTGGGGCAAGGATTTCATCCATCCAAGTTCTTCTTGGTGCCAGTTTATAGCAGAGTTTCCTAAAATAATGTCGTACTTTTTCCATTCGTTTTCATTCCAGAGACGATCACAATCTTTCGTAACACTCCAATCAAAATAATCAAAGTCATATGACTCTGACATGCGTTTAATTATCGCATTGTGAATACGTCCCAGAGCCCATTTATTTTCAGACCAGATTGCAATTTTTGGTTTTTCAAGTTTTTTTTTAAAAACGTTCAAATAATTGTCTTGATAATTTCCAATTGGTTTTACTTCAAACCACTTTTCCAAATCGGGGTGACTCCACTGTACTTCGAGGTCCTCGATAATATAGAGACCTCCTGGTTTCAGATACTTCCAACACGTATCAAACATAATCTTAGCAGCTTCTTGTGTGTGAAGCCCGTCATCTATTATAATGTCAAATTGTCCCAAAGGTCCAAATGTTTTTTCAAGTGAAGTTGGATCAAGCTGATTAGTATGAAAAAATTGTTTTTCATCGCAGATACTTTCATCAATGTCACCGCCATAAATCTCAGTTTCGGGATGCGTAAAGTACTCGCACCAAGCCCTATGGGATGAACCGGGTCTATAATCTGGAATATAGTGCATGCTTGAATCTTGGTCGGGTCTCACAGATCCGATACCCATTTCAAATAGTTTAACTTTTGTACTTCGTAGGCCCCTGAATAACTCGTCATATTTCTTGTGATACGTGTGACCCTCGTTCATACCATTGAATTTGTCAGTTCCATGTTTCAAGAAGATACTTTTCAGACTTGGTACTTCGGATTCATTTTTCTCGAGCCACTCGAGCGACTCTCTCTCCGGGTGCGACTGGTACCATCCACCGCCCGTGTGAACATCGAGAACACTTTGAAAGTACTCTTCGTACATTCGAGAAACTTTGTTCAGACTAAAATTCATAGCCCACTTGCGACACTCTTTGGGGTCAATCTTGTCAATGTTGCGAGCCGCCCAACAAAACTGATCAAACGTTCGACACCTGTATCCAGTCACCCCGTGTATGTTGTTCTCGGTGAACGACCCCCAATCGGTTGTAATGGTTGGAGTCCCGGACATGAGCATCTCGATCTGGACACCTCCAAATGGTTCCACGTACATGGATGCAACAAACGCCCCCTTGGCGCGCGACATGAGTTTCTTGCGCTTTTCGCGGTCGGCGTACCCGATCAGTGTCACGTGAGGCGGCGTTTCACCCTCGAGACTTCCCTGACCAGCAATGATCAGCTTGGCACCAATGGCTGCAGTGACCTGAATGGCGATATGAACACCTTTGCCGCTGTAGACCCGTCCCAGAAACAGAAAGTAATCGTCTTTTTCCTCCGAAAACTCGAAATCATCAGGATCAAAATAGTTTGGAATAACCGCCTCGTACCAGTCTTGTTTACACGTCCCAACTGCAGTGAGACCGCAGTACGCGTGGTATATGGCGTAGCTCTCAAAAATCTTCCAGCGAGCCCAGTGCCCCCCTGCGTATCCAATGCCCGGTTCAACACATATGAGATCCTGGTGGGCGTCGCAGATTGGTCGAACACCAGATCCCCAAAACGGGAGTATAAAATCATTCGGTTGTTTCCTCTTGCCAACTTCCTCAATAGCATTCTTGTAAAATGTTCTGTACGCATGATCACCCGTGTCAAACTTGAAAAAGTTTTTGCGCCAATCATAGTTTCCGTAGGCAATCTCGAGATCCTTGTTGGTTGTCACAGTCGCGTGCTCATCGCACACCACGTTCGAGTCCTCGTGACCATAATGAATAATATAGTGACCACGTTCCTTCATCATCTTGCAAAACTTGAGAACCTTTTGGGTATAAGCACATCCGACATAATCAATATTTGTAACCGTATGAGGAAGTCCCAGGCAGTGAAATCTCATTTCTGATAGAACCCTTTATTTGTTTAAATACGATATCACGCAAAAAAAAAGATTTGCAAGTACTAAATGAATAAGATTCCGGGTCACACAGACGCACCGGAGTACCGGGACCCCACTGGTAGTCAGTGTGTCACAAAGTGCAATACCAAGTTACCCAAAGGCACAAAGGCGTACTGCTACGCAAACGAAGACTCGACAAGTCCTGACACTGATCAATTTTGCGGGTTTGAGCAACATGGTTTCGTGGTAGGAGCTCCGGGTTGTTGCGAGTACTCGTGCCCCAGTGAGCAGTGTCCCGGTAAAAAAAAGCCTCAGAAATATGCACCTTCACCTTCTTCGCGCGACGAGGACAAACCCAAACCCAAAGATGATGCGCCAAAGCCTCTTCCACAACTCATGAAAATGATTCTCCTGCTCCTGGCCATCCTGGTTGTCACAGCCGGAATCTTTATCGCGGTAAGTTATAAATGAACTACTGCCACCCTGAAAGTTTTCTGTACTCTCAAAAGACGAGACACCTGAACGTCAACCGCGTCGGTGCGGGTAAGTACGGTCAGGTGTTTGTGGGATGCACGAACATTTCGTGCGGTCGAAGAATCGCCGTGAAAAAGAGTCTCGATGACATGACCGTCGAATTCAAAATTTTAAAAAGGGCTTACAAAGCGGATCCAGAACATGTTCCGCAACCGTATCTCGTCAAGACGTGCGAACCTGTTGGGTCGATCATGTATTATCAGTATATACCGTCTGTGACGCTTTCAAAGTACAAGAAGATTACGAAACCTATGCTCTTTGAAATCCTGAAGACGCTCTATAAACTCAACAAGGCTGGAATCCGCCACAACGATGTTCACCTGAAGAACATTTTGATTGAGAAAAAGACACTTCGTCCATACATAACCGATTTCGGACTCGCTGACGTGAACAGCGCTCCGTCTTTGTTTGGAAACAAAAACTCTCGATATGACTATCACATGTTTCTGAACATTCTTTATAACCGTCTCGGAACGTCTTCACCGGTCCGGGTCTTCATAGAAAAGGTGATTCCTAAAAAGTATCTGGGAGTCACCACCAACAAGGTCAACCGCTACAGGCTGCGTAATAATGTCAGATACCCAGGACTCCCGAGCCTCCGAGAGGTTCTTATGAAATTAAATGTTGAACAATATAAATGAACAAGGAACTCATCTGCGGAAAAAAGGCGGTCAAAGGCAGGCCGGGTGTCCTCTCGATGGAGAAGGACGACATGAAAGCCTTCATTCGTCAGAGCGGCACCGAAGAGGCCAAAAAGGCCCTGAGGTCCATCAAGGGCGAGCCGAAGCGCGGTCAGCTGTGCGTTATTTTCCACATGTTCAAGGCTGGTCGCGATAAAATTCGCGAGTCTGCAGGCTACGTGAAAAATTTCAAACTGAATAGCCCGAACAGGCCCGCGAGCCCACCGCGTGTCTCGAGCCGCAGTAACAGCAACAACAAGCCCGCGTCACGCGTCGCGAGCCCTCCACGCGCGTCGCGTCGCAACGTAGTCTCCAGCAATACAGACATCGAAACTATGCTCAACAATCTGCTTGCAAAGGCTCGTGCAGCAAAGAACGCTGCTAAAAACAACGTGAATCGCAACAACGCTGCCAACCTCAAGAAACGAGGCCTCATGAAGAGGCGCGAGCACATGTACGGTCCCCTCGTCACGATGGTGCGCCCCAAGTTTGCAGCCGCTTCGAACCAGAATTTTACAAACAGGAACACGAACGGCAATTACGATGACGATGACTTTTTTAATTTAAAAGGAAACGCGAACAAGGCGGTAGATTTCGCACGCGGTGGTCTGCGTAACCGCCGTGAGGAGGGCAAGGTTGTAAGAAACACGTCAGTTTTCGGCTCGAAGAGGAAAGCATATGTGCAGCAAAAGATACGACCCAATCGCAAGGAAAAATTCATGAAGATGTATCAAAAGAATTCGGCAAGTAATGGCAACAACTCGTCTTCAAACTCTGTGAAAAAGCCACTGTCCAAGCCGTCGTTCCCCGCCATGACGGTTCCTTCGGTCGGCGGAATGGCTACTCGCAGGGTTCCGACTCGCGCCAGCGCGCCGTATCATCTCCCGGGAACTCGTTCACGAGTCAACAAGAAGCAGCTCAAGGTTGCGGACGAAGAGAGGTGGCGCAGGCTCAAATCAAACAAAAAGTGGCTCGAGCTGAACATGATGAACAGGTCCACGATTGGAAACAAAAACAAACAAGCCGAGATTGCCAACAAGAAGGCTGAGATGGCCAACAAAATTCTTCAAGAGGTTATCAAGAATATTAAGAATGGCAAGCTTGTCCTTCCAGAATCACCAGTTCGAGCACCGGCGGTATCGCGTTTCGCCATGACCTCCGTGAGGAACCTCTTTGGTTACTCATCTTCATCGTCGTCCCCAGAGAGAAAGAGGAAACTCAGCGTCAAGGAGCGCCTGAGGAAGAAACTTTCTAAACGAAAAGTCAAACCCACAGTTCCAGCGTCCATGAGTGCTATACAGGCGCAGCGTGTCGTTCGTGTGAAGTCTGGTTCGAACTCCTCCAGGTCAAATTAAAAAATGCGCGACTACTAAATGATTGTTGACAAGCATCTCATG
>Ga0114963_10003950_pt1 | contig 10158 bp, 10 predicted proteins | sample C_131016_EF_Meta_FD_87019 | JGI IMG/M metagenome (GOLD analysis project Ga0114963, IMG submission 87019) | Freshwater microbial communities from Lake Croche, Canada to study carbon cycling - C_131016_EF_MetaG | ecosystem: Environmental > Aquatic > Freshwater > Lake | place: Lake Croche, Canada...
ATCGCAGATGTTCATATAGCGGGGACGGGTGTGACGCTAGCGAAATCAAAGCTCTATATGAATGAATCTGGCGGGCCATGCAAGGTGTTGGCCGATTTTTATAAAGTGAGTTCTGGAAACCTCATTGTGATTCACGATGAGCTTGATATCCCTTTTAGCGCTATTCGTATCAAGCAAGGCGGGGGAGATAACGGCCATAACGGACTAAAGGACATTACTACCCATTTTGCCGGCCCAAAGTATTTTCGAATCCGAATGGGAATTGGTCGGCCGGTGGGTCGTCAAGACCCAGCAGATTTTGTTCTTAAATCATTCACTCCGCCAGAGAGAAAAGAGCTAGGAGATTTTATCGCCAGGGGAGCGCTGGCGGTTGAGCGACTAATCGAAAAAGGTTTGGAGAGCGCCCAACAGGAATTTAATAGTTGAGAGTAAGGCTTTCTTTCATGACAGTAGCTCTTTAAGCTCTATAAGAGAGATAAATCTGTACAGAGCCATCGATTATCCGAACTCTCAAATCGCATCGCTAATGACCTTACGCGATCCTTGAGTCGCAACGTAACCGTGGTCTCTGAAACCCCCGGCGCTGGCTCTGAAATATAGAATTTACGAATCTTTGGTATCTCTCGTTGCGAACCTGCAAGCTCGACAATTCGCGCATAGACGATTCGATGGGAAAGCCTTGCTAGCTGCATGGGCTGACGCCGCCCACCAAGAATTTCAACTAGACCAAGGACATATCGAGAGATACTCACCTCTAATGGTGGAAGTTCTGAAACCAGATCTCCCTGAGAAGTCGTTTTAAACTGCGGAACAAGGTGAAGACTTTTCTTTTCACTCACCTCGATGAGCGCTTCGTCGGACCTCCTTTCGTATAACGCTAACCGAGGCGCGTGAGTGCTGCTCATTTCTGGTGTGTTTTGGCCGGGTCGAGGTGTGAAAATGGAGCGTGATGTGATGGAAAAGTTTGATGAACTGGGCAGAATTAATGAGGTGATTGAATTGAGTGTATTCGCTGTAATTGTCATGAAAGAAAGTTCTCATGTCGAAATGGTGATGGGATCATCCAAAAGGATGATCTTTGGATTTATGCCTGTTGTGGATAACTAAATACACGGATTGCAATTAATCGGTATTCATCTCCTATGGAAGAAATACATAAATTTATTCAGAGAAACTCGCGCAGGATTTTTGCCGGCTTAATACTCTTTGCCGCGCTGATGTCGATGATGGTCCTTTCGGGATCGGGCCCGACCAGCAAAGCTTGGATTGCCATAAAATCCATTCCCGCTGGATCTCAAATACTGCGGGGCGATATCAACCTCATCAAAGTCAACCTGACAACTGATTCTGATCACTATCTTTCGGGCTCAGATCCTGTCGCTGGTCGCTACCTTCTTCGTCCATTGATCGCCGGAGATTTGATCTCTTCGGCAAACGTTGTATCAAAACCGATCGATACAACGTTGGAATATGTACCGGTCGGGATAGCCGCCAATGATTTCCCTAGCGATTTAGCAGTATCAGATCAAGTAAATATCTATGTTATCCCTCGGGATCAAGCAACTGCCCCCGCGTTGATTGCTATGCATGTTTCGATACAAAGAATAGATCCCAAGTCGCAGAGTCTCGGCGGAACCGTTGGAATTTCGTTAGCTGCAAATGCAGTAGTCGCCCATTTGATCGTCGATGCAGAATCACAAGGAAGGTTGGTGCTAGCTCGTGCTCCGTTCTGAGATACCACAATTAGAAGTTATTACCGCGATCGTTGATGCGGAGAGCGAAGACTTCCTCTCTCAGTTGCTCTTTTCGCAAGGATGGAACATTATTTATCGGGCTATAGATGCAGATTCGTTACGGCTCTTTATGAAAACACGCTCGGCCGAACTTCGTACCGTCATTATCTATCTGAGTAATTTTCCGGGTCTCCTAGCGGGAGAACTGGAAGAGATGGGACTTTCGAGCGTGACAGCAATTTCTATCGATGGCATTCCGATCAATTCACATCTTCTTATGACTCACATCAGGGGTAAATTGCGTTCCCCGATGATTCGCGAAGTGAGTGTCAATCAGGATTCAGTTCCGGATTATTCGCTGCCACGCGAACGCAAGCCTCTTCTCGCCTCAGAGCACCCCAGGAAGCTCTCGGAGTTTGGACTCGAGCAACGAAACGCTCAAGAGCAACGAAACGCTCACGAGCAACGAAGCGGTGGACGATTCTCAGAGACGTTTCCGAGTAAAAGGGTCATCGCAATCACAGGAACAGCAGGTTCGCCTGGGAGGACGCGATTCGCTCTTCTTCTCGCCGAAGAGTTCGCAAATTCTCAAAGAGTATTGATTGTTGATGCAGATATTCGATCCCAAGGGTTGAGGAGGCAACGGGACCAGATCCTGCGACCAGAAATCGATGTACTTTCTCTTAATGTGGAAAGCCACCCGACTGAAATTCCGGACAATGCGCCAATGACTATCGTAGATATGGGAACTATGCCGGTGATGGCTGAGGCAGTCACAGATAGACGTTGGCAAGGATCATTGATTAATAACATTCTCACTTCTGCGACTCATTTGGTGTACTTATGCAAATCTACCCAGGTAAGCATGAGTGAACTTTCGCAATTTCTGCACGAATACCCGTTGCTTTTAAAGAAGGTGCCGGTTACCTACATTTGCATCCTTGCAGGTCATTCCCGCGAATTGCGCCAATGGGAGGGTAGATTCTTAACCTTGACCGAAGGGGAGAATCGGCAAATCATTCGTGAGGCAGAACTCAATCCGCAGAGCGAGCGCGCATTACTGCCATTCCTAAAACCGGGAAACAGTAAACGTCGAGAAATTGCTAAGATCGTGAACCGGCTGAGGTAGGCGGGTAGATGAGTCAACTTTATTGAGGAAGGGATGGTCTTTAAATGATTCCTTCTCGGATAGAACTTGCTTACTCTCAAACTGCGTTAAGCCCACAGGATCGAGAACATCTCTCTGAATTAATAACAGAGTGGCAATTGCTTTCTGATCTTTCATTTGCTGATTTGATTCTGTGGGTACCAAAGCGAAAGGATTATCAGAGCTGGCCCGAGGGTCATATCGCAATTGCACATATTAGGCCGACGACCGCGCCAACAGTTTTTGCAAATGACTTAATTGGCGAAGAACTTCCCTGGGGAAAGAATTCGCGGATTGACCAAACACTTTCGCAGGGCGAGATCATTCGTGATACCGAACCAGAGACTGTTGGCGAAATATTGATCAAGGAAGAGACGATTCCTGTTCACTTTGAAGGTCGAACGATTGGCGTCATCTCCCGTCATAGAAACGCAGTGGCTATGCGGTCAGCCTCACCTCTTGAAATTAATTATCGAGAATTGGCCCACAAGGTATTTCGAATGGTTTCGGAAGGTACCTTTCCGATACAAGATAGTATCTATCGAGCAGAATCCGCCCCGCGGGCCGGGGATGGATTGATTCGGTTGGACCAAAATGGCGCTGTGACATATGCCAGTCCGAATGCACGTTCAGCGATTAGTCGCCTTGGATGGGACAGCGAAGTTCAAGGTGTTCTCTTAGGCTTAATTTTTGAAAACCTCAACCGAAAGCAATCACAGGCTTCGGAGGAGAGTTGGAGCAATGTACTGAGCGGAACTTCCTTGCGCCGCGAGGATTTCGATAATGGAAATGGGATAGTTGATATTCTGGTCATTCCACTCTTGGCAGACTCTGTCGGAATTGGTTCTATCGTGCTGGTCCATGACGTAACGGAATTGCGCCGAAGGGATAGAGCGTTGGTTACCAAAGACGCAACCATTCGGGAGATTCACCATCGAGTGAAGAACAACCTTCAGACGGTATCTGCGCTTTTGCGGTTGCAATCTAGGCGGGTCGAGGATCCAATAGCGAGCGCGGCTTTAGCTGAAGCTGTTCGACGAGTCGCTTCCATTGCGATTGTCCACGACACGTTATCAACTAGCTCCGCGGAATCTGTTCTCTTTGACGAAGTTTATGAGCGCATTGTCCACAATGCGATCGAGTTGAGTCCACGTCCGATAACGCCAGAAAAAATCGGCAACTTTGGAATTTTGGATGCACAGGTTGCCACACCGCTGGCACTGGTGATTACTGAATTAATTCACAACGCTCTCGAACATGGTTTGGCAGAAGGCGGTGATAGTGTGCGAGTTGAAGTCTCTATCAGTGATGATGAGGCCAACAGTGCTATTCACAAGAGTTACGAAATAAAAGTCATCGATAATGGCACGGGGTTGCCAGAAGGATTTGATTGGGAAAAGTCCTCAAATTTGGGCTTGCAGATTGTTCGAACTCTCACCGAAAATGAATTAAAAGGAACCATTAACTTATACCGAAAAGGTCTAGAAACAGTAGCTGAAATCAGATTTCAGAATTGATTCTGGCTTTCCAACATACGAGCTCTGTTCCGAGCGGCACGTCGCTTGAGTGCTCTACGTTCGTCTTCGGAAAGTCCACCCCAGACTCCTGCATCCTGGCCACTCTCTAAGGCCCAGGCTAAACAAGCCTCTTTTACATCACAACGATTGCAGACCTTTTTAGCCTCTTCGATTTGTGCTAAAGCGGGTCCAGTGTTTCCGATGGGAAAGAAAAGCTCCGGATCTTCATCGCGGCAGGCCGATTGATGTCGCCAATCCATGCTTTCTCTCCTTCAATCTGGGGAAATTTCCCGTAATTCATTAAAAAAAGGCTCACTTCGGTCGTATCTGCGGAGCAGGTCCCATCTGATAGCAAGCTATCACTGCGACTACTCCAACGTGCGACAACTTCACACTATTGCGACTCATCACGCTGAATGCCCAGATTTGGGCGAATCCAAGACGTTTTGCCGAATACTGCCTAATTCTCTCGCACGCATTGATAGATAACAAGGTCAAAATGCTTAAGATTCCCAGATAGAAGTGTGATCTTGCACTACCGGGGGGCGCTCATGGCCCGATGGTGCCCCCGACAGGAGTTGAACCTGCGCACCCGCCTCCGGAGGGCGGTGCTCTATCCACTGAGCTACGGGGGCTTGACTAGCCCGATAAGCGTATCAGTGAAAGAATTCTCCGTATGAGTCAGTCGAAGGATAAATCAATTGTTGGTACCGAGCTCGCCTATTTTGCAACGGGATGTTTTTGGGGAGCCGAACGGAGGCTGTGGAATTTAGAGGGGGTCATTCGAACTTCCGTCGGGTATATGGGCGGCGCAACTTCTCAGCCATCGTATGAGCAGGTTTGTACTGGTCGAACCGGACATGCCGAAATGGTGGAAGTAGATTTTGATCCGTCCTTGATTTCTTACGAGAGATTACTCCAGGAGTTCTGGGTGATGCATGATCCAACTTCCCTCAATCGACAGGGGGGCGACATCGGTACTCAATATCGGAGCGCTATCTATGTGACGAGTGCTGATCAACTTCAGACCGCGAACGAGAGTCGAGAAATCTATAACAGCGAGCTAAAAAAACATGGCTTTGATGAAATTTGCACTGAGATAAAGAGTGCGGACGGAGTTAGATATTGGCTAGCCGAGGAGTATCATCAAAAATATTTGGCGAAGAATCCACATGGCTATGATTGTCATTCTTCCACGGGTATTGCTTTCCCTCGGGAAGTGATTACCAGCTAGAGCTCTCACCCTCTGTTGCGCGCCAGCAATACCAAGCAACAATGCTCTGGCGGCCGGCAAACTGGACGCCTAATGGATCAAGTTCTTTTGGGTCGATAAATTGATTCAACCCATGAATTTTCTCCCAGCCACGTCGCATCGCTAAATCTCCTACTGGCCAGAGGTCCAACCGTCCCAAATGGAACATCAAGAACATCTCTACTGTCCATCGCCCAATTCCCCAGAGGGCGGTTAATTCGGATGCGATCTCGTGATTGCTCAACGTAGAAAACTTTTGGAATTTGATCGAGCCAGAGAGCGTTGCTTCAGTTAATTCTGAGATGGCTCGAGCTTTGGCACCACTGACTCCCACAGTTCGCAGGTCGGCTGCACTTAAAGTCACGATGGATTCGGGGTTCAATGATCCACCCGCCAATACTCGAACTCGATCTCGAATAGTGTCCGCCGCTTTAACTGCGAGTTGTTGAGAAATAATCGATGTGACTAAGGTTTCGTAATGTCCGCGCTTCGGTCGCTTTCGATTGATCGTGCAAAGCGGAGAGGATTTAACGATCTCAGCGAAAGCAGGATCGATCTTGACGATTGCCTGCGCGTGTTTCGCCATTTCGGCCTCTGAGGTAAGTGGCATCTCTGTAACCTAATGGAAATCAATTTCTAGGTGCAACAATCACCTCTGCAACATTCACCTCTCTAATAATCAAGTCTCCAAGAATGCAACTCTGCGCTGATACGCTGACCATATGTCTGACGACGATCATGTAGGTGAAGAATTTTCCCGGCTCGACCCGCAAAGTCTCGTTGTGGCCGCCGGTCGACCGGCTCGAGCGAATGATGCTGGTGTAAATCCAAGCATCGATCTCAATTCCACCTTCGTAGCGCCCGGCGTGATTGGTTACGGGCGTTACGGGAACGATACCTGGAGCGCACTGGAGAGCGCGATCGAAGTTCTAGAAGGCGGAGAAACTTTGATTTTTTCATCCGGACAAGCAGCTATCGCTTCGGTCTTCTCGCTGCTACCCAGAGGTGCAGTGATTGTCGCTGCTCGAAATGGTTATACCGGCACAATGGTCTCGCTCGGAAAATTGGCAGAATCCGGCGCTGTAGAGGTTAGGTATGTCGATATTTCCGACAGCAGAGAAGTGCTAGCCGCGCTCGATGGCGCAACCCTATTATGGGTTGAATCACCTACGAATCCAGCGCTGGAAATCGCTGACTTACCCCTATTGATTGAAGCAGCAAAGTCCATGAATGTAGGGGTTGCCGTGGATAACACATTTGCGACTCCTCTCTTACAGCAACCCCTGAAAATGGGAGCAGATATCGTTGTTCATTCCCTCACCAAATACATCGCAGGACATAGCGATGTGATTTTGGGCTCTGTCTCCACTGCAGATGCCCCCCTGCATGCTCGCCTCGCTGATGTACGCAAGTTCGCTGGTGCCATACCAGGTCCATTCGAGAGTTGGCTTGCTCTGCGCGGATTACGAACCCTGGGCGTGCGAATGGAGCGGGCACAGTCAAATGCAATGGAGTTAGCGCTCAGGTTGAGCGACCATCCTGCTGTAGAGCGGGTGCGATATCCAGGCCTCTTGACAGATCCATTTCATGAGCGGGCAAAGAGCTTCATGTCGGGTTTTGGTGCCATCATTTCTTTTGACGTCAAAGGTGGAGCCGAAGCTGCAGACCGCGCCTGTTCAAGTTCCCAATTAATAACTTTTGCAACATCTTTGGGAGGCGTCGAATCGCTTTGGGAACGGCGTCACCGTTGGAGCGCAGAGAGCGCGTTGATTCCAAAGAATTTGATTCGGTTATCGGTAGGCATTGAAGCGATCGAGGATTTGTGGGTGGATATCGATCGAGCGCTCGGTCTTTCACAGGGGTAGCACCTATTTCCTGGGGAGGGCATGGCGGGGAGGGCATGGCGGGAAGAGAGCAGCGGGGTTAACCAATGTTGGCCAGATAAACCCGTCTCTTTCGAGCAAGTGGCACTCACTTGATGTAGATTAAGTCCATGCTAAAGGCAGTTCGTCGAATCGTGGGGCTCTTTGCCTTCTTGGTCGTCATCTTTGGTGCTTTAAAGTCGGTTTTTGACTGGCTCGCAAATACGGAAAATGATAACCACGAAGTCTTTGTTGACGAAGACGAAAACGAACGCCAGTTTTAGTTCAGGGACGAGATAATCCTTAATGAGTGAAGAAAATAACTCTGACCACATGCCTAAATCCGAAATCGAGTATTTGGCCGGGTCTTGCAATATTGGTCGAGGCGAAATTAAGCGTAGACAATTCGTCGCTATTGTGGGGGCCGCACTCACGGTTTTTATCACCGTTGAGCTTTTTCGTCGGGGAACGCCTCGTTCTGAGAGATTGGGAATTTTCTTTCCAGCGATGATGGCGGCGATTGGCTTTTTACAGGCTCGTAAAAGATTCTGCTTGGCATTTGGCTTATCGGGGATCTTTAATTTTGGCGCGCTCGGTAACGTTCAAAAAGTGATCTCTCCTGAAGATCGCGCTTTGGATCGTAAAACTGCACTTATCTTGTTGCTTCAATCAGCCGCGCTCGCACTCGCGGTGACATTAGTGGTTTATCTCCTACCGAGCTTTCACTCATCTATCGCTTGAGAGAAGTAGTTAAAAAATGAATCAGAGTCCTAAAACGCTGCATATCGTGCTTAACGCTGTCACCGAGGACTCTCGGGTCCTTAAATGTGCCTGGTCGTTAGGTAATGCCGGTTGGGAGGTCGTTGTTGCAGGCTCTTCACCTTCCGGTGAGATAGATCAATTCACAATTGGTCATGCTCGAGTGGTTCGACTTCCACTCAAAGTTGTTATTACAAGTAAACAAATTCCTTCCAGTGTCAAAATTGTGATTAAAGGAGAGATCGCCGCGAGGCTCCTCGCCGGCTTGCTTCGCCGAGTACGTAAATACCGCAGAAAGTTTAAGGAAAGAGTTAAAGTTAAAAGTGAAGTGGTTGTTCCTAATCTGCAACGAGCGGTCAAGGCTATAACTCCGGTGGCCCTAGAGTTGAAACCTGACGTGGTTCACGCTCACGATTACACGGCTCTTCCAATCGCAGGAGCGATTGTAGAAATGTTGCGCATGAAGGGGTTTAAAACAAAGTTAATTTACGATGCTCACGAGTATGTGCCGGGAGTTGCTCACTTAACCAAACCACTCGCAGCTTTGTATGCAAAGAATGAACGTAAATACGCTAAACGATCTGCGGGCATCTTCTCGGTAAGTGAACCAATGAATGATTTGTTGATAGAGCACCTGCAGATATCAACTCGTCCCATAATTGTTGCTAATGATCCACTCGTTGATGGGCAGGAACTTTCCACACGTAATTTGCGGGACGATATTGGAATCGACTCCAACGCTCCTCTCATGGTTTATTCCGGGGCAGTGGCTCCTCAGCGTGGTGTTCAGACGGCTCTGGCCGCATTACATCAATTACCTGGGGTTCACTTAGTGCTCATCGCTAATCCTAAAAATGCAACCGTTCGAGACTTAGTTGCAGGAGCGCCTGATCTTGCAGATCGTTTTCATGTCGTGCCATATGTGCCGAATTCCGAATTAGTTTCCTATTTATCAACCGCTAATATCGGACTTATCCCTATTCTTCATCGCCCCAATCACGAGATCTCTCTGATCACCAAGTTTGGTGAATACATGCAGGCTCGACTCCCAATTTTGGTGAGCGATGTGAAGACCATGGCAGAAGAGGTCAATCGACTGAAGAATGGCGAAGTTTTCATCGCCGAAGATGTCGATGATTTTGTACGCGCAGCCAATTTAATTTTGACTGAGCCAGAAAAATACCGGGAGGCGTATACGGCAGAAGTGCTCGCTGAGCGTTCGTGGGAAAGGCAAGCAGAGGTCTTGGTAAGTGTTTACAACGAGATCACAAATTCAGCGCCGATCGCTAAGGAACATCTACCATTCTTTATTTCGGAGCCTCAAGAGATACGGTCTTGACCTGCGCCAATAACTCTAAAGGTGGTGTTCCGAAAGTTTTGCTGATCCATTGTCCTGCGGCCATCGACAACTGCGCGAACGCTCGGGAAATCATTTTCACGTAGCGTCTTGTACTCCTTATGATCTGCTTGAAGAATGACTCCATCGGCGGGGGAGCCAATCGCATATGGTTCAAAACCAAGAGCACGGATTTCATCATCGCTATACATCGGGTCGTGGACCTGAACCAGTGCACCTCGGTTAAGAAGCGCGGCAACTGTTCCAAAGACACCAGAGAAAGCCGATTCCTTTACTCCGCCTCGATAAGAGATACCGAGTACTGCGACATGCTTGCCAGAGATACCATGCATAGCTTCATCAAGGAGCTTCACTGCATGTTCAGGCATTGCGGCATTTGCTTCACGCGCAGCTCGAACGACAGTCGCCTCTGGGTCATTCCAGAGGTAAAAGCGTGGATAGATGGGGATGCAATGTCCACCCACGGCAATTCCAGGCTGATGGATATGACTGTAAGGCTGTGAATTAGAGGCAGAGATAACCTTTGCAATA
>Ga0114963_10003952_pt1 | contig 10156 bp, 8 predicted proteins | sample C_131016_EF_Meta_FD_87019 | JGI IMG/M metagenome (GOLD analysis project Ga0114963, IMG submission 87019) | Freshwater microbial communities from Lake Croche, Canada to study carbon cycling - C_131016_EF_MetaG | ecosystem: Environmental > Aquatic > Freshwater > Lake | place: Lake Croche, Canada...
CCTTGCCAAGCCGACCCAATGGCTAATGGGCAAGCTGGGTGAGTCGCCACCACTTGGAAAAGCTTTCGCAGTACGTTTCTACGGGTGTAAATAAGGAGCTTTCTGCCATGCCAGTAACGCTGGGTTTCGCAGGCCCAGACTGGAGCTGCTTGCGCAAACTTTCTAAGTGTCCATCGATGTGCGCATCCGAATGCCAGCGTACCGAGCGCGCACCTTGCAAAGCCAGTGCGATCGATTCCACGCTTCCCCACCAAAGCCTGGGGGTCCGCTGCAAGAGGCCTTCAGTCACAAAATCCCAGCGTGGTGTGCTCCAGGGCGTCGGCTGGTGGAGCTCCTTCAAACCCAGCCCAATGCACAGCAGATCAGCCGGCTCGGAGGGGACAGTCGCCCCCAGAGACCAGGGATGCAGCAAACACACATCGCGGCCCATCGCCAACTGCGGATCTGGCGCCGTCCAGCGCGGATCAGGGGGCGCGGCCAGCAGCGCGGGCTGTACGAGGCCGGTGGCAACGGACCGACGGCCATTGGCCACGGCGCCCGTGCTGCGGGCAAGTCGGTCCAGCGCCTCGTAGCTGGTATCGATGGCCGTTGCAGGGCTGTGCCAGGGTGCGGGCGCATATTTGGCAACGTTGTCGGCGTTAAAGAGGTAGGGTTTGCTGCTGCCGGTTCCTGCAATCCACTGCCAGCTCAGGTGGTTACTGGCCAGATCGCCGTCCAATAAGTAAGCCAGCATCCATTGCGCAGCTGCATGCCAATGGACTTTGCGAATATGCACCAGATAGCTGGCCAACCACATGCGCGCATGGTTGTGCAAATAGCCGCTGGCATAGAGTTCGCCGACCGCCAGGTCAATCGCCGGGATTCCCGTACGCGATTGCAGCACATCGGGCGGCAGCGCGGGCAGGTAGGCATCCTCGGGCAATAGACCGGGGTGCAAGGATTGGTGTATCGCCTCGCCTTGGTGCGCCCATACATGGCGATAGTAGGCCCGCCAGCCCAACTCAAAAACAAGCTTGTGCTTGGCGTCGATGCCCCAACGCGAGTGCAACTCGGTGTAGATCTCTCGTAGGCTCAGGAGACCGTGCGTAATGTAGGGGGAAAGCCGTGTGACCGCGCCGTCTAGGTGATTGCGGGTTTGGGCATAGGCATCGGGGCGGACTTCGGACAGCCGGGCACGCGCTGCCTGAACGGTGGGTTCAAATTTGTGCATCGCGGTGTGCTGCGGCTTGCTTGGCGATGGCGTTTCGGCTGTCGCCATCGAGTCGCGAGAGGTTTTTGAGCTGCATGGCCATGCGCGGATTGGTGGCGAGCAGTTTTTCGTGGCGCATCAAAAAATCCCAATACATGGTGGTGTACGGACAGGCGCTGGGGCCTGTCGATTGCGCAGGGTCGAATTTGCACGAAGCGCAATGGTTGCTCATGCGTTGGATGTATTTGCCGCTGGCGACATAGGGCTTACTCGCCATTAGGCCGCCATCGCCAAATTGGCTCATGCCCAGGGTGTTGGGCAATTCGACCCACTCCACAGCGTCCACATACACGCTGAGGTACCAGGTGTGCAGAGTTTGGGGTTTCACGCCCAGTAAAAAGGCATACAGACCGGTCACCATCAGTCTTTGAATATGGTGGGCGTAGCCATGCGTCAGGGTCTGCATGATGGCATCCTTCAAGCAGGCCATTTCCGTCTGGCCAGTCCAATACCAGGGCGGCAGTGGGGCCTGCGCGTCCAGGGCATTGCGCTCCAGGTACTCTGGCATTTGCAGCCAGTAAATGCCGCGCACGTATTCGCGCCAGCCCAAAATCTGGCGGATAAAACCCTCCACAGCCGCCAAGGGAGCCTGGCCCTTGCGGTAGGCTGCCTCTGCTGCCGCAATGACTTCGCGCGGATTTAAGAGCTTGAGATTAAGTGCGCAACTCAGGTGCGAGTGGTACAGCCAAGCCTCGCCCGCCCACATCGCGTCTTCGTACTGGCCAAAGAGAGGCAGCCGTTGGTCGATGAAGGCGTGCAAGGCCTCCAAGGCCTGCGACCGCGTAATCGGCCATCCAAAGCTTTGCAAGCTGCCGGGGTGCGTGGCGAAATAGGTGTTGACCAGGGCTAACACCTCTTGGGTGATGGTATCTGGCGCAAATCGGCTGGGTGGCGGCACAGGGGGTGGCCCTGCTTTGCCAAAGGAGGCGCGGTTGTCGGCGTCAAAGTTCCACTGACCGCCTACCGGTTCCTTGCCGTCCATCAAAATGCCGTGCTTGCGGCGCAGTTCACGGTACCAATATTCCAGGCGCAGTTGTTTGCGGCCTTTAGCGTGCGCAGCAAACTCGCGCACCGTGGTGAAAAAATGCGTGTCATCGCGCAGGTCCAGCGTCAGACGGTGCGCTTGGGCCACCCCGCGCAGAGCGTGCAGCACACGCCAGTCGCCAGGGGCGGTTAGCACCAGGGCGGTAGGTTGGAGTTGTTTGATTGCCTTATCGAGCTCCAGCGACAAGGTGCCCCGGTTTTCCGCATCGTCCAGACGGGTGTAAACCAGCGCCATGCCGCCTTCGCGCACTGCCTCTGCAAAGTGGCGCATACTGCTTAAAAATACGGCAATGCGCTGCTTGGCGGACCAGACGTGGGTAGATTCCTCGGCCACCTCAGCCATCCAAACGACATCCTGTGTGGCATCAAAGCCGGCAAATGCGGACGATTGCATATCAAGCTGATCGCCCAACACCAGAACGAGATGGCGCACGCGGGCTGGTATTTCCGGTGGCGATGGAATCGGTCTAGTCATGCGAAGCCTTTTTAGCTGCCAAATTTTTGTTGGCACGGCAGGCGTCCGAGCAATACAGAACTGAATCCCAATTCTTCGCCCAGGATTTGCGCCAACTCATACTGCGTCCGCATACCGCACAGGGTTTGCTGGGCAAGGACTGCTTATTGCCTTTAAAGTCTGTTTTCATGGGAATAGTGACAACTTTTCAAAGGGCAGAGCCATAGAAACATTGGAGCTGATTTACCAAGGTATTTCCGTTCCTTTGTAATCTACAAAATGGGCACCGACTTGGGCTGGAAGGGTTTTCATGGCCTGAAGCATCCCACCGACGGATTCGTGGGGCTCAAGCAGGTGCGTGGACGCACTGGTAAACCCTTGAGACAGTTCCGACCGCACCGTGCCAGGTTGCAATGCCACTACACGCAGCGCGGGATTTTTTCTCTGTAACTCCAGGGCGGCCGTTTGCAAAAACATATTCAATGCTGCTTTTGAGCTTCGGTAGCCATACCAACCGCCTTTTTTGTTATCACCAATACTGCCGACCCGCGCAGAGAGCTTGGCATACACCGAAGCGCCCTTTGCAAGCAAAGGCGAAAAATAGCGTAGAACCATAGCGGGGCCAATCGCATTAATTAAAAATACGTTTTGCAGATGCTCTGCATGCAGGCTAAGCAGTGATTTTTCTGGACCGATTCCATTGATGGTCAGCGCACCGGTTGCGTCAATAATGATGTCGTAAGGGCCATTCAAACTACAAATATGGGCTTGTGCGTTGACAGATGCTTCATCGGTAATATCAAAACCGTTGCCTAAACTGCGTGCTAAGCACTCGACATGGGTGCACCATGGGTCGACTTGAAACGCTTCTACAAAGGCAGCACCTATTGCGCCCCGTGCGCCGATGACGAGTGCTTTATAGCTGCCACCTGAAAATGAAGGGAAAGCATCATCCATGGCAAAAGTTCATCATCATTTTTCTGGTAATAAGCCCGTGGGCTCGGGGTTCAAACAAAGTAAATTCTTATTGCCTGTATGGCCTTGCAGTTTAAGCGACCCCTCTCCATGCCAACTGGTTTGCGGTGGGAGGCTATTATCTTGATCTGGGTTGGCATCGGCCCGCCATTCATTGGGAGTTTGTATATGCGCTTTGGAAAAATTATTGCAGTTGGAATTATTTTCTTTGCGGGATTGCTGCGTATCGCGCATGCCGCAAGCCCATTCAATGCCGATGCGGGGGTCATATTAAGCGGCAAAGTTGTCACGCTCAACGACGCCGGCGATGTTATTCCCAACGCCCGTGTCTGGGTTGCTGGTGGGAAGATTCAAGCCATTGCCCGACCAGGCGAAACTTTGCCTCAAGCGGCTCAAAATGCCATCGCATTACCCGGGCCCATGGTGATTTATCCCGGCATTATCGATTTGCACAACCACCCCGAATATGCGATTTACCCCTTAATGCCCATCACCAGTAAATACCGCGACCGTTATGAGTGGCGCTGGTATGACGATGCATATAACAAGCGCATTACCTTTCCCCAAGAGGTATTAACGCGTGCCTATTACCTGGATTTGGGCCTGGAGGTCGGCCGCTATGGTGAATACAAGGCGTTGGCTGGCGGCACCACGACTTTGCAAGGCGGACGGACCAACTTGCCTTATTCCAAGGAAGAGTGTTTGGTCCGCAATATCGAGAACTCAGCGGTGGAGCCACGCATGGCCTCCAGCCGCGTGGACCTGGGCCGCAGCGCTAAAGAATGGGCCGAGATGCAAGCCGAGCGCCAAAAAGGCATGCTGGTATTGCATTTGGCCGAGGGCCCGTCGCCGCGCATGGCCGGCGAGTTTGGCGCGGTCAAAGACAGCAACCTGCTGGGTCCTGAGCTCATTGCCATCCACGGCGTCGGCCTGACCGAGCCACAGCTTAAGGAAATGGCCGTCGCCGGCGCCAAGCTGGTGTGGTCGCCCCTGTCCAACTTCATGCTGTACGGCAAAACCGCCAATGTGCAGGCGGCCCGCCGCGCTGGCTTGCCCATCAGCCTGGCGCCCGACTGGGCGCCCTCGGGCAGTAAGTCGAGTTTGGCCGAACTCAAAGTGGCCGATTTGGTTAACAAGCACGAGCTACGCGGCCTGTTTACTGACCGCGACCTTGTCGAGATGCTCACCCGCAAACCTGCGCAATCCATGGGCTGGGACAAGCGCTTAGGCCAAATCGCCCCGGGCTACCTCGGCGACCTGCTGGTGCTCGATGAGCGTCACCCTGACCCTTACCGCAATATGATTAACGCGACCGAGGAAAACATCCAGCTGGTATTGGTTCGTGGCGAGCCGTTGTATGGCGATAGCGCCCTGCTGGAAAAAGCCCGCGCCGGCGCGCAAGATATAGAGGTGACGGCAACGTTTGGTGGCAAGCGCAGCAAATCCATGACTCCCAACTGCCCGGGCACCCAGCTGCCAGACATGTCGGTGGCGCAGACCATGGCGCGCATTGAAAAAGCCTTGCAATTTGATCCGGCCGATCTGGCCGCCAAAATCAGCCTAGAGCAGGCCAGCCGCGACTTAGCCCAATGCGGCTTGCCGCCGCCCCAAGGCGCGGTCAATGCGCAGGATGCCAAGCAGTTGTTGCAATGCCGCTTTGGCCTGCCCTTTGAGTCCACCCACCTCAGCCCATTGGTGACTAACGAGGACCCGGCGTTTTTTCCGCGCCTCATGAAAAACCCGAATTTGCCAGCCTATCTACAAGCGTTGCCGGCCTATTTCGGGAAATAAGCCAGCCTCAGTGTCCAACCAAAGCCATGGCGATCCAGGGTTGCCAGGCCACCACGGCCAAGCAGCCCAGCATGAGCACCACAAAAGGGGCGGCTGCAATGATCAGTTCGCCAAATTTTTGTTTAAAAGTGGACATGGCTACCAGCAGGTTCAGACCCACTGGTGGGGTTAAGAAACCGATCTCTAGGTTAACAATCATGATGATGCCGAACAGCACCTTGTCATAACCGTAGGACAAGGCCAAGGGCGCCAGCAAAGGCGCAAAAATCAGGATGGCCTCGCCCGAGGTCATCAGGCAGCCCACAATCAGCAACAAGCCGTTGCACAGCAACATAAAGGCCAATGGGCTGCTGATGTAGCCTTGCACAATCTGCACCGCCATGGCGGGCACATGGTGTTCAGTTAGTACCAAATTGAGACTTAGCGCCACCGCCAGTAAGGGGAACAGCGTGCCGCCGAGTTTGGACGCATCTAGCACCACGTCATACACCTGCGCGAATTTCATCTCTTTGTGGATGTAAATCTCAATGAACAGCGCGTAAATCAGCGATACGGCCGCCGCCTCAATGGCCGAGAAATAGCCGCTGTATATGCCGCCGAGCAAAATCGCCGGCATCATCATGGCCCAAATACCGTCGCGCAGCGCTTGACGCAGAATCGCCCAACTAAACGGTAGGGTGGCCATATTGCGGTTCACCCACATGGCGTAAACGGCAAACACCGCCAGTAGCAGCAGGCCGGGGCCCACGCCGCCGATGAATAGGTCGGTAATAGAAGTTTCGGTGACCAGCCCGTACAAAATCAGTGGGATCGAGGGCGGAATGATGATGCCCAAGGTCCCGCCGGCCATGATCAGCCCTAGAGAAAAGCGGGTGGGATAGTTGGCTTCCTTCATGGCCGGGTACATCACCGTGCCAATGGCAAGCATGGTGACGATGGAGGAGCCAGATATAGCCGCAAACACACCACAGCTGAGCACGCAGGCCACCGCCAGCCCACCGGGTAAATGCCGCGTCAGTGCCGCGGCAATATCAATCAAGCGCCGCGCAGTGGTACCACGCGTCATGACGCCGCCGCACAGCACAAACATAGGGATGGACAAAATTAACTCTTTGTCCAGCGAAATCCACATGTCCTCAATGATGTAGTCCAACTGCCCGCGGCCCCACACCATGTGCACCACCGCCGCAGCGCCAAGCAAAATAACCAGCAAAGACTGGCGCAAGGCAAGCAGGAGCACCACGGTCCCTAGCAAGAGCAGCATGCCATTCATTCTTGGTACTCCGGAGGCTCAGGCCGCAGATCAGGCCAGCGCGCGAAGAAGAAATAGCGCATCGCTGCCGAAGCAAAGCCCAGCGGAATAACCATTTGGATAGGCCAGGCCGATACATTAATCACCGGTGCCAAGACCTGCGACTGCTTAGACGCCAATACAAACACCACACCGTACCAGGCCACGCCCAACAAGAACAGCCCGGCAAACACGTCTGCCAAGCGATCGATGGCGCTCGCCCACGCCTGGGGAAACCAGCCAAAAGCCAAGCGCGGAACCAGGTGTACGCCGGTGGCCGTGGCAATGCCCACGCCGCAAAACGAGCCAATTACCAGCGCAAAAATAGCCAGCTTTTGCGAACCAAACAGGCCCGTGCTGCCCACAGTAAAGCCCATGGCATTCATTGCAGGGCCATAAAACTCGCGTCCCGCCACATCAATGCACAGCACCAGCGCGATAAAGAAAAATGCCAAAACCGCCAGCCAGCACTCGGCACGATGCCAAAGCTGCAGCAGGCGCACGGCGTAAGCGGGCGCGCGCATAGTCATGAACTATCCGCGCTTACTTGGCGTTCTCGCAAGATTTCTTGCCCGCCTCGAGGATGGCAAAAAACTTTTCGCCTTCAGGCCCCATTTCTTTGGCCATGGTGCTCCAAAAATGCCCTAAGACTTTTTGCCATTCGGCGCGTTGCTCTGGCGTGGTCTCTATGACGGTACCGCCCGCACCCTTGGTGACATTGGTCAAGGCCGCATCGACCCCGCGTATCTCGGCGCGGTACAGGCTGTTGGGGTATTTCTCGGTTTCACGCTCTAATGCCGCCTTGGCTTCAGGCGACAGTTTTTCATAAATTCCAAGGTTCATCAGCGTCACGCCCGCTGCGTCCCACAGCGGGAACTTGGTCATGGTGGGCGCGATTTTGTTCAAGCCCGAGGGCACATAAAACGCAAACGGCGTGGGGTAAGTATCAATCAGTCCGGTTTGCATGGACGAGCTCACTTCAGCGATCGCCGTAGGCACCGGATTGGCGCCCATGGCTTTCCAAAACTCGTTGTTGAGCTTGTTGGTCACCACGCCCACTTTGATACCGCGTACGTCGGCGGGGGTGACGTAGGCTTTTTTCCCTGGCAAATGCACCGCGCCGACCTCGCCCCAGCGTAAGAACCGCAGGCCTTTTTTGGCCAAGGCCTCGGTCATGGGCTTCTGGGCGTGGTTGTCGAGCACGCAGTCGCGCTGGGCGCCGGTGTTGAAATAAAAGGGCAATTGCACCAGAGCGATCTCGGGCACTTGCAGAGCCACCGAGGCGGCGGTAAAGGAGCCCATATCCAGGCGTCCGCGTGAGACCTGCGCGATGGCGTCGTTTTCTGAGCCCAATTGCGAGTTGTAGAACGGCGAAATCTTCACGCCCCCCTTGGTTTCGGCGTCCATGTACGCGGCAAACCGGTCAATTTGTTTGGCCCAGGGTGAGGTCGGTGGTGCAGAGGATGCAAATTTGAGTTCTACCGTCTGTGCACTGACTATGCCAGGTGTTGCTGTGACGCCCAGGGCCGTTAAGGCCGCGGCAAAAATGGCGGAAATGCGCATAGTTTTGTCTCCGTTATGGGTTTTGGATCAGCTCAGCGAGGTTTATAGCATGGGGTTTCAAGCGACTTGCTAATGGTTTACGCTATCGCGCGCGCCGCCCAAAGGGTCAACAATGGCGCCGATTTACTCCCATTCATTCCGGACAGACGCCGCCTTTGCCCAGGACCGCCACCACCTCCATGACCTCTTCCGATGCCTCCCCGCCCTTATCCCAGACGCCAGTGATTACCCGGGGTCTAGACGGCCAGGTGTTCGCCGATGCACAGCAAACCGACCCGCGCGTTGCGGGTTGGATGCAAGGTGAACCCGTGCCAGCGGACAAGCGCATCGCCTTTGCCGATGGCAGCAATTACCGATTCCCGCAGTTGCGCTGGTCTTTCGCCCACACGCGCGAGTTGGTGCCCACCCGTACAGTCGCGCGGGCTTGCCAGCCTGGCAAGGCCCTTGCGCAGGCCATGAACGACGCACTGTGGCAAACCACCTTCCAGCCCATGACCGGCGGTTCCGCGCTCAATTGGACCGATATGTTGGACGCTACCTATGCCGATGCCATCGTGGTTTTGCACCAAGGGCGCGTGGTGCTGGAGCATTACACCGGCGTCATGCACCCGCAGGCGCTGCATGTGATGATGTCGGTCTCCAAGTCTGTCACCGGTCTTTTGGCCGCGGAATTGGCGCACCAGGGTCTGCTTGATCCAGAGGCGCCGGTAACGCATTACCTGCCCGAAATGCAGACCAGTGGTTTTGCCGGCGCTACCGTGCGCCAGGTAATGGATATGACCACGGGCATCGACTATTCGGAAAACTATGCCGACCCCCAGGCCACCATTTGGAACCATATGTATGCTGGCGGCATGCTGGCCCGACCGCCTGGCGCGAGTGGGCCGGATAACTTTTTTTCCTACCTGCCGACCGTGGGCGCGCGGGGACAACATGGTGCTGAGTTCACCTACCGCACGGTCAATACCGATGTGCTGGGCTGGATACTTCGCCGGGTTGCGGGGTGCAACTTTTCAGAGCTGGTGTCCCAACGCCTTTGGCAACCCATGGGCGCCGAGCTGGACGCTTGCTACACGGTGGACAGCTGCGGCGTCGAGTTTGTCGGCGGCGGGTTGAATGCCAGCGTGCGCGACATGGCCCGCTTGGGCGAACTCTTGCGCCAGGGCGGGCGCGTGGGCGAGCGGCAGGTCATCGCCCAGGCGGTGGTCGACGACTTGCACCGCGGCGGTGACCCCGCACGCTTTGTGGCCAACGGACCGCCCACCTTGCCCGGCTGGAGCTACCGCAATATGTGGTGGATCGCGCACAACGCCAACCAGGCCATCATGGCGCGGGGCGTGCACGGACAAAACATTTATGTGGATCCACGCGCCGAGATGGTGATTGCACGCTTTGCGTCCCATCCGGTCGCAGCAAACTTTGCCAACGATATTTACACATTGCCGGCGTACCAGGCCATGGCCGATGTCCTGGTACGCGCCTAGGCGCCTTTTTAGCGCATGTCCACGCCGTAGAAGGTGTGGCGCCCGAAGGGGCTCAGGCGGAAATCGACCACTTCTTTGCGGATCGGCTTGATCTGCACAGCATGGGCGATGGTGAACCAGGGCGCCTGCTCTTTAAAGATACGTTGCGCTTGCTCATACAGCTTGGTGCGCTCGGCCGTGTTGGTAACCACTTTGGCTTTGCTCACCAGATCCTCATAAGGCTGGTAGCAGAACTTGGCCACATTGGAGCCATTGGTTTTGGCGGCGTCGCAGCCGAGCAGCGTGTCCAGGAAGTTGTCCGGGTC
>Ga0114963_10003956_pt1 | contig 10151 bp, 13 predicted proteins | sample C_131016_EF_Meta_FD_87019 | JGI IMG/M metagenome (GOLD analysis project Ga0114963, IMG submission 87019) | Freshwater microbial communities from Lake Croche, Canada to study carbon cycling - C_131016_EF_MetaG | ecosystem: Environmental > Aquatic > Freshwater > Lake | place: Lake Croche, Canada...
GCTGTAAGTTAAATAATTATCTAATATCATATTATATATTATGTTTACAAAATTATATTTAGACACGACAAATCCAAAACTTACTTTCTCTCATCTTTTTGAGGCAACGACATTGGGTCCAATGATAGTTTCCATCCTTCTACACACAATTGTTTACACTTTATTTTGTAATATAGTAAGTTGGGTATTCTTTGGAAAATTATTATCAAAACCAATAAATCTAAGACTAGTATCATGTTTAATTTTAATTATGTTTTTTGGGTTTATAGGAAGATTTATTCACGTGAAAGATATTTATAAAGGATATAATGGAAATATGGAAAAAACGAGAGAATATACAGACAAACACTATATTTCTTGGGTGTTTATTTCATAAGAAATTATTTGAATGCTAGATAATAAAATAAAATTTACGCGTTTATTTTATTCGTTACATATAATAAAATATGTCAATATATAAGGATTTATATAAGATTCAAGATTTTTGGTTCAACGTTTTCATTGTTTTAACATATTCGCTATATATATTATTTACAATTGGACTATTTAAAAGCGCTCCACAATATTTAGAAAGGTTAGATTACTATGTTAAAATATATATAAGCTTATTCTTATTATGGAGATTCAATCCTTTTAGAAAAATTCATTTTACAGAACTAGATAGAAAAATAGCATTTAGTGCCGGAATATTCTTATTTACAACTAGTGCAATTAATCAAATACTTAACAACTATTTAACATACGCTAAGAATAAATTAATATCAAAAATTTCTTTCGGTTCTTTAAATAATAATAATAAATCAGAATAAATCAGAATAAATCAGATTAAATCAGAATAAATCAGATTAAATCAGAATAAATCAGATTAAATCAGAATAAATCAGAATAAATAAAAATGCTAAAAGCACTAATAATATTTTCTTCTAGTTTTTTGTTTGTTTGTTCTACTACTATTTTTTAAGCTTTGTCTCCTTGTTATTTTTCTTGTAAAAATAGAATAATTGCGATATTCATTTGAGTTTTTATTGAAGAATGCTTCTAAATGTTCCATTGTTTTTTTTGTAATAATTTTATCAATCTCATACTCCTTATGGTCTTTTTCCATATAAACAAATTCATATTTGTTCATATTCTCTTTCATAAAACCAACAAAATCATCAACGTTATAATTTTCCATAATAATTCTACAAAGATGTGTATTGCTATTAATGAACCTTTTAATCATTGTGTCAAAATCTAAATCATGTGTATAAGGCTTAACTTTTATATAATAGACATTTTCATAATTCATTTGCGGATAATAGGTATCATCTAAGTAACATATTTCAGCATCTTTTGGAACCTTTGTGCACTTTATTAAATCTTTCATTGATTTATTATGACTAGAACGACAAAATTCTATTCTTTTTCCGTTTATTTTGAAGGCAGATATAATGTGATTAAATATCTTATAGTTCATCTTTGATTCAAAATAATTTTTAATATAATTTACCCATTCTTTAGGACCTTGGTTATTTGTGTAAATCATAACTCCTTGACACTGTTTATTAATCTTTTTTTGTTTTAAAAAATTAAAAATGGTAAAAATATTTGGACGTAAAAATTCTGGAAATAAATCTAATATGCTATTGAAATCTTCTTGTGCCAGAGTTGTTTTATTATCTAAGTGATGTAATTTAAGGTAGTTATTCAATGAATCCCAGAATATTCCAAACTCAACAAAATAACCCATGGTTTCATCCATGTCAAATACTACTATTTTGGATTTATTTAGATGCATCTAAAATAATAAGATATTTTAAATAATCTTAAAAAAGTTATTTTAAGAATATTTTATTGTCCACAATTTATATGTTATCTGGAAAAGTTGGTGAAAAAATAATTTATTCAAATGAAGATAAAAAAATGGAAATGATTAATAAAATTAATCAGCTTAAATTACAACAAATTCGCATTTTAAATTATAAAAGGAACAAAAAACAAGTGTATAATAGTGTTATACCATTGAAAATCTATCAAACATGGCATTCTAAAGATTTACCTGCACGTATGAAACATTCAGTTGAGATAATAAAGGCAAAGCATCCACGTTTTGAGCATATCCTTTTTGATGATAATGAATGTAGACAGTTCATAGCTGCAAATTTTGACAGTGTTGTATTAAAAGCATTTGATTCTTTAATACCAGGTGCTTATAAGGCTGATTTATGGCGTTATTGCATTTTGTATAAAAATGGAGGTATATACTTGGATATAAAATATGCCTGCATAAACTCTTTTAGATTTATTGAATTAACTGAAAAAGAACATTGGGTATTAGACATCAATGGAAATAATATTTATAATGCTCTTATAGCAGTTAAACCAAACAATGAAATTTGTCTTAAATGCATTAATCAGATTGTGGAGAATGTTAGAAACAGATATTATGGTTCTTCATGCGTAGACCCTACTGGTCCTGGTTTAGTCTCTCGTTTTATAGGAGAAGAGAGAAAAAATATTGAACTTGAACATATTTTTAACAAACCAACTGGGGATAAATTTATTCTTTATAAAAATGTTGCTATTTTAAAAATGTTTAAGGGTTATTATGAAGAACAAGACGCAAACAAAAAGGTTATTCATTACGAATTTTTATGGAATCACCGCAGAATTTATAAATAAATGTATAAATTACATTAACTTTTGGAAACGTTCATTTTTCCACCCATCCGCGTCAGAACCAGCGTAAAGATGTTGAATCATTGTTTGGTGAAAACGTTCTGCAATAAAACATATCATTGCACTGTTTTTATAACAAGCATATTGTTTCTTATTATTAAACGTTTTCATGTTGTTTTCTTGTAAATATTTTTCAATACCATCTGTAAAAACACCAGGACCTGTTAAAAAGTGAATAATATGTTCCCCCTTGATAACGGGAATATTTGAAATTCTTTTAATTGATAATTCAATAATAGATTTTAAAATTGGAGAATTTGCTGGTGCAGCAAACGTCCATTGACATAAATGCATAGTATCTTCTTCTGGTGCGCATACCATCATTGTTTCGCAATTTGTAAATATATTTGGATTGCATTTACACATAGCATCTGCATCGGCATATATTCCACCATACTTATATATGATGCAATATCTCCATAAATCTGCCTTCATTACTGGCAAAGGGAGTCTATTATAAACATCGTATATAACATCGCCAAATTCTTCAACCATATCTGTTCTCATGAATTCATCACACATATCATTTGTGTAAAAATAATAACCATATTCAGGCACAAACTGTCTCCAGGTTCTCATTGCAAGTTGCAATTTAGGCTTACTCTTAATATATTGAATGGATTTGTGCGTTTGGAAAATTCTTTTTGGAATTCCAGGTTTCTGTTGTTCTTCTTGTTTCTCAAGGTTTTCGTCCTTTTCAGATATAGTTATTTCCATTTATAATTTATTTTAAGTTATTATTTTTAACTTTTAAACTATAAAATATAATTTATATCTTTACATATTGTAATAATTGATATGCCTTATAAAATTACAAAAGCAGATTACTCCAAGATACTTGATTATTATGGATTAACTGGTCCTAAAAGTGCAGAAGATATTAAAACAACCGCTGAAAAAATTTTAGCAAAGAAATTATGTTCTTGTATCAAGAAAGTAGACCCAAGCGCAAATGCTGAACCAAGAACTATTGGTATTTGCACTAAAGCGGTTATAAACAGAAAAGGTTTAACTCGCGGCAAATTCAAATGCAAAAATGGACGCAAGATTGAATTGAAAAAGACAGCAAGGAAACTTACTGTGCCAAAAACTAAAAACAAAACAAAGACACAAAAAAAAGCGTTAAGAGTCGTTTAGCAATTATAAATTATTATCTATCATAATTATATGTCAATGCATAATAAATATGATATTATTATTGTAGGTGGAGGAATTTCGGGGTTATATAGTGCGTATAAAATTCTTAAAATGGCACCAAAAACTAAACTACTAGTTCTTGAGCGCTATAAAAAAAACTGGCTTGGAGGCCGTATTAGCAATGAAATGTTTCAAGGGGTCCAGGTTGTTACTGGCGCAGGAGTGGAGCGCAAAGAAAAATACTATTTGTTAATTGACCTGTTAAAAGAGTTGAAAATACCATACGGTGAATTTCAAACATCACACAATTACGCAAAAACTATTTCACCGACATGTGACACAAAAAAGTTATTTAATATATTAAAAAAACAATTTAAAGAACATCCGGTAAAAAAAACGTTCAAAGAATTTGCACTACCCATTCTAGGTCCTTTTATGTATAAAAACTTTATTATTTGTGCTGGTTACACTGACTATGAAAACGAAGATGCTCACGATACACTTTTTAATTACGGATTTGATGATAACTTTGATTCCTGGACTGCTCTGCATATTCCATGGAAGCTATTGGTTGATACCATTGCTAAAAAAATTGGATTCCAAAATATTCGTGTGTCAAGTAATGTTACTGAAGTTAAAGAGTTATCAACGTGCAACTTTATTGTTCATACTGAAAAAGATGTTTCTTATTCATGCAATAAGGTCATATTGGCTACTACCATAAGCAGTGTTCAAAAACTCCTTCCTCACGAATCAATATATAAACAAATTCACGGTCAAACATTTTTGCGTTTGTATGGCAAATTTACCAAGGCATCAGCCGATATAATGAAACAATATGTTACTGGATATACTGTTGTCCCCGGTCCTTTGAAAAAAATTATACCCATGAATGCGGAGAAGGGTGTCTATATGATTGCCTACAATGATAATGATGACGCCAAGTTTTTAAAAGACCGCTTAGAAAACAAACCAAAAAATAGAGATTATTTTTGCGAGTTACTGGAATATTCTCTTGGAATTCCTAAAGGTGCCCTGAATTTAATTGCTATTAAGGACTTTTATTGGCCAATTGGCACTCATTATTACGAACCTTTGCATGGTCCATTTAAAAACCGTAAAGACTTTATAAAGAGAGCACAAAATCCAATGCCTGGAATGCTTATTGTAGGAGAGATGATTAGCATTAATCAGGGTTGGACTCAAGGTGCTCTTGAAAGCGTGGAAGCAGTTGTTACTAAAAAATGGGTTAGTAGCAACTGTTAAATTTTGAAAGAGTAGTTATTAAACATTTTTGAAAAATACTTAAAAATAACAAAACAAGTAATGTATAAATGCAAAATATTCTTGGTTTGCTTTTTCTTTTCTATTGTGGCGTGAATAGTTTTAACTTTTACGGAGCAACAAGACCTCTTGGATATTTTGACCCCCTTGGTTTTGCAAAGAATAAGCCAGAAAGCGAATTAGTAAAACTTCGTGAAGCTGAATTAAAACATGGTAGATGGGGAATGATATCTGCAGTAGCAATTCCTGTAACTGAACTAGTTACTCACGAACAAGGTATTCACGTTTTAGATAATGCAGATGCAATTACTGTGTCAGCATTTGTTGGCGCAGTTGCTGCGTCTGAATTACAATCTTTGTTATTAGGTTGGGAGGACCCATTTAAAAGTTCATCAAACTTATTTGTATTGAAGAAAGATTATCAACCTGGAAGTCTTGGATTTTCACTACCCCAGTCATTCTTGGGCAAAGATGAGACGTTTATGTTGGAGGCTGAAGTAAATCACGGACGTCTCGCCATGATTGCTTCATTGGGAATGATAGCGCAAGAACTTGTTACTAATAAGCCCCTTTTCTAAACTATTCAAACACACATTTTAGATATTTTATTTCTTTTCATATGTTATGAAGACAATAAAACGCGCTCATAAAAAAATGGCATATAAATCAAAAACAAAAAAACAATTTTTATACAATCCTAATAATCCAAAGAAATCGTTTGACGTTTATATAGATAAAAACCCAAAAGACACAATTAATATTAAATATAAAACAATAGAAGACGTTAAAAATACAATTGACAAACTTGAAAAATTATATAAGAATAAAAAATATACACATAAACGAATTTGGCAGGTAGCTATGATTATGAAAGTTCGTTTAAATGTATTAAAAAATAAAAAACCTGGACAGTATACCTTATCAAAAAAATATTTTGATTTCTTAGGAGAAAGAACTAATTTAAATGATAAAATGCGTTATACATCTATATTTAAATATTAACTTGAATATAGGTGTTTAGTTTATGTATCTCCTATTATTGCGTAATAACCGTGATAACCAATTGATGCAAAACCCAACATTAATAGAAACTCATAAGCATATCTAGGAGTTATCTGTTTATTGTATCCAATGTAAATTAGGAGTGGTCCTACTACAAATATATGAAACAAATTTACCCATGGATTTTTTCCTTTGCTAAATTTAAGATAACTCTTATATGCGTGATAAAAAACAATGATAACACCAAGTGTTAGCAAAATTGGATACATAAATGCAGGTGTATTTGTTGATTTAATTCCTACATATAAGAATAAAGTTCCAACTATCAAAATATGAAATAAATGAACATACAATTCCTTCATTATATATTTACACATTTATTTATTTTTCTCAGTTAAATATATAAATGTCTACAACACAATCTGCGTTTAACTATTCCAACACACAAACTCATCAAACTGGTGGGAAAAAAACGGTTAGAAAGGTTCTTATTAAGAAGGGAAAAGGTCACAAGAGTGTTAAATATTATAAGAATGGAAAACTCGTTTCAACTGTAAAACGCGGACTAAAACCAGTTGAAGTTGCCTTCATCAAGATTGGTAAGTTTATTCCTGGACTATTCAAGGATTGTCCTTGCAATAAAACTAGAAAACATATACATCATTAAATATCCCACTGCATATTATTCATTATTTTGCAAGATGATCCATTGCCGATAAAAGCACTTGTTCCTGAGCTGTTAGCTTCTGGAATACTAAACACTCATCCATTTTTATCTGATAATGTTTATGAGCAAAGTTCTTACATGTGAGAGAAACACCATCGTCGGTTACGTTTATTGCGCATAAAAGCCCACCTGCAGTTAAATGCAAGTTATCTGGGTCTTTTATAGGTATCCATCTTATAAAAGCACCGTGTCTTAATTCGTTCATCTCGTCTACATACATATATTCTTTTAGTTTTCTCATTATCTCTGTTATATCTTGTTGCGATAATTGTAACTCTTTTAAAATAGCCACTTTCATATCGTGTATTTTCTTTGTTGTTAAATTCATAAATTTGGAGTTTTCCTCATTATCTAATGCTTTTAATAGTTTTTCAATATCCATGATTTTTACGGTTGATATAGTATTATATTAAATTAGTTTTATATTAAAAAATAATTTAAGCTTAAAAACAAATTGTTGTTATTCAATTAAATGCATTATAATATAACACCCGAGCTAATTAATAGCACATCTTTTGATGCTAAATTTAGTGATTTTATAAAATTATCATTGGCTCACAACAATACAGAATTTAATGATGTTCCTGGAAAGGAGCATTATAGATTGCTTTCTTATATTTCAACATTATTTAATAATAGTATCATTATTGACATTGGAACGCATCGCGGTAATTCAGCACTAGCGTTATCATATAATGATACAAACACAGTTCATTCATTTGATATTGTTGACAATGTTGTGAATAATAAAATAAGAAGTTTAAGCAATGTTCATTTTCATATTGAAAACTTATTTAATGCAGATGTATCTAAAACATGGGAAGAAACCATTTTACGCAGTGCATTTATATTTCTAGATATTGACCAACACAATGGAATCATGGAAATTGATTTTTATAATTACTTGAAATCTATTAATTATCAAGGGTTTGTTATTTGTGACGATATTTGGTATTTTAAAGAAATGAGAGATAATTTTTGGCATAAAATTCCTTACGAAGCACGTTACGATTTAACTGACATTGGACACTGTTCCGGCACAGGATTATTTACATTTAATAATGAAATTTCTTTTAATAAACACAATAATGATAACTGGACTCTTGTTACTGCTTATTTTAACTTGACAAAATGCCCTGACGCAAGCGATGAGATTAATAAACGCGACAAGAACTATTATTTGCAACACTCTATTTCTACTCTATCATTACCATATAATTTAGTTATTTATTGCGATAGTGAAAGTTTTGATGTTATTCACAGTATTAGACCGGCATACTTGAATGAAAAGACGAAATATATTATTTGTGAGTTTGACGATTTTGTCTTTAAAAACAAGGACCCTAGAACATTTAAAGATTATAGAGATAAAATTCATGAGAACAGAAGAGAGAAACCGTATAATTTTGATAACAGAAATACTGGAAGTTACTATCTATTTTGCATGTCAAGATACATCATGTTGAAAGACACTATTGAAAAAAATCCGTTTAATAGCACGCATTTTTCATGGATTAATTTTTGTATTGAGAGAATGGGATATCAAAATTTGATTCGTTTGGATGAAGCATTATCTGTTAAACGCGACAAATTTTCAACTTGTTATATTGATTATATTCCTGAAGGATTAGTAAAAAATACAGCAGAATATTTCCAATGGGGGAGATGCGGAATGTGTAGTGGATTTTTCACTGGAAATGCTGAGTATATGTATAAGGTTTGTGATTTAATTGAAAATAAATTTCTTGAGTATCTTGACCAAGGTTACGGTCACGCAGACGAACAGTTGTACAGTCCAGTGTATTTTGAAAATCCTGGTTTATTTGAGCATTATTACGGAGACTATCAACAAATGATAACAAACTATACATTTATTTACGATGCACCTGAACAGCCTATACAAAATTTTATTGCGAGAAGTTATCAAAATGGAAATTATGTAAAGTGTTATGAAGCTTGTAAATTTGTCTGGAAGTCATACTGCTTAAAAAAATGCACTCTAAATGAACAATACTTGTTTTCACTGTATTGGTACTATATGAATTGCAAGAAAAACTTATTAGAGCTTTAATTAACTTATAAATTAAATGAAGTTTTTAGCTTATTATACATGTTTTTTTGGGGGAACTAACAATTACTCTTGTTTAATACCTCCATTGCCGTCTGAAACGTATGATTGTTATTATTTCACAAATAATCAGAGCATTTATGATTCATTAAATAATACAAAATGGATAAGAATATTTATGAATGAAATTCCAATTTATAACGATTATATTTTGGATACAATGAGTAGCAAAGAAATTCGCTCTTGTCCGCATCATTTTGAAATTCTTAATAATTATGATTATCTTTGTTGGTTTGATACAAAATTAAAAGTGTTTGAATCAACAGTGCACAATGCTATTTCCAAAATGACCGAATTAAATAAAATAATAGCAATGACAAAACATCCACATTCTAACAAATACAATAATGTTTGGGATGAATACAACACTGCAATTCAACATGATAAATATTATAAACAAAAAGATTTGTATAGTAGTTACATTAAAAAACAATTACAATCAGGTTTCTCAGAAAAAATAAATGTGTTTTATTGTGGAGGATTTAGCATAAGAAAAAATAATAAAATTGTTAGAGAATTTAATGAGTTTTGGTTTACTAATATTAAAGAATGTGGCATTGAAGATCAAATTTCGTTACAATTTGTTCAACAAAAATTTGATAATTGCATTCTTGGATTAAAATACTGCGAAAATTGGAAATATTTTTATGAACCAAGTTTTACATTCAATAAAACAAACACGTTTTGCATTTCATTGCTTTCAAATGAAGAGAGATGGAATAAAATGGAGCGACGCTTTAAAAATACAGGGTTAGATTCTTCTAGATGGATGGCAGCAACTCCAGATAATGGGCTTATTTATGATGATTTTTTAGATAGTCTAACACCGTTTCAAAAAGCATGCACACAATCGCATTTGCACGCATGGAAACATCTTGCAAATTCAACCGAATTAGAATATGCTCTTATTCTAGAAGACGACGCTTGTTTTGATGTTAATTGGAAACAAAAGCTACAACAATTTTTTACAGATATAAATGACCCTGAATGGGATATGATTTTGCTAAATGCATCAGAATCTATTGAACCTAGGGATAAATGGGTAAAAGTGACTGAACAATATCTTTGCGGTGGATATATATTATCAAAAAAAGGCGCTAGAATAATGCTTTCCATGTTTGAAAACAATTGCGCTATGAGCGATTGGATGAC
>Ga0114963_10003958_pt1 | contig 10148 bp, 5 predicted proteins | sample C_131016_EF_Meta_FD_87019 | JGI IMG/M metagenome (GOLD analysis project Ga0114963, IMG submission 87019) | Freshwater microbial communities from Lake Croche, Canada to study carbon cycling - C_131016_EF_MetaG | ecosystem: Environmental > Aquatic > Freshwater > Lake | place: Lake Croche, Canada...
ACCGGTTAGTGTAATAGTTTTTGGGCTAGGACTGTTATCAACAAAAGTACTAGATTGGCAAGTCAATAACGAAACATTTGCCGCAGTACATCCCTGACTACTTGTTGTCAATGGGGAAGTTGATGGAGTAAATATTGTCGTTCCAACTGCTGTACTAGAAGTTTGATATCCAGTAGGCACAGATCCTTTTACTATACGAACATTGCTTAAAAATGCAGGACCAGCAGAGTATGGGAGATAAAGAACCCCAGCATTTGCCCAGTTAGTTGCATCTGTTCCAATTGCCTTAAGAACGCCATTTACAAATATTCTTGTATCATTAGAAGCTGTGGACTGCCTTGTAACCAATACATGAGTCCATAGATTGGCTGTTATAGCTGAAGTCGCAGTTACAAGACTACTACCAGCTCTTGGGCTTAATACGATTGTTCCAGCTGTTGAAATATTAAAATCAAATTCACCGGTACTTCCTAATAAAAAGTCACCAGCATTTGTTAGAGTTGTATTAACCCAAAATTCAACAGAATACGGACTGGTACTAAATGCAACTATTGCTTGTGTTCCGTTAAATTGCAGATAAGCACTTGTTGCTGGGAAATAATTACTCCAAGAATAGCTAGGTGCAAATGGACTCAATGGTACCGCATTGACTCCACCGTTATTGGTCAATGCATAATTGGCCACACTGTTGTCTACCAAAGTGTTATTCTGGCAAGTCAACAATATAGTGCCAGAAATCGCTGTCAATGGAGCAGTACTTGGTGTAAAGTTGGTGGTATATAATGCGGCACCACTAACTACGCGTAAATTGGAGATGTAACCAGTAAACCCACCGTTGCTAGCAGTATCTCTACCAATGAATACACTTTGAGCGGTGGCCTGTGTTCCAGAGCTAGTTCCTGTAGCTACACTTACACCGTTGACATATAAAGTAACTGTACTTCCGCTTCTTACTATTGCAAGATGAGCCCAAGTGTTTAATGGTATATTTGTGGTTGCACTACTGTACGTAATTACTGCTACGTTACTACTATCATAAAAATTAATGACACCACTAGTATTATATGTAAGGAAAAATCCAGTAGACGCGACACCAACGTTCTGCGTTCCAATTAATACCAATGAATTCGGGTATGACCCAGAAGATGAATTGCTCTGTCTGTAATGCCACATCTCAATCGTATAAGTTGTGCCAATTGCAAAACCCGAACTACTAGCAACCGTTAAGTTAGAACTACCATTAAAGTAATTACTCCATCCTGAAGAAGAGAAAGGAACGTTAAATGGATTGGTTTGGTTACTGACCTGAGCGTTGCCCACGGTGACCAAGTTGTTGTTACTGACTTGATCATAGATAGCCGCATCGGTACCAGATAACAACAACTGTGTGTTGGTTACTGGGGTCAATGGCGCTGAACTTGGTGTAAAGTTGGTGGTATAAACTGCTGTGCCGTTAACAAATCTAAAGTTAGAAATATGTCCAACAAATCCACGACTTGCCGTAATCTGTCCACCAATATATGCAGTAGCGGTTAGTGCGTTGGCAGCACCAGCGTTAGAACTTGGAGTTCCACTGGCAACACCATTAATATAGATCTGAGTAGAACTACCATTTTTTACAACAGCTATATGTGTCCATGCGTATGGGGGCACAGCAGAAGCAGCCGAACTAGTAGATACTGCTGTACTTCCAGTATACCAAGCTGCGGTTACTGCTCCAGTGGAGCCAATACTAATTTCTAGTTCCGTTGTTGCACTAGTTGTACTACTTGCACGATCATAGATAAAGTTATATGTTCCAAGTGCCTGTGTTGGATATACCCAGCATTCCATGGTCCAGCTATTACTTCCAATATTAAGAGCCGTGTTTGATGGGATAGTTAGATAATCGGTTTGACCAGCGGTCAAGAATGCCATACTATTACCCACAGCTTGATAAGTGTTTGAACTACCAGTTACAGCATTGGTAAATGGAGACACCAATGGGTTGATCTTAGGTGATCCATTTTGAGTAATAGCAAATGCATTGGTGCTGTTATCCACAATACCAGATTGACAGGTCAGTAAAGATGTACCTGAAATAGCGGTCAACGGTGCTGTACTTGGTGTAAAGGTGGTGGTGTATACAACCGATTGGGCAATTCTAAAATTACTAATATACCCAGGGAAATATGCACTTGTTTGGTTTAACGTATTTGCAATAGTCAATGGGTTAAGAGTTGTAGCAGAATACGACCAACTTGATAACGCAGTTCCGGCTGTACTTAATGATTGAGATACACCATTTACATAAATTACGGCAACTTTTGTAGAAGAATTAAAAGTAATCGCAACGTGATTCCACTGATTGGTGGTAATAGCTGCTGCCGTTGTATAAACAACTGCATACTGACCAGAAGTTCCATTATAAAAGCCTAGTTGCAAGTCATTTGCATGGTATTGTCCAATACCTATTTGCATTCCACTTGCAGTACTAGCAGAATCAGTGGCACAAAGTACAACGTTACCCACTGGCACACTTGCTGTTGGGTATAGCCATGCTTCTATAGTCCAGCTTGTAAGACCATTGTTTAAGAAGTTCCAGTTTGATGCAGTACCAACACTCAAGTAATCCGTACTACCATTGAAATACACACTTCCAGTATAGGGGGTAAAGGTATATCCATAAAGACTGGTAAATGGTGACATTGTAGGCACAGGTTTAGCAGCGTTATTGGTGATAGCAAAATTGTTGGTACTGTTGTCTACAAAAGTTGGACTTTGGCAGGTCAGCAATGCTGTATTGGTAATAGCTGTCAATGGTGCAGTACTTGGTACAAAGTTACTAGTATAGACTGCTGTACCAATAACCTGACGGAAGTTAGTGATATAACCAGTTAAATATTGACCTACTGTAGTTCCCGACTGATATCCTGCTCCAATTTGCGTAACCATACTAGTATTTGAGTTTACTGCTGCTGACCCCATGTTAACAGAAGTACCTGCTATGCCATTCAAATAAAGAGTAAGACTTGTGCCATTTCTAACAAGAGCAATGTGATACCATTGATTAATTGTTACGTTAAAAGGACTAAAAACTTGATTTACAGATGGAGTAAATGCCACACCATAAATTTGTCCAGATGTTTGTATAATTATGTTTTGTGCTGTATTTGAACCCGCACCCGTTGAGTTACATTGAGTGATGGACTGCTGTGCTGCCAAACTTGTCACATAAAACCAACATTCAATTGTAAAGTTACTGGCGTTAAACATTAAATTGGAACTATATGGAACAGTTAGTACCGATGAACTACCATTAAAATACGCACTACTATACCCAGTAGTACCAGACAATTTTGCATTGGATGTACCCGTTGCAGTCACTGGATTAAATGGTGAAAATGGTTGAACTGATGTTGGACTAACAGGGGTGATTGCAACGTTATTGGTACTGTTGTCTTTAAAGCTAGGGGACTGGCAAGTCAATATCACTGTGTTGGTAATAGCTGTCAATGGCGAAGTGGGAACAGTAATAGTGCTATTATTAACACCATAAACATCAGTACCAACTACATAACGGAAATTACTTATGTAACCAGACGTATAGTATCCGTTAGTGGGATGGCTTCCAATTAAAAAACCACCTGTCTTGGTTCCAATAGAGGTTGTGGTACCAGTAAGAGTAAACACCTTAACTCCGTTTAACCACACAGCCCAATTTCCACCAGAACGCCCAAACGCTATATGGTTCCATGCGTTTATCGTTGGAACACCAGTAGTTTGAACACTATTAATAATATTCCAAGCGCTAGTACCATTTCCTACCAAAACCCCAATCGTGTTGGCCGCTGTAGAAGCGTAATCAAGAGAAATCCAGAGATCGGTAGTGCCACCAAAAAACCACTGGTGTACTGCGCCAACAGTTGGATACCAAAAAAACTCTATTGTAAATGGATTTGCACCAGGTTCTTGATTGGCATTATATGGCATTGTGATCTTAGATGTACTACCATTAAAATAATTACTCCATCCAGTCTGACTGAATGGACTAAATGTACCCTGTGTGGGTGTACCACTCACAGTCACAGGAAAGTTGTTGATAGATGAATCAATAAATGTACTGGTGTTGCCAGATACTGTGTTGGTACCTGTACCAGCCACCAACAAACTCACCAAGTTTAAATAATCATCACTAGGTGTCACTGTGGCTGCTGTGGTAGTACCAGAACCGGAACCAGTTCCAGTAGCACTGATATTGACCAACCAGCTGGTGCTGGTGACTTTCAATGCAGTGGCTACACCATACTGTGCCAATGATATTGTACTAGTAGAAGTAGCAGTGGTACCACTTTGAACCATGGTGTCAGAAGCAATGGCAATAGTAGTTGCACCAGAAGCCATGTTGATAAAGTTAACAGTAGTACCAACAGCAAATGGCACAGTGGCATTGGCTGGAATTGTATATGTCACACCAGATCCACTGGCATTATAAATGTTCTTGCCAGCATCACCAGCCACCAATGTATAACTAGTTGATTGAACGTTTTGTAACACATTCATATAACCGATACTGTTGGTACCATCTGCAGTAGAACCAGTCAACTTAACTGACATCTGTCCCGCAACGTTTAATGCACCACCCACTCCCAAGCCGCCAGCTACAATCGCTGCACCTGTGTTGGTAGAAGTAGCTGTTGTAACACCACCAACAGTAATTGAACTAGCAGTGAATACCGCTTGAAGACGAGTCCAAGTATTGGTACTGGTGCTGTATTGATAGGTAATGGAGTTAACAACTGAAATTTGTTTATCGACTGGTGAGCTAGGAAATGACATGGTTTCTTTGATCCTTTTTTATTATGTAAGTTCTGTTTTTGTTGCTGCGATTTCGCTGCTACTAATTTGTTATTACTATTTAGTCTGGCTGAAAAAAACCCAGATTAAACATAGCAAAATCTGCGTGTGGTGGACGGGCTGAAAAACAACACGGGGGTCCTATAGCCAAAATTGACCAAGAGCCCCCGCGTGTGTTACCGAATCTGTCTGAGTTGTTATTCCGCAGGAGTCGTATCTACCCAAGATTTGGTATCTTCATCCCATGAATACATTTTTCCATCGGTGGGCATAGCCACTGGTGCAGTCCATGTCCAACTAGGAGCAGAAATTGTCCAGCTTGGATAAGGCTGTGGGCCATAAAATACATCATTGGTGGCATCATAGGTATATCCCAATCCAGCATAGTTGCCACGGAATGGTGTACCACCATTATTGTGCTCACCGGCCATGGTATTGTAACTGGTTTTTTTCCATGTACCGCCAAATAGGCGTTGACAAAAAGCCACTCCAATACTCTCCATTTCAACGCCATTGGCGTCACAGGTATCGCTGTCACCAACTACGATAACTTGAATTACTTTATTGTTTTCATCTAATTGTGCATAATGTGCCATGTCAAAAACTCCTGAATTAATTGTTTGATGCCTGTTATTTATTATAATTTTGATCTACTGTGGTATTAAAGGTGTAATCCTGTTAATTCCTGATCATCCCCAATATCACCTTTTAACCAAGTGTTAAAAGAAATGCTTATCCTTGTTTCTGCTGCTTCCACCGGTTGTACCATATGGGTCAATGACGATGGAAACAGGATTAATTGCCCTGTTGTTGCTGGTAACCACCAAGACTCTGAATTATACAAATTCCATTCCTTGGGTGGTAACTTAATTTGTCTGTAATTATCCTGATAAAAATATATTCTATCTAGATCCGGGGTAGTTTTTACATAAAATACACCCGAAATAAAACTGTTGGGATGTGCATGTTTATGATGATACTGCCCCTGCTCTGTATAGTTGGCCCAAGATTGTGTAATATACGGCGTTACTTGATTCTTTGGATTGTATATTTCATGGAAATATTCCAACACAGATTGATTACAGAATTCGGCAATTCTGGCTAACTCTAGATGATCAAATAAATTATGATCAGTGCTAGTGGCATTGCCATCATTGCCTCTGGTTGGTTGACTTGTTATAAAATCTAACTCATCCTGTGTTAAATCTGAACCAAACTCAAAAAAACTCACTGCTGTGGGGAAAAGATTATGTGTGATCATGCCGTAGCACTCTCAAAATCCTGTTCCCCCGTTTTCATGCTGGCCAGTTGCTCAGGTGTCCACATGGTGGGAATACTATCTTCAAAATCTTTGAGTTTTTTCATAACATCATAGACTTCTTCCACACTGGGCACTGGCCTTGGATCATCCCATTTTGTAAATGCTGTGCCATTAAATTCCCACTTGGCACCCGGACGCAATAATTCAATTGCTACATTAACACCTACTAATTTGTAAATTTTCCGATCATCTACCACTATATCACCTATATATCTATGTTACTGGTTAAATTTAATGATTACAATACCTGAACCACCTGAACTGCCGGAAGCAGAACTACCTCCTCCTCCTCCGCCACCGGTATTAGCGATTCCGGAAGCACCACTCGCAGAGGTACCTCCCTGTCCACCACCACCTGAACCACCGCTTCCTCCACCAGTTGAAACTGAACCACCACCGCCACCAGCATAGGTAACTGAAGAACCAGTAATGCTAGTAGTCAATCCATTACCACCATTTTGTGCAGAAGCCGCGGCACCACCGCCTCCTCCACCGCCATTATAACTTGACTGAACACCAGCAGCACCGTTATTACCCTGTGGTGGATAAACCGAAGGAGTATTACCTGTTCCGCCTGCATAGGCTGCACTTCCTGTTCCAGCACCGCCACCACCGGAACCTCCATTTCCACCTACTGCAATCGAACCACCGTAACCACCACCCGTTGCGGTTATAGTAGAAAAAACAGAACTAGATCCCTGTGAGCCACTAGTTGCGGGTGTTTGTGCTCCCCCAGATCCACCGGCTCCAACAGTAACAGTGTAAGTAGCGCCCGGTGTTAATGGTAGACTATTTCCAAATATTACGCCACCGGCTCCGGCACCTCCACCTCCACCTCCACCTCCGCCACCACCACCACCTACTACCAAGTATTGACATGAAGTCACGCCGGTGGGCACAGTGAAAGAATTTGAAGATGTGAAAACTAATAAGCTTTGGTTGCCAGCATTTAGAGTGTAAGACAAGATGACTATACCGGAGCCGCCTGTACCGCCTGTTCCACCGTTGACCGTACCACCTCCACCTCCACCAGTGTTTGTGGTTCCTGCCGTTCCCGAAGTACTTCCGGAACCAGCTCCTCCACCACCTGATCCACCTGATCCAGCAGTTCCACCACCATAAATACCGCCACCGCCGCCGCCTGCATAGGTCACACTAGCGCCAGATATGCTAGATGCTAATCCTGGTCCACCGGCGCCACTAACTGATGCGCCCGATGCGTTTAATCCCACTCCACCCGCACCTCCTCCACCGCCTGATGGGTAAGGACTTGCAACAAATCCACCTTGTGTTCCGCCGTTATTTCCTTGTGAGGGAACAGTTGCTGGAACGTTTCCAAATCCATTCGTAACAGTGCCGTTAGCTGAACCAGCACCACCGCCACTTCCGCCAGATCCTGCATTTGATGTAGTATCGTTACCACCATTACCGCCGCCCGCTGCAACAATGGTACTAAATGAAGAACTACCACCTACTTTTGCTGGCGTAGCCACATTACTTGTACCCGCAGTACCTCCTGCGCCAACAATGATGGTATAGGTTTGTCCTGCAGTAACGGGAAAACTAGATCCTGTTAAAAAACCTCCAGCTCCCCCACCTCCTGATGCACCGCCTCCACCACCACCAACTACCAAGTAGTTAACTGAAGTTACACCGGCTGGAGCAGTCCAATATACGCTAGAAGTAAATGTTTGAATAACTGTACCACCAGTGCTACCAGTGCTACCAGTTCCACTAGAAAATGCTGACAACAGAATTTGAGAAATTCCACTCATGACAATCCCGTCCCTGTAATCATCCAAGTAGTAGTGCCTGTCTTGATAGCTGTGGCAATACCATTTTGAGCCAATGTTCTAGATCCAGCTGAACCGCCGGGTGCCCATGTCAATGTATCTGATGAAATTGCAATGGTCACTGCAGCAGAGGCCATGTTGACAAATGCCACAACCGTGCCCACTGCAAAAGCCACACTGGCGTTGGCAGGAATGGTGTATGTGGCTGCGGATGATCCACTGGCGTGGAAAATATGTTTGCCAGCATCACTGAGCACCAATGTATAACTACTTGGCTGTGCGTTTTGTGGTGTGTTTAAGAAACCAACACTGTTGGTCCCGTCAACTGTGGAACCTGACAAGTTACCACTGACCTGACCACCCACATATAGATTTCCACCTATTCCAACACCACCAGCAACAATCAATGCGCCAGTAAGAGTTGAGTTAGATACTGCGGTGCCAGAAATCGTAAGTGTTGTGGCAGTCAATGCACCCTGAACACGAGTCCAAGCATTGGTACTGGTGCTGTATGAATAAATCGTATTATTGACAATTGCTGTCTGATTGTTTGTTGGTGAGCTAGGAAATGACATAGTCTTTCTGGTCCTTTAATTTGGTATTTCTAGTTTTTGTTGCTACTATTTATTTTTTCTTATCCCGTTTTTTTGCTATTTCCCAATCACACAATTATTATAACATTTTTATGTGTGATTGGGAAGTTTTTTACATCATAATTAAGCCAATGTTAGTGTGGTACTACGTGTTACACCGTCACTACCGCGTACACTAATCTTGAGTGATGTGTTACTGACTAACTGGAAGCTCATATCACTGTTGTTGTTAAGTGTCACAGTGGCTGTACTAATATTTGCAACTACACTACCGCCCAAATATGCAGTACCACCGATACCCACACCACCAACCACAGTCAATGCACCTGTTACTGAACTTACAGCTGTTGTAGTTGAAGTAATACTCAAACTGTTTAGTGTATTACTCAAACTAGCACCAGTTGCAGGACCAGAAATATCAACCCAGAAAGAGTTGACACCATCAGTGCTGTAACGATAAATTACGTCATTGGCTGTGTTATACCATGCGTCACCTAATGTTGGTCCACTTGGGGCTGTGGTCGAAGCAGTCTGTTTACCAGCACCGCCACTACCTGTGAATCCAGTACCGCCCTGTGGTCCCTGTGCACCAATTGATCCGGCGAATCCTAGTGGTCGTTGTGTTCCTTGTGCACCAATTGATCCGGTAAGGCGCTGTGGTCCCGGTGCACCAGTTACACCAATCGATACAGTAAATCCAACTGATCCAGAGAATCCCTGTGGTCCTTGTGCACCAATTGATCCGGTGAATCCCTGTGGCCCTTGTGCACCAGTGGCTCCAATTGATCCAGTGAAACCTGTAACACCAATTGATCCAGTAAATCCAACAGATCCAGAGAATCCTTGTGGTCCCTGTGCACCAATTGATCCAGTGAAACCTGTAACACCAATTGATCCAGTAAATCCAACAGATCCAGAGAATCCTTGTGGTCCCTGTGCACCAATTGATCCAGTAAATCCAACTGAACCAGCAAATCCTTGTGGTCCAACACTACCAGTAAATCCTTGTGGTCCCTGATCACCAACACTACCACTGAAACCAACTGCACCTTGTGGTCCAGCGAATCCAAATCCTGGGCTAGTATAATCAACCCAATAACTGTTTACGCCATCATTGGTGTAACGATAAATTGTATCAGTTGCGGTGTTATACCACTGATCACCAGCATTTGGATTAGTAGGAGGTGTTGCGCCCACTGTTGGAACTGCACTGGCACCAGCTGGTCCAACACTACCAGAATATCCAAGTGATCCAGTGTAACCTTGTGGTCCCTGTGGTCCTTGTGGTCCAGTAATACTACCAATGTCAGCAAATCCATCAATACTACCTGGAGCAGATGAGTTTGAATACACCCAGAGATGTCCAGTGTCAGCTACCAGAATACCATCACCCATGGTTGGGGTTGGATCAAAGCTGGTAAAAGCTATTAACGAAGCAGTGCCGGTAGATCCAATAATTCTAACTGATGTTCCAGCAGGTCCAACACTACCAGTAAATCCTTGTGGTCCCTGTGCACCAACTGATCCAGTAAATCCAACTGAACCAGCAAATCCTTGTGGTCCAACACTACCAGTAAATCCTTGTGGTCCCTGTGCACCAACTGA
>Ga0114963_10003961_pt1 | contig 10147 bp, 13 predicted proteins | sample C_131016_EF_Meta_FD_87019 | JGI IMG/M metagenome (GOLD analysis project Ga0114963, IMG submission 87019) | Freshwater microbial communities from Lake Croche, Canada to study carbon cycling - C_131016_EF_MetaG | ecosystem: Environmental > Aquatic > Freshwater > Lake | place: Lake Croche, Canada...
AGGCCGACTTCGGCCCGCGCGTGACGGACGAGGTCATCGAAGCGGTCCGCGCAATTGCGAATGCATCCGCGACCCTCGACACCGACGACCTTCGTCGGATCCTTGGCGAAGTTCTCGAAGAGCGCCTCGACGCTTTTGATGCGACGCTGTCGTTGGCGTCTGAACCCGGCAAGCCCGCCGTCGTGCTCGTTGTCGGTGTCAACGGTGTCGGAAAAACCACGACCATCGGTAAATTCGCGAATTTCATCGCCACGCGGGGCAAGCGGGTGCTTGTCGGGGCGGCGGACACGTTTCGCGCCGCGGCCGTCGATCAACTCGCGACGTGGGCCGACCGCGCCGGTGTCGACATCGTCAAGCCGCAGCAGGACGGACAGGACCCGGCCGCCGTCGCCTTCCAGACGGTTGAACGCGCAATCGCCGACGGCCACGAGATTGTCATCATCGATACCGCTGGACGATTGCACACCAAGTCGGGGCTGATGGACGAATTGGCCAAGATCAAACGTGTGGTCGAAAAAAGTGTTCCGATTGCCGAAGTTCTTCTCGTTCTTGATGCGACGACGGGACAAAATGGACTCAATCAGGCGGAGGCGTTTCTCGAACAGGCCGGAGTCACGGGTCTGGTGCTCACGAAACTCGATGGAAGTGCACGGGGTGGATTCGTCTTCGCGGTTCAAGAACTCACCGGAATCCCGGTCAAACTGGTCGGGCAGGGTGAGGGCATCGATGACCTCACGGGATTCACGCCACACGTGTTTGTCCGCCAGTTGCTCGACTGAACGCATACTCTTGAGGGCATGAAGCGCGAATTCGATGGGCACGAGCCAGTCGTCGCCGACGGCGCGTGGATTGCGCCCAGCGCGATGCTCGTTGGCCGGGTGACAATCGGCGCTCATGCCTCCGTGTATTTCGGAGCAGTATTGCGCGGAGACGTCAATGCGATTTCGCTCGGTGACGGCTCGAATATTCAAGACAACGTCGCGGTTCACTGCGACGACGACAAACCGACCGTCATCGGTCGCGGAGTGTCGATCGGTCACGCGGCCGTGGTTCACGGCTGCACCATTGGCGACGACTGCCTCATCGGAATGAACTCAACGGTGTTGTCTGGGGCGGTCATCGGAAAAGAATCACTCGTTGCCGCTGGTTCCGTTGTCCTCGAGGGAACAGTAATTCCGCCGCGGTCGCTCGTGGCGGGGGTCCCGGGAAAAGTGCGTCGCGAACTGACCGACGCCGAGGTCGACGACATTCGAGCCAACGCGGTCCACTACCGCGAACTCAGCGCTCGACACTCGCTCGAAGACTAGTCTGGAGGGGTTATGGCCGTCTTTGGAACCCTCTCTGAGAGACTCACGTCAGCGCTGTCGAGCCTCCGGACAAAGGGAAAACTCAGTGCAGCCGATGTCGATGGAACCGTCCGCGAGATTCGCCGCGCTCTGCTCGACGCCGACGTCTCACTCGATGTCGTCAAATCGTTTACGGGCAAGATTCGTGATCGTGCGTTGTCGGATGATGTCAACAAGGCACTTAACCCGGCACAACAGGTTGTTCAGATTGTCAACGAAGAACTCGTCGAGGTTCTGGGCGGCGCGCAGTCCCAACTAACGTTCGCCAAGACTCCACCCACCGTCATCATGCTCGCGGGACTTCAGGGTTCGGGTAAGACGACGTTTGCGGGGAAGCTTGCCAAGTACCTCAAGTCGCAGGGGCACACTCCCGTTCTCGTCGCGTGCGACCTTCAACGCCCCAACGCGGTCACGCAATTGACGGTTGTCGCAGAACAAGCCGGTGTTCAGATTTTCGCTCCCGAGCCGGGAAACGGCAAGGGAAACCCGGTCGCGGTCGCCAAAAACGGTGTGAAGTTCGCCAAGCAAAAGATGTACGACACCGTCATCATCGACACCGCGGGACGACTGGGCGTCGACGAGGAACTGATGCGCGAAGCCCGAGCGGTCCGCGACGCAACCGACCCCGACGAGGTGCTCTTCGTCCTCGACGCGATGATCGGTCAGGACGCGGTCATCACGGCCAAAGCGTTCCATGACGGCGTCGACTTCACGGGAGTCGTTCTGACCAAGCTCGATGGTGACGCTCGTGGTGGTGCGGCACTCTCGGTTCGGGGTCTGACCGACCGGCCTATCGTTTTCGCCTCGACCGGTGAAAGCCTCGACGCACTCGAACCCTTTTACCCCGACCGAATGGCGAGCCGAATTCTCGACCTCGGTGACATCCTCACGCTCATCGAACAGGCGCAAAAGAACTTCGACGAAGACGACGCGAACAAGGTCGCCGAAAAGATTCAGTCGAACACATTCACCCTTCAGGACTTCCTCGAACAGTTACAACAGGTTCGCAAGATGGGGTCAATGAAAGGGCTTCTCGGCATGATGCCGGGGGCGGGCAAGATGCGCGAACAGATCGACAACTTCGACGAGAAGGACATCGACCGAACGGAAGCCATCATTCGCTCGATGACCCCCGCCGAGCGCGAGAGCCCGAAGTTGCTCAACGGTTCGCGCCGACTTCGTATCGCAAAGGGTTCAGGAATGACGGTTACTGATGTGAACCAACTCGTGATCCGATTCGAATCCGCCGCCAAGATGATGAAGACGGTCGCCAAGGGCGGCACCCCGAACATCCCGGGCATGGGACCGATTCCCGGCGCTCGTCCCAAGGGCAAAGCCGTTACTGCCAAAAAGAGTTCGCGTTCGGGAAACCCCGCGAAGCGCGCGGCCGAGAACGCGGCGATTCAATCGGCTCCTGTCGGCGGCGGAAACAGTTTCGGGCTCGGTCCCGAACCGACCCCTGAAGTGGACGACAAAGACATGGAGACCATGCGTCGCCTACTCGAACGTGGCGGGCTGTGAGCACCGACCGAATCTCGCCGAGGGTCCTCATGGCAATCATCGGAACCGTTCTTGCGTGGTCGAGCGCGTTCGTGGTGATTCGCGCAGTGCTGCCGGTCTTTGCACCGGGCGAGCTGGCCTTCCTTCGACAACTCGTGGCTGTTCCGCTGTTGGCGGTGTGGATGATCGGGCAGAAGTGGGTGTGGCCGACCGTTCGTGAGTGGGTCCTCATTGCCATTTTCGGGCTCACCTGGTTCTCGACGTATATCGTCGCGCTCAACACCGCAGAACAGACAATCGACGCGGGGACGGCATCGTTCATTGTGAACATCGGTCCCCTGCTGATCGTCGTCGGGGCGTTCATTTTTCTCGGCGAAAAACTGCCCCGGAACCTCATACCCGGTGCGCTCATCGCGCTGGCCGGGGTCGGTCTCATTGCCTGGGGGACGTCGTCGAACGAGCACGTCGACGTCACCGGAGTGCTGTGGGCGCTCATCGCCACAGTGACGTACGCCGTCGGAGTGCTCACTCAGAAACCCGCGCTGAAACGCTTGTCGTCAAACCAGGTCACGCTTCTGGGTGCTGCTATCGCGCTGATCCCGCTGTTCTGGTGGGCGCCCGAGGCATTCGCACATGTGCAGACGGCACCCGCCGACGCAATCATCGGAGCCATTTGGCTCGGGGCAATTCCGACCGCTCTGGGCTTCGGGCTATGGGGTTACGCACTTAAGCGCATGCCCGCCGGACGCCTTGGTGTTTCGACCTATGTCGTCCCGCCGCTCGTTATCGTCGAGTCCGCGATCCTGCTGGGTGAATTGCCACACCCCATCGCTATCGTCGGCGGGCTCATCGCCCTGACAGGCGTGTGGTGGTCACGCCGGACCTAATTGGCTAACTCAGGCTTTTTCTGGCAGACTAACTACTTGTGTCCATCTCGTAGGACCCTCTAACCCTGCGAAATGGCGTCCTGCTTCCGCATTCGAGCAACCCCACGCTCGAACCGCGGTGCGTCATCGCAAACAAATCTGGAGAATCGTGGCCGTCAAAATCCGCCTTAAGCGCATGGGTAAAATCCATTCGCCGCACTACCGTATCGTCGTCGCTGATTCGCGTACCAAGCGCGACGGACGCTCGATCGAAGAAATCGGCAAGTACCACCCGACCGAGAACCCGTCGCTCATGGAAATCAATTCCGAGCGCGCTCAGTACTGGTTGTCGGTTGGAGCTCAGCCGAGCCCACAGGTTCTCGTCATCCTGAAGCTCTCGGGTGACTGGGGCAAGTTCAAGGGCGACAAGTCCGCCAAGAACATGATCGTCACGAAGGACGCCAAGACCGTATTCGCCGAGGACTCCTCGAAGAAGTCGGTCATCCGTCCCCGCGTCGAAAAGAAGGTCGAAGAGGTCGCTCCGGCTGTCGCCGAGGTTGTCGAAGAGACCACCGAAGCCCCCGAAGCAGTAACCGAGGTTGTCGAATCAGCACCCGACGCAGCAACGGAAACGGTTGACGCCGTTGTCGAAACTGCCGACGAGGTCGTTGTCGACGACGCTCCTGCTGCTGACGAGGCTCCTGCTGCTGACGAGGCTCCTGCTGAAGAGGCACCTGCCGACGAAAAGGCCGAATAAGTCTGATGCTGGCGGCCGCCCTTAAGCACCTTGTCTCGGGAATCGTCGATCACCCGGAGAGCGTCACTGTTGTGGCAAAAAGCACTCCGCGTGGTGACCTTCTCGAGGTGTCGGTGCACCCTGACGACCTCGGTCGTGTCATTGGGAAGGGCGGGCGCACAGCAAAGGCATTGCGCACACTGATCGCGGCAATCGCCGACGGCAAGCGCATCCGCCTCGACATCGTCGACACCGCGGAATAATGACCTCCGCGAAGCGACCCGAATCGGGTCTCCGCGTTGGTCGACTTCTCAAAGCGCACGGTCTCAAGGGCGCGATCAAGCTCGAGTTGTACACCGATGACCCCGCACTGCGGTTCGTTCCTCATTCGGTCTATACGTTGCAAGTACCCGACGAGTCACCGTGGGTGGGTAAGACCGTCACTCTGAAAGAACTCAAGTGGTACAACGATCAAGCGGTTGTGTTTCTTGAGGGCATCGATGACCGAGACGCGGCCGAGTCTCTTGTCAAAGCAATTCTTTGGGTCGACGAAGACCAGGATTCGCGACCGGTCGAGGAAGACGCGTGGTACGACTACCAGCTCATTGGTCTGACGGTTCGCCGCAACGGTCACGCGGTCGGCACGATCTCTCGGGTCGATCACTTCCCGTCCCAAGACCTTCTCATCGTCGATACGGGTGACGCCGAAGTTCTCGTCCCGTTCGTCAAGGCAATCGTCACGGGGGTTGATATCGAGGCGGGAACGATGGACATCGACCCTCCGATCGGACTCTTTGAAGACCCCGTCGATGACGAGCCCGAAACGGCCGGCGCGTAGAGTTTCTGTCGTGCGCATCGACATCGTCACGATCTTTCCCGAGTTCTTCGGGGTACTCGACGTGTCTCTCGTCGGTAAGGCACGTGAATCCGGATTACTGACAATTGAGGCCACGAATCTGCGTGACTTCACTCACGACGTCCACAAGACCGTCGACGACAGTCCTTACGGCGGTGGTGCGGGGATGGTCATGCGACCGGAACCCTGGGGCGAGGCACTCGATTCGCTCATCAACGACGACACCGTGCTCGTTGTCCCGTCACCCGCCGGCGAACTCTTCACCCAGTCCGTCGCCCATGAACTGTCGGATGAGTCACACCTCGTCTTTGCGTGTGGTCGTTACGAGGGAATCGACCAGCGGGTCATCGACCATTTCGCGGGTCGTATCCGCGTGCGTGAACTCTCTCTCGGGGACTACGTTCTCAACGGCGGCGAGGTCGCGACGATGGCGATGATTGAAGCCATCACAAGACTTGTTCCCGGAATGGTGGGAAACCCCGCCTCGCTCGACGAAGAGAGCCACGAGGGCGGACTTCTCGAGTATCCGTCGTACACCAAGCCCCAGGAGTGGAGGGGGCTCACCGCCCCCGAAATCCTTCTCAGCGGTCATCACGCGAAAATCGTCGAGTGGCGCCACGAGCAGCAGGTCGAACGGACTCGCGAGCGTCGCCCCGACTTGCTCGAGGACTAAACCCGCGCGGTCAGAACAATGGGCCCGTCGGCCGTAATCGCAATGGTGTGTTCGCTGTGAGCGCCGCGTGAGCCATCGGCCGATCGCAAGGTCCACCCGTCGGCATCGGTGAAGATTTCGTCGGTGTCGCGCATGAACCACGGCTCAATCGCGATGACAAGCCCTTCGCGAAGTTTGTAGCCGCGACCGGGGCGGCCGTCATTAGGGACGTGCGGGTCGCCGTGCATCTCGCGACCGACACCGTGGCCGCCGAAATCCAAATTCACGCCGTAACCGTAGGCGTCGGCGACGTCACCGATCGCGGCAGAGATGTCACCAATCGCATTCCCGACTGTGGCCGCCGCGATTCCCGCAACGAGCGCTTCTTCGGTCGCAGTGATTATCCGAAGGTCTTCCGGATCAGCGGTGCCGGGCACGAAACTGATTGCCGAGTCACACACCCAGCCGTCAACACTGGCCGCGAAATCGATGCTGACGATGTCACCATCGGTGATGACGTAGTCGTGGGGGAGTCCGTGGAGAACCGCATCGTTGATGCTAGTGCAGATGACTTTGCCAAATGGTGAGCCGCCGAATGACGGGTGATAGTCGATATAGCACGACTCGGCGCCGGCGTCGCGGATCATCTGATGTGCGATGGCATCCAGTTCGAGAAGGTTGGTTCCGACCTTTGCCGCCTCTCGAACCGCGACCAGAACCGACGCGACAAATCGTCCAGCGGGTCGCATCGCCTCAATTTCAGCGGGGGTGCGAAGTTCAATCACGTCGGGCCTTCTTCCTATCCGTGTCAGCCTAATTGGTAATGCGCGCCCGACTGTGGCAAGATTATGACTTGTGCCGTTTGGCACACGCGATTCACGGGCCCTCTGCTTCGGGGGACGAGCCATGTGGCGACATCGCGACCAGAACCTCCCGCATCCGTCCCGAAGCGAGTGCAGAAAGCGAAAGAACAATGCAGAAATTTGATGCCATTGACGCCGCGTCGCTTCGCAGCGACGTCCCCGACTTCCGCGTCGGCGACACGGTAAAGGTTCACGTAAACATCATTGAAGGTAACCGCAGCCGTATCCAGGTCTTCCAAGGCGTGGTCATCGGCCGCAACGGTCACGGTATCGGCGAGACCTTCAATGTCCGCAAAATTTCGTTCCAGGTCGGTGTCGAGCGTAAGTTCCCGGTCCACTCGCCGGTCATCGACCACATCGAACTCGTCAGCCGCGGCGACGTTCGTCGCGCCAAGCTCTACTACTTGCGCGCACTTCGCGGCAAGAAGGCAAAAATCCGCGAGAAGCGCGACTCCTAAGTTTTCGCACTCTCGATATGAGCCCGTCACGTCCTGTGATGGGCTCATATTCTTTGGTCGTAGAATTGCCCAACACCCACTTCCGACCGCGTCTCTGAGGACTCCATGCCCAATACCTTTGTTAAAGGACTTTTGGGGTTCCTCAAAGATTTGGTCATCATCGTTGCAGCGGCGCTGCTGATTTCGTTCGTCGTCAAGACGTTTCTGTTTCGCTCGTTTTTCATCCCGTCGGCATCGATGGAAAACACCCTCATGGTGGACGACCGAATCATCGTCAGCGAGCTGGTCCCGGATGTTTTCCCTCTTCAACACGGTGACGTGGTGGTCTTTAGCGACCCGGGTGGTTGGTTGCCGAATTACGAATCGCCCGACCCCGACATCATCACGGCGGCCCTCGATCTGATTGCGACGGTCGTCGGCTTCGGCGGCTCTGATTCCGAAGACCATCTCGTCAAGCGTCTGATTGGTTTGCCGGGCGATCACGTCGTGTGCTGTGACGCGAAGGGGTTACTGCAGGTGAACGGTAAGTCGGTAAAAGAGCCGTACATCGTTACAACGTCGGACCACGAGGCGTCGAGCGGCATGGAATTCGATGTCACCGTCCCTGCGGATTCGCTGTGGGTGATGGGCGACAATCGATACGACTCGGCTGATTCGCGCTATAACCAGGACAAGCCAGGGAACGGTTTTGTTCCCATCAACAAAGTAGTTGGCCGTGCTGTCGTTGTCTCATGGCCGATTTCGCACTGGACGTGGCTGGACAATCACGCGGGTAATTTCGCGAATGCCAAGTGACCCGACCCTCGATCTCGAGCGCGAGTTGCTCGCGAAAGGACGTGGGATTGTGGTCGGCGTCGACGAGGTCGGTCGCGGCGCAGTAGCGGGTCCCGTCGTCGTGGGTGTCGCCGTGATTCGCAACGCCTCGGATTTCCCCATCGGTCTGCGTGATTCCAAACTCATTGCCCCATCAAAACGCGAGAAATTGATGCAACCCGTGGCCGATTGGGTGGACGCCATCGCTACCGGCGAAGCGACCGCGGCCGAGGTCGACGAGTTCGGCATCATTTCGGCGCTTGCACGCGCGGCCGAACGAGCGTTCGCGACGCTCGCGATTGATGGCCACGACGTTTCCGGAGCCTCGGTAATTCTGGACGGGTCCCACAATTGGCTCACGGCATCATTGTTGCCACCGGTGGACATCATGGTCCGCACCAAAGCCGACCGCGATTGTGCGGTTGTCGCCGCCGCCTCCGTGTGGGCCAAGGTCTATCGAGACCGGCTCATGGTCGCTTCCGCGGGTGACGACGACACGTATGGCTGGGCGTCGAACAAGGGGTACGGAAGCGAAGGCCACTTCGACGCGATTAGGGCACACGGCGCGACCGACTTCCATCGACGCACCTGGTTGTCCTCGGTATTGCCCGTGTCGCCGAAAGAATAGAATGAATCTCGATGAACGACGATGATCTTGATGCCTACGACCGCGACGCCGAACTGCAACTGTTCCGCGAATACCGCGACGTCGTTGCGCAGTTCTCGTATGTCGTCGAAACGGAACGACGCTTTTACCTCGCGAACGATGTCCAGCAGGTCGTCAAAGAAGCCGGCAACGACTTCTATTTCGAATTGACGCTCACCGACGTGTGGGTGTGGGACGTGTACCGTGCCGATCGTTTCGTGAAGTCGGTCAAGATTTTGACCTTCAAAGACATCAACGTCGAAGAGACCGGCAAGAAGGAACTCAAATTGCCGCGTGACCTCGCAATCGGCGACAACTAACCTTTTCGCACACCGCGTTGTCGCGGTGAGTTCTGCACCGTTTTCATGTGACCCGTCCCGCACGCCGCATCCAACCCCGACTCTGTTGGGGGAGGAACTATGGCACTCAAAGACGAACTGGGCAGATGGGGCGAAACGGTCGCCGACGATTTTCTCGTCGCGAACGGCTACGAGGTTCTCGATCGCGGCTGGCGCTGCCGTCACGGTGAAATCGACCTCGTCGCTCGATTCGGCCGAACCGTTGCTTTTGTCGAAGTCAAAACCCGTCGGACCGGGCGTTACGGGCATCCGCTCGAGGCGATAACCTCGGCCAAATTCGCGAGACTACGGCTTCTCGCGGGCGAATGGTGTCGGGTGAACCGGGTCCACGCTGGAACGGTTCGAATCGACGCGATCGGCATCATCGGCGACGGACTCGCCGTTGGCAGCCTCGAACACCGAATCGGGGTCATCGAATGACGGTCGGCCGAACGCGATCCGTCGCACTGTCGGGGCTCTCGGGCCACCTTGTCGACATCGAGGCCGACATCGCATCAGGGTTGCCCGCACTTGTGCTCATTGGCTTGCCGGATGCGTCGCTGGGCGAATCGAAAGACCGCGTTCGCAGTGCCGTCGCCAACTCGGGGTGTGCGATGCCACCCACTCGGGTCACGGTGAATTTGTCGCCCGCAAGCTTGCCAAAACAGGGGAGCGGATTCGACCTCGCCATCGCGTTAGCGATTCTGGCGGGAACGAGGGATGTGCCTGCTGAATCCGTCGCAGCGTGCGTGCATGTCGGTGAACTTGCTCTCGACGGTCGCGTTCGACCGGTTGCGGGGATTTTGCCCGCGGTTGTCGCCGCTCGCGATGCTGGGGCGAGGCGCATCATGGTTCCAGCGGGAAATCGCACCGAGGCGGAACTCGTGCCAGGCATCGAGGTCATTGCCGTGGCGAGCCTCGCCCAGGCGCTTCGCCGGCACGGCGCCGCTGTTGTTGCCCCTGAGGTTGAGACAATCGAAACGCCGAGCGAATCCGAATCAGAGCCTTCGTCACGCGACCTGTCGGATATCGTCGGGCAACCGGACGTCGTCGACGCTCTCGTTACCGCAGCA
>Ga0114963_10003963_pt1 | contig 10143 bp, 11 predicted proteins | sample C_131016_EF_Meta_FD_87019 | JGI IMG/M metagenome (GOLD analysis project Ga0114963, IMG submission 87019) | Freshwater microbial communities from Lake Croche, Canada to study carbon cycling - C_131016_EF_MetaG | ecosystem: Environmental > Aquatic > Freshwater > Lake | place: Lake Croche, Canada...
TAATCCTGCCTGGTTTAAAGATGCTGGTATAATATGGACTAGTAGACAACAAGCATTAGAAAAAGCAATAGAGGCTGGAAATAAATTATTAGTAGCCGCAGTTCAAGAAACCGATGCACAAACACAACCAAGTTATAAGTCAAATGTGGCGGAAGAACAACATAGTTGCCCACATTGCGGTGGTGAGATGGTCAGTGAAGAATTGATGAATGAAAAGAAAGATGCTTGCTACTATAAAGTTAAGAGTCGCTATAAAGTATGGCCAAGTGCTTATGCTAGTGGTGCATTAGTCAAGTGTCGTAAAAAAGGTGCAGCTAATTGGGGCAACGGTGGAAAGAAGAATGAAAGTTCTATACTAGAAGGTATTGAACGTGCAGATGAAAGTTTGCATGATTGGTTCACCAAAGAAAAATGGGTTCGCATGGATACCAAAGGAAACATCAAGGGTCCATGTGCTAGAGAACCAGGAGAAGGTAAACCAAAATGCTTACCACAAGCAAAAGCACACAGTCTAGGTAAAAAAGGTCGTGCAAGTGCTGCTGCTAGAAAGCGCAGAGAAGATCCCAATCCTGACCGTAGTGGTAAAGCCATCAACGTCAACACAAAGAAAGAAACTAAGGAATAATAATGCTATCAGATAATTTAAAAACATTATTGGGCAGTACATTTGTATTGTACACCAAGACACACGGATTTCATTGGAACATTGAGGGAAGTAATTTCCCACAATATCATAAATTTTTAAATAAAATGTATGTTCAAATCTATGAATCTATTGATACTATTGCCGAATATATTAGAACGTTAGGTAGTTATTCTCCGGGCAGTCTAGGAAGAATGCTTGAATTAAGTATCATTGAAGAACAGTATAAAATTCCACGTGCTGAATTAATGCTTGAAGAATTACTAATTGATTGTGAAAAGATGATTCAGTTAGTTACTACATTGTTTGATGTCGCTACACAAGAAAAAGCACAGGGTATTGCTAATTATCTAGCTGAATTACAGGACTTGTATTCTAAGAAGGCCTGGATGATTCGTGCTACTCTTAAAAAATCCCGTGAGTAATGAGAGCATTTGAGTTTTTAGCAGAAGCGTCTGAGCAAGGAACTCGATGGAACGGCCCAGAACAATATAGGCATTTAGTTGAACTAGATGAACTAGATGAAGATTGGAAGAACTGGGTTGCCGGTGGTGCAATGGCATTAGGTGCATTAGGTGCACAGGGTGCAATAAACAAAGCACCTACACAAGTACAACAAAAACCAGCTATTACGCAACCCGCAGCTACTACGTCACAAGTTAAAGCAGCAGCACCTGCAATAGATACACAAGCAGAAAATGTTTTATATCAAACTGCCAAAAAAGAAGGACTGAAGGGTTCAGAATTAGCACAATTTTTGGCTCAGTTAAAACACGAGACTTGGAATTTTAGTAAGTTACAAGAAAAGCCACAGCCATATGTGAAAAATTATTTTGCTAAAAAATATGATATTAAAAATTCACCTAGAACTGCTAAGATACTTGGTAATAAACATGTGGGTGATGGTGCAAGATATCACGGTAGAGGATATATTCAATTGACCGGTCGTGACAATTATCGTATGGCAGGAGATGCATTGAATATAAACTTACTCAAACATCCCGAACTTGCAGCAAAACCCGATATAGCGGCAAAGGTAGCAATATGGTATTGGAACACAAGAGTCAAACCGGGAATAAATAGCTTTGATGATACTGCCGCAGTTACTAAAAAAATTAATACCTCACTAGCAGGATTAGAAGATAGACACGCAAACTTTATAGATTACAAGAAACGGATTAAATCAACATGAAAAAATTATTAACTTTACTATTGGTTGTAGTATCATTTACCGCATCGGCTTGGACTCAACGAGAACCTAATCCAGTTCAACAGTGTCAAGTTCATGCACCATATGGATTCCCGCAAACACAAAATGTTCAACCTATATGTCGCCAAGCATATCTAGTTGGATATGATGCTATTGCAAAAATACCAAAGTATGTAACATACGAATTACTACCACAAAACGCATTAGGATGCGTAGCACGTACAAATGCATTTGCTGCTGACCAAAGTGTGCAAAACGGACCTAGACCAGATGACTATGCTGCTGCTGGATATGATAAAGGTCATATGAGTCCTGATGGTGACCTAAGCTGGGACCAGCAAGTGGAATATGAAAGTTTTTTAATGACAAACATGAGTCCACAAGCGCCTTCATTAAACCGTGGCATTTGGAAATTACTGGAAACATCTGTCCGCGGATGGGTAGTACAGAGGAATCAATCGTATACCGTTTATGTTGGAGGATTATATTCCGCTTCTGACAAAAAAATTGGTACTGGAGTAGTTGTGCCTCATGGATTTTATAAGATTGTTATTAACAACCAGACTAAAGAAATTGCTGGTTGGGGCTTCCCTCACACTGCACCATATCCTAACTTAGGCACTGATTTAACTAAATTTCGTGTACCTGTCAATTTGATTCAACAAGCAGCAGGTGTACAATACGCATTTCCTAAAAATGCTAAAGAGCTGGCATCTGGTAAAGAGTGGCCCGTAGACTTTGGCGCATTAACTAACGCTAAACGTGCCAAGTGCGGTAAGACGGAAGACTAAGATGAATCCAAACGACTATCCAGTATATCCCGAAGATGACGGTACAGACCGTCCTAGAAATCCATACAGCCCTGTATAAATTAAAGTTTAGTATACACAAAGTATAATCTATCGTTATTATCCTTCTTAAAGGTATCTAATGTTAGATTATATTTTTCAGCAAACTCATTCACAACTTCAAAAGTCCAAGGAAATATCTCTACATAAGGTCCAGTCTTATGAGTTATCCCTGGATTTGCACGTAAGAAAAACTTTCCACCTTGCTTAAGTAAATCCACACAATGGCTGAACCGTGCTTCAATTTCATCGCGGCTATTGAAATTAATACTGCCCAATGCCATAATAACATCGTGACTGCTAGACTTAACTTTATAATCTAGTATATCTACTTCATAGTCAGCACAGTTATTGTATGGATCAATTCCAATCAAATTATGTATACGGCCTTTGAATGGATGATATCCACATCCAACATCTAATACTTTCTCTGGATTAAGTTTGTTAACTTCTTCGGCAAGTTCCCAACCTGTGTGTTCATAGTCACCAGTTCTAGGTTTCCATATCTCACTAAAGAAACGCAAAATATAACGTTCAGATAAATCTGCTACTATATTACGCAATGTTCCTGTGTATTCACACGGTAAACTTAATTCAGCTTCTACACTATCCTTAAACTTTTTGTATCGTGCAGGAGTCCAGGGTAGTTCATCTACGACAGTAGATTCGTCAATAGAAATTTTACTATACTTGGGTAAATTAAACGCAAGTTCTAAATTTTCTTTGATTAGGTTAAAAATTTTTGTGTTCATAAGATTTTTTTGTTAATTTAATATTTTTTTCTCAAATATGGAATAAATATTATTAGTTGTTAATATTTATTTAAGGAGATGACAATGAAAAAATTATTAGCGTTACTAGTATTGATCCCTGGTTTAGCGTTTGCATGGCAACCAACTAAACCAATTACAGTCATATTTCCAAACGGACCGGGGGCTGGGAATGAGATAAGTTTTAAAATAGTATCAGATATCGTAGAAAAGAATACTGGTGCAAAGTTTGTATCTGAATACAAGCCCGGTGCTGATGGCAATCTTGCTACCAACTATTTCAATACAGTAGCTAATGATGGACACACCGTATCTATTCCGGCATGTAATAGTCAATGGGTAACCGCCGAAGTATGGTATCCTCAAATGATTAAATATAATATTTTTGAGTTTGAGCCAATTGCTAACATTGCCAAAAGCCCATTAGCATTCTGGGCGCATCCTAGTAGCAAAGTAAATACTCCGGAAGAATTAATAAACGAAATTAAGTCTAAGCAACGACCAATCAATTTTGCAATTGGAGGAGGTGGTCATAAACTAGCAGTTGAGTACTTAACTAGCAAGTTGAATGTTCCGGGTGATAAAGTTGAAACTGTAATGTACAAAGGTCCAGCACAAGCATTACTAGATGTTATGGGAGGACACGTTGAGTTTGGTGTAACACCGGTAGCAGTTGGCTATCCTTATGTACAATCAGGTAAATTGAAATTGATTGGACTGGCAAGTGAAGTACCTATTCGTGGTCTAGAGAAAGTACCATTGATGAAAGACTATGCACCGGGACTAAACATATATGGTTGCTGGAATTTGATATTGCCAAAAGGCACACCAAAAGATATACAAGATTGGTATCGTACTAACTTCATACCTGCTATTAATAGTCGTGAAGCCAAAGAAAAGTTTGACGAGAACATGATGTTCATAAGTACTAGTGAGCATACAGCACAAGGGTTGAATGCTAGCATGATTAAATTACGCAAAGAATGGCAACCAATAGCACAACGATTTAAACCAGAATGAAATATATATTTGTAACAGGGGCACCGGGATCAAAATGGAGTAGTGTAGTTAAAAACATCTATTACAGTCCTAGCATTGATAATAGTGATTATAGTGATGAACGTACCTATCATCACGATGCTAGTGGCAAGATGGAACTAATGCATTTAGGTGCATACTTTGATCCTGGTATGGAATTTAATTTACCTGATGATTTGTTTCAACTAAGCAAAGATGCACTTGAAGATATATTTGATAGCGCATTCACTGGCGATGGTATACGTATCATCAAAAGTCACATATTTGCCAACAATATTAATTTCTTAAAAGCATGTTGGCCTGATTGTCCTATCATTCTTGTACATCGCACTGATGATGCATGTTTAGGATGGTGGGTAAAGTGTGGTCATTTTAATATTACATATCCTAAATATGATGAGTATTATGTAGATTTACGCACAATGGCCACTATCATAAGAAAACAAAATACAGGCATAGTTACTGCTACTATGAAATACTTTGGTAAGAATCCATTAAATAATGCCATGCTTTGTACTATGTTAAATATAGAACAACCCCCAGTTGAATATCAACAGAATTACGGGGCATCAAACATAAGGGTAACTGTAATATGATAAGTAGTTGGGACCAAAGCAAACAAAAAAGTAATTATCATTTTGATAACTTTAAGAATGACACTCAAGTTGATAAAGTAATTAAATTAGGTAAAATCATAGCTGACTATACCGAAGATGTAGCGCATGCGGTAAAAACAGCTAAACCAGCAACATGGCGCACACGTGGTCAGGTGGGTAAAGCAAGGTCAGAAGAAGAACTATCTAGCGAAGATTATGATCTAGAAAGATTTGGATATGGGGCTGACTATCAAATCACACACTTGAACTGGGAGATAACTCCCAATCTAAAAAAAATTAGTGAGTTATTTGCATTAGGTGATTGTATGGAACGTATACATGTACAGATGCCGGGTGAAGTCTGGAATTTGCACTTAGACAAGCTAGAGAAATGGGCACCTGAAACGCCGTGGATGGTAATGCGTATCCAGATTGCATTGACTGATTGGGAACAGGGTCATTTTTGGAGTTATGGTAACTACTTGCATCAACAATGGCATGCCGGTGATGTTACTACATTTGACTGGAAGAATATACCCCACTCTACTGCAAATGCCGGACATACTCCTAGAGTTACATTTCAACTTACCGGAGTTGTTACAGAAAAAACAAATGAATTCTTAGCTAGATTAAAAAGATTTGATACACATAATTTAGAACTTAAAGAAAGTTCTTGGTAAGAACACACCTACCTTAGGACCGTGTGGCCCGGCTGCTGGGCGTAGAAAGCGATTCGCTACCGCAGACTACGAAGTGAGCATATTTTGATAAATACTAGATGCTAACAGAACACATCATTATTGAATCCGCAGCCATGGAGCTAGCTAAACGTCTACCGTCATTGGCTAAACACGACTATACTACTATTGACAAATTAATGCAACAAGTAGCTGCTAAACATAGCATTAGTGGCAAAGCATTGCATGACTTATTTGTGAAAAAATTTCATAGAACTCCGGATAACTGGGTTAAAGGTAAACTTGACGAAGAAGATAGTGAACCAGACTTCTTAGCAGATAATCCAATAATGCAGAAATTCATACAGTGGGCTAGTAAAGAACTAAAATTAAAATCTACACCCAAATTTGAATTCAGTTACGATACCGAAGAAGCACAAGCGGGTCACCACACAGGTAGACACAGTGAACAAGATAACAGTGTTTGGGTATATGTTGCTAACCGTAACATGGTTGATATTATGCGTACCGTTTATCACGAACTAACCCATGTACGTCAGGGTGAATTGAATATGATTAAGCCGGGTGACAGCTATCCCGGTAGCCCAATTGAAATGCTAGCAGATATGACAGCGGGCAAAGCCATGAAAATATTTGGTAAAGATCACCCAGAAATCTTTCAATAAAATTATTTCTATGCTATAATGCATAGATGCTGAAATTACTATTTCCATTGCCAAAAGATATCGTTGTCGCACTTAGTGGTGGCGTTGATAGTGTCGCTATCACAGACTTTCTTTCTCACAAACATAAAGTAACGTGTGCTTTCTTCCATCATGGAACAGAGAATAGTGAACGGGCATTTGAATTTGTTGCTAAATTTTGTACTGAACGCAGTCTTCCACTTGTGATTGGCATGATTAAAAACACTAAACCCAAAGAACTTAGTACAGAAGAACATTGGCGCAATGAACGATATGACTTTTTAGATAGTATTGGTGATTCATTGGGCCCAATTATTACTGCACATCACTTGGATGATTGCGTAGAAACATATCTTTGGTCATCTATTCATGGTAGACCAAAAGTTATCCCATCAAAAAGAAACAATGTAGTTCGACCATTTCTAACTACAAACAAAAGTGAATTCACCGACTGGTGCAAACGCAAAGATATCACATGGTGTCACGATAATAGCAATGATGATACCAAATATATGCGTAACTATGTCAGAACACAACTAATGCCACACGCATTACACATTAACCCGGGTCTACATACTGTGGTTAAGAAGATTGTAGAAAATCAGCAAAATGTTTGACTTTTCTACACAGGTCATGTATACTATATTTTTATAAGGAGTTTTTATGACATCAAAAATATTTACAGGCGAGCAAAAAACTAAACTGGTTCAATTAGTGAATGAAGGAATGGTAGTCCTACATGAGATTGATACTCTACGTGAAGGTCTAAGTGATACTGTTAAAGCCATTGCAGAAGAACTAGAAGTTAAGCCAGGTATTCTTAAGAAAGCAATTACCGTCGCACACAAAGCAAGTCTTGGTCAAACAAATGCTGATCATGAAGAATTAAATACAATTTTAGAAACTGTGGGCAAAACACTTTGAGTTATGTGGATGCGGTTCATTCTAGGGATGACGATAGAATTTTTGTAGTTGAACGTGACCAGAAAGGAAAGCGTCAATACAAAGAATATCCCACAAACTATGTACTCTACTATCCTGATCATAAGGGTAAGCATCGTAGTATATACGGTGACCCAGTAAATCGTTTTAGTACACGCAAACGACAAGAATTTGAAAAAGAAAGACGCATTCATTCAGGTAAGAAATTATTTGAAAGCGATATCAATGTAGTCTTCCGTTGTCTTAGCGAAAACTATCTGAAAGCTGATGCCCCAAGTTTACACACTTGCTTCTTTGACATTGAAGTAGACTTTGATCCTGAAAAGGGTTTCAGCCCTACTACTGATCCATTTAATCCAGTAACTGCTATCAGTTGTTACTTAGATTGGCTAGATCAATTGATTACTTTAGTAATTGCTCCCAAGCATATGTCACCTGAGACAGCACAGGAAATTTCTAATGAATTTGAAAACTGTATGCTTTTCACTACTGAGAAGGATATGTTTGATGTTTTCTTCCAACTCATTGAAGATGCTGATGTATTGACTGGTTGGAACTCAGAAGGATATGATATACCCTACATGGTCAATCGTGTCACAAGAGTAATGAGCAAGGATGATACACGCAAGTTCTGCTTGATGGGCCAATTACCCAAGCCAAGAGAATATGAACGATTTGGTAAGAAAGAAATGACTTACGATTTAATCGGTCGTATTCACATGGACTATTTGCAACTCTACAAGAAATACAACTATGAATCCCGTCACAGCTACAAGCTAGATGCGATTGGTGAAATGGAAGTAGGAGAGAATAAAATCCCGTATGAAGGTACGTTGGATCAACTATACAACAATGACTTTGAAAAGTTTATTGCGTATAACAGACAAGATACGATGTTGGTGTTTAAGATTCACAAGAAACTTAAGTTCCTAGAACTAGCCAATCAACTAGCACACGAAAACACTGTACTGCTTCCAACAGTTATGGGTTCAGTGGCTATGATTGAAATGGCGATCTTTAATGAAGCCCATGAACGTGGGTTAGTAGTACCAGACAAAAAGAAAAGGAATGAAAATGCAGAAGAAATCCAACCAGCAGCAGGTGCCTTTGTTGCTACGCCCAAAAAAGGTATGCACGAATATGTCGGAGCCGTTGACATTAACTCGCTCTATCCCTCGGTTATTCGTGCCCTCAACATGGCAGGAGAAACAATTGTTGCACAGGTTAGACAGACGCTAACAGACAAGTATATGCTTGACAAGGGCAAACATCTTGCAAGTTTGAAAAAGCGTTATAAAAATGGTGATGACGATGTGACTGGTGCTATTCTATGGGAAAACATTTTTGGTGCATTAGAATATACTGCAATCATGGCTCAAGAACGTGGAACAATTCTCACTGTAGATTTTGAAGATGGTCGCAGTGAAGAAATGAGTGCAGCAGAAATATGGAAGATGGTCTTTGATAGTCATCGTCCTTGGATGCTAAGTGCGAATGGTACAATCTTTACATACGAGAAAGAAGGCGTAGTTCCAGGATTACTTTCACGTTGGTATAGTGATCGTAAAGTGATGCAGAAAAAACTTAAAGAATCAACTACTGATGAAGACAGGGACTATTGGGACAAGCGACAACTTGTTCGTAAGATTTTGTTGAACTCGGCGTATGGTGCATTGTTGAATGAACATTGTAGATTCTATGACAAGCGTATTGGTCAGAGTGTTACACTAAGTGGTCGTCAAATTGTACGGCACATGATGAGCACCATCAATGAAACAATCGCAGGTGAGTATTCACATGATGGTCAAGCTATTGTTTATGGTGATACTGACTCGTGCTACTTTACTGCATACCCTACTCTTAGTTCTCAAATAGCAAATGGTGAACTAGAATGGAACAAAGAAACTTGTATCGGTTTATATGATAGTATTGCTGACCAAGCAAACGAAACATTCCCCGGATTCATGGAACGAGCATTTCACGCACCTCGTAAGAATGGTGAGATTATCAAAGCAGGTAGAGAACTGATAGGTGACCGTAGTATCTTTATCACTAAAAAGCGTTATGCTATCAATATCTTTGATAAAGAAGGTAAACGCAAAGATAAAAACGGTAATCTAGGTGATATTAAAGCTATGGGGCTTGACTTGAAACGTGCTGATACTCCTAAGTATGTACAGGAGTTTTTACTAAACGTATTGACTATGGTTATTCAAGAGGGTAAACCACGTGAAGAAGTAATTGAAGTTGTAAAAACTTTTAAAAACAAACTTAGTGAACAAGACTCTTGGACTAAAGGTTCTCCTAAAGGTGTTAATAGACTTACATATTACGGAGACTTAGAAGCAAAGAGTGCAAAGGGTAGAGAAAACATGCCCGGACATGTTCGTGCTGCATTAAACTATAACTATCTGCGCCGTGTATACAATGACCAATACAGTCAGAAAATTGTAGATGGTATGAAGGTTGTAGTGTGTAAACTAAAAGACAATCCATTAGGCTTTACTAGTATTGCGTACCCAACTGATGAAATGAGATTACCAAGTTGGTTCTGTGAGTTGCCATTTGATGATGCAGAAATGGAAAAGATTCTAGTAGACGAAAAGATTGATAACTTGCTTGGAGTATTGAATTGGGATATCAGAAGCAATACAAATGTGAAGTCAACGTTTGATGAATTATTCACATTCGGTTAAATTGCTATTGACTATTGCA
>Ga0114963_10003964_pt1 | contig 10138 bp, 7 predicted proteins | sample C_131016_EF_Meta_FD_87019 | JGI IMG/M metagenome (GOLD analysis project Ga0114963, IMG submission 87019) | Freshwater microbial communities from Lake Croche, Canada to study carbon cycling - C_131016_EF_MetaG | ecosystem: Environmental > Aquatic > Freshwater > Lake | place: Lake Croche, Canada...
GACTGGCACAAAAGGGAGTTTGAGGGCAAAATCAAATTATGACCTTATCTGAGCAGAGAAAATCGGAGTACTTCGAGTTTTTGAGGTTTCCGACCGTTTCGGCCGAGCCGGCCCGGGCCAAGACGATGCAGGAGTGTGCAGAGTGGCTGGGTAAGAAGTTCGGAGAAATGGGCATGGACGCCGAAATTGTGCCCACGGCGGGGGCTCCGGTGGTTCTGGCCAAGTGGAAGAAATCCGTAGGTGGAAAGCGCAGGACGGTACTGATTTATGGACATTATGACGTCCAACCTGCCGAAATCGGGGATGGTTGGACGGCGGATCCGTTTGAGCCGAGGGTCATCAACGGAATGGTGGTGGCGAGAGGGTCGACCGACAACAAAGGCCAGATTTTTTCCCACATGATGGGGGTCGCAGAGAAAATCAAGGCGGGTGGACCCGATACCGATGTGATTTTTGTTGTTGAGGGAGAGGAGGAGGTCGGGAGTGACAATTTGGAAGGTGTTTTGCGGGCGAGAAAAGAGGAACTGGCCTGTGATGTGGCGGTGATTTCCGACACCAACATGGCGGGACCCGACAAACCAACTCTTACCTATGGCTTGCGTGGAATTGCGGCATTGGAAGTGGAACTGACGGGGCCGTCTCATGATTTACATTCGGGGGTTTATGGTGGGGCTGTGGTCAATCCCATCACCGTTCTGACCCGTCTATTGGCTGGATTGCATGATGAGAAAGGGAGGGTTACGGTTCCCGGGTTTTATAAAAAAGTGCGCAAGGTGGCGGCCTGGGAAAGAAAGGCGGCCAAAGATCTTGGAGTTTCCGATGCGGAAGTCCGTCGTCAGGCAGGGAGTCCGGCTCTCGCTGGGGAACCCGGATTTTTGGCGATTGAAAGAATTGGCATGCGGCCGACCGCCGAGATCAACGGAATCACTGGAGGGTATCAAGGTCCGGGACCCAAAACGGTTCTACCCAGCAAAGCCTCGGCCAAGCTGACTTTTCGGCTCGTTCCCCATCAGAATCCGAAAGAAATTGCCGATTTGGTTGAGAAGGACCTGAAAAAACGGTGTCCAAAAACCGTGAAGATCAAGGTGGTTCGTCATCATGGAGGTTTCCCCTATTTCTGTGATCCGACGCAGGGGTTTGGTCCTGCGGCAGTAAGGGCCTTGCGTGAGGCATGGGACGGAAAAAAGATTCAGTATTTGCTCGAAGGGGGAACCATTCCCATCGTGAGCGTGATCAAGAAGGTTCTGGGGGTAGAGACATTGCTGGTGGGACTGAGTTTGCCGGATTGCCGGGCGCATGGGCCGGATGAAACCTTTCCAATCGAATATTTGGAGCGGGGGGCCAAGATGAATCAGGCTCTCTTACGAGAAATATCAAAAGTTTGAGCCTGCGGGGCTGAGGCTTGTAAAGAGCTCTCCTTGCCGAATTAAACCTTCACCATTCGTTTTAATTTTTCGTACAAGTCCTTGAGGTGAGGCATGTGGACACCTACTGCGGTGCCTTGCCGAAGAGCCTCGCCCCAGATGGATTCAAGCTCGACGGGTTTTTCCGCTAGATAGTCCAAGAGACTGGAGGGTTGGTATTTTCCCATTTTCTGTGTGCGAAGGATTTCTTTTTGGGGGTGGTCCGGGCTCTGGATAAAACCAAGAGCGGTGGAGGCCTTCATGACTTCCTGCATTAGGGCGAGAGCTTCGGCGTGGAGTTTCGGATCGGAGAGAATCTGAGCGGTGTCGATCCCGCCTGCCGCAATCGCGAGTCCGTTGAAGGGGACGTTCCAGACTAATTTATACCAACGGGCAGAGCCGACCGAGGGGGCGACTGAGCAGCGGAGACCCGCCTTTTCAAAAAGTTGCGCGATGGAATGGGCTCGGGGGGTGTCTCCTCCTGAGAGATCGGCAAAGCGGATATTCCCTCCCGACATATTGAGTGCCACGCCGGGAGAGGGGCGGGAGACGCAGACATGACATACTCCGCAGAGGATCCTTTCCGGACCAACGATCGACGACAGAAACTCCTCGTTCCCAAGTCCGTTTTGGAGGGTGCAGACGATGGCTTGAGGACTCAGGAGCGGTGGCAGAAGTTCTTTTAGGGATGAGTTGGCCGTGGTTTTGATTGTCACAAGAATCAGGTCGGCAGGGCTGATTTCTTCCGGTCGACCGCTGGCCGATACCTTGGGCAGGTGAAAATCTCCTTCGGTGCATCGGATTTTTAGTCCGTGGTTTTGCAGGTGAACAAGATCCCGTCGTGCGAGGAAAGAAACCGGGACTCCGACCCGGGCCAGTTTGGCCCCGTAATAGGTGCCCAAGGCGCCCGATCCGACGATGACAGTCCGAGGATGATCGGGAAGGGGGATTTGGGGGCCGTGACTCACCCGCCTAGAATAACGGATTGATCGGTGCGCCCAAGCCCAGGTCAGTCAGTGCCTGAAAACGCTGGGTTGAGTTTCCTTGTAAGAGATGGAAGATGGTTCTGTCGGGTCCGTAGCTCAACGGTTAGAGCAGGGGACTCATAATCCCTTGGTTCCTGGTTCAAATCCAGGCGGACCCATTTTTGTGTGGGTTTGTGTAGATGGAATATGAAAAAGATTCATTCACTGGTTGTGGACAGGGAAGTTGGGCAATAAAAAGATTTCCGAGGCCAAGCGGATCGCCGGGGTGTGAAATAGCCGAATGATTCTAGGTTGCCTTTTGTTGGTGCTGGGGGCCTTGATGCAAGACGGACGGGCGCAAGCTGGTGGGGAGTTAAGCGGGGCTGAGCAAGGTATGGCGGATGCTTCATGGCCCAAGAAGCCGGGAACCCAGCTGAGTTCCCTTTCGGGAAAAATGAAGGACTACAGGCAAATCGCCCCCAAGGATTACGTGAAAGGAAAAGACCTAGAATCCAGTAGAATGTTTGAGGACAAGAAGGCTTCTGGTCTGGCCGGGACCCCTCTTTGGGCAAAAACCGATTCCTCCCTGCAAGGCAAGAATGCCCCAAGTAACGAAAAGATTCCCTCGTCTTGGGATCACAACCGGAATGCTCCGTTTGATCCTGCGGTTAAGCAGACTGGGGAGAATCGGATTCAGGAGAAAAAAGAATTATCGCAACCCGATGTACTCGACTGGTCTTCCCGGCCAAGCCATGCGTTCCATACAAAAAGCGGCTCGCTCCAGATGTATGAAGGTCGGTTGACCCATGTGAAAGAGCAAATCTTGCAGGATGAGGTGCATTCCGGACGTGATTTAGGGGGGCATGCCGAAAAGTTTACTCCGACCGAAGTTCAAAAGATGTTGAAGGGAAAAAAGGAAAGCAGCCTGAACCCGGTCAGGGCCGAATTTCCAAGGGCATCTCAGCCTTCAACTGCGGGTAGTTGATCAAACTGGTCGTCAAGAGAGCCTGACCGGCGGGGATCTTCCCACGGAGCGCCTGGAAGGGGATGGTCAGTTGGTAGTTCAAACGCTCTCCTGCATTCAGGTAGCTATAGCCGGGATCAGCGGCAAATTCATAGTCTTCGGACCAAGTATAAACAATCTTTCCCTCGGCATCACGGATCACGGCTTCGCAGCGTTGTGCCGTTGCGAAGTAGAGAGTGGATCCTTTGTCGGATTCATTTTTCAGGGTAAACTTAACGGTAATCTGATCCGAGGGCTGGGGGTCGCGGATTCGTTTCAGATTTAATTCGCTGGGAGTGATCTCCAATTGGGTTTTGTAGGAATCGAGGTTAAGTTCATTGGCGTTCTCGAATCTTTTTTTGGACCCCTGCATTAAGAGGCCCCCCTTGATCAGGCCGGGTGCAGTGAGAAACTTGTCCGGCTGGGTGGTTCGGGAGGAAGCATCCGCCACATCGGATCCTAGGAGTGAAACCGGGATCCCAGATAACCCAAAGGCAAGAAATATCGTCGGCAGGATGGAACTCTTCCGGGATTTCATCTTGTTTGGATGTTAGGGCACGGTTTTAGGAATGACAAATCAGGTCGTTTCCATTCCGGATTTCGTTTAGAAAAGGATCCATGCAGATTTTTCGGAGAATCGTTCTGGGATTGATTGGATTATTGTTCTGGATCGGGGCAACACCCAAACCCCCGGTTCTGATCCGAGTACACTTGCAGGCAACAGAAGGAGCCAAGGGAATGATTTCCGTTCCCGTCACCCTTTTCAGCCCTTCCGAAACGATTGCCATTCAGAATGTTCCCGAGGTTTCAGAAAAGGAGATTCAGAGTATTTCGAGGCGTGAGGACGGGACGATTCTTGTTCAGTTCAATGATTTTGGTGCGACCAAGCTGGAGGTTGCGACCAGCACGGGTCGGGGTTCCATTCTTGTGGTGATCGTGAATGGACGGGTGGTTTACGCCCCCAGAATCGACACAGTGATTACGAAGGGTTGTCTTCTTTTGCCTCCCGGGTCGATCACTCCCGAGGAGGAAGCTCAGGTCAATGGAGATATGCGAAAAGAAAAGGAGCAGAGGTTGAGGGATCTGGCTCATTAATGCGTTAGGTTATTCAAAAAAAAGTCTCTTCCATGAGAGATAAAGATGGACGAATATCCATCCCGCATCCAAAGAGGTGGGATGCATAAGGGGGTTACGCATTTTGCTTTCGGTTTTTTATTTGTCCTTGGGGTTGTTGTTGGCAATGCAGAGGATGCAGATCCCGCAGGTCAGGAGGCGGCGGGGATCGTGGCCGGCTTAAAGAAAGTCCAAGGTGCGAATTTCTTTTTCAATGAAAAGAGCGGTTTTCTGGAGATTAGGGACGGGGATGGGAAAGTAGTGGATGCACTATCAGCTGGGACTGTCGGGAAGGTCGTGGATGTGGCAGGCCAGGAGTATCGAGTTAGTTTTGGCAAGGATGGCCGGGATCATCGTTCGGTGTTGGTTAGGCCGGGACCTGCGATGCAGAAGGCAGTTACGGCGGATGTATTGGGTCGGAAGGTGGTTCTTTCCCCTGAAGCCTCTTTGGTCGCCACGATCGAGAAAAAGGACCGTGTTTTCTTTGAACCTTCTTTGAGTGGCCAGGTTTATTACATCGAAGGGAATCGTGAATTTGGTGGGGAAGTGAGTCGTCGGGCGGTCATCCAAAAAGAATCCGTTACTCTGGCCAAACCGGCTTCGCCTTCGGGGGACAGTATTGGCACGATTGATCCAGCCGCTGCTTATAAGGAGGACATGGAGAGTGCGGGAAATAGTGTGAAATCCGCATTTCTTACTGTGCTTGGTCTGCCGGATAAGCAAGCGACCCCAAAAGCGAATGTATACCGTCTGGGGGATGGTTCCGCAAAAACAACAAAAACGGCTGGAGCTCCTTCTGCCGAGGCAGGCCGACCCAGCGCTTCAAATTAGACAGAGGTCATTACAGGCAACAGCTGGAAAGGAAGAGATGATGCTATTGATTTATCCCTTTTGGGATATATCCTTAGTTTATGTCATCTGGTCCTCACGCAAAAGACAAGGTTATCATAGGGTGCTGGGTGTCGAAAAAAGTCGCCACACGCCTCATGAACATGGCTCAACAGGCTGGAACCACCAGATCGGCCATTATGATTGATCTGCTAGAAAAAGTGATCAAACAAAGACCGCTCAGAGTTAAAAAATAAATCCTTTTAGGCGTAGTACGCATAACGCTATATAAGCGTATGCGGGCTAGTATCGGTCGTAAGGCAGGAAATGACAGGGTGTGGATCAAGGCTCGTTCTGCGCCAACTTTATTGAAGGCAATCGAGCGTCAGAAAAAGGAAGGGGAGACAATCCCTGAAGTAGTAACCCGTCTTATTTCACTGGCCATATCCCAATCGGATCGGATCGAACGCAGAAAAAGATTCTCCTAGTCGCAGGAAATACCCCCAACTCATTCGCTTTTATGGTGAATAAAAAGCCGTAAAAAACAGGAGAAAGTTGACAGCGTACTACGCTGTGCAAAGTTAAGTCGTAGCTATGCCTCCGTTCCTACGTATCCGTAGTAAACTGCTTCTTGGGGGTATCTTTTATGGTTTTAATTGGCGTATCCGCCGTTTCTGGAAAACGAGCTTTTCTGTTGTAGGGGTCGGGATTCGTGCATTGGGGGGAGTCGCGTTGCTTTGGACAAGTGTGGTTCAGGCAAATCCAGTGGGTGAGCAGGTTGTGGCAGGTGCAGCTGGGTTTGAGCGTGTAGGAGGAGCACTTACGATCACGCAGGGCACTGAACGTGCGGTGATCAACTGGAACCAGTTCTCGATTGGTGCTGGTGAGATCACAAAATTCGTTCAACCGAACTCCTCCTCCGCTGTTCTGAATCGGGTGATTACAGCAAATAATCCGAGCGCGATTTACGGAACGTTACAAGCCAACGGTCAGGTCTATCTGATTAATCCTGCGGGGGTATTTGTTGGCCCCGGAGGGCTGGTCGACACGGCCGGTTTTGTTGCGAGTACCCACGATGTCGATAATAAAGAATTTATGGGGGGCGGGGATCTCAACTTCACGGGGAACTCAGGGGCATCGATCGTGAATCAAGGCAGGATTGAAGCGAGGCAAGGGGACGTTTTTCTCGTAGCTCGGCAGGTATCGAATGAAGGTCAGATTATGGCATCCGATGGAACAGTCGGGATGGTGAGTGGGACGGAAGTTTGTCTTCATGCCATCGGTCCGCATAACTACAAAGTCCGCCTGATGGATGTTGCCAGTGATGTGTCCGTCAAAAAAACGGGAAATGGGGTGGCAGATGTCGTGAATCAGGGTGTGATCGAGGCGGCCAACGCAGAACTGGAGGCAACAGGAAACTATCTCTCCCTAGCGATCAAAAACACGGGGGTAATCCGTGCCACCGGGGTCGTTCCGAATGCAGACGGAACGGTGACCCTAACCGGAGGGGAAGGGGACATTCTGAACACTGGCGTCGTGGCCGCTTTGCAAAAGAACGTCAAAGGCGAAAATATAGGCGGTAAAATCTTGGCCTCGGCTAAGAATATCACCACCGATCCGGGGTCGATCATGACTGCCGCCGGAGCGGAGAACGGTGGTGAGATTCAGCTTGCGGCGAAAGACACCGTCTATGCAAGCGGCAGACTGGATGTGAAGTCTCAGGGTGGAAAGGGGGGAAAAGTTCAGTTGACCGGCCAGCGGGTGGGGTTGATCCAGGCCGAGGTGGATGCTTCCGGGGCAACTGGGGGCGGAACGGTATTAGTGGGGGGAGACTATATGGGTAAGAATCCGGAGGTTCCCAATGCCAAAGCGGTAGTGATGACTTCCGATTCGGTCATTCGGGCGAATGCGACAGAAAATGGGGATGGGGGGAAGGTGATCCTTTGGTCGGATGAGTACACTGGATTTTATGGTGAGATCTTTGCCCGGGGCGGAATCGAGGGAGGAAACGGTGGTTTTGTCGAAACCTCGAGTAAGAACAATCTTCAGGCGTTTGGAACGGTGATTTCATCGGCAGCTAACGGGAAAGGGGGGTCATGGCTGTTAGATCCTTCTGATGTCACTATTATAACTCCCGCCGCCGTGCCTCCTAATGGGAGTTTCAGCGGTGCCTCTCCTAACGTATTCACCCCGACTGCGAACAACGCAAGTGCTGATGCGGCCACGATTAACGCTTCTCTATCAGCAGGGACAAGTGTGACGATAAATACGGAAGGGGCAGGAACACAAACCGGAAACATCACAGTCAGTTCGGCTATCAGCAAGACTCTGGGCTCTGCGGCTACACTTACATTGAATGCGGGTACGACAGGAGTAAGCGGGGGGAATATTGTATTAAATAATACGATTATTTCAACAGTGGGAGCTTTGAATGTTGTGTTAAATGCATCCCAAGGATCGATTACCTTGGGAAACAATGCTATCACAACTCTTGGTGGTAATGTGACCATGAGGGGGGCATTGGGTATAAGTCAAGGTAGCGGGACGATCACGACAGGGGGTGGAAGTCTAACCTACTACAATTCCCTAAATCTAACTGGGGCGGCTACCATTTCGACGGGAGGCGGAAATATTCTTTTTAATGCTGCGGTGAATGGAGCGCAGGCTCTTGGCATTACGGCAGGCACCGGGAGTGTTCGCTTTGTTGGAGACGTTGGCAGCACTAGCACCCGTCTGGGTGCAATCACCATCAACACTGCCGGAAATGTGGATTTTGTTAAGACGGTGACAGCGGCAAGTCTGACACAAAGCGCAGGAACCGGGACAACCACCTTCAGTGGAGCCCAGAACTATAATACGGCAGCGGGACTGAGCGTAGTCACGGACACGATGGTGCTAAACAGTTCGGTAACTACATCCAGTTCCGGAGCTGTCACTCTGAACGCAAACAATAACAATGTCGCAGCAGGATCCGGGACACTGACGATCGGCTCAGCGGGTGATATTACCGCGGATGGTGTGGTGAATCTGACCGGGGCGAGCGGGATTAGTACGGCTGGGGATGTAGCGACCAGCGGGGATGTGATAAACTATAACTCTGCTACTACCCTGACTGGAAATATTTCAGCAGTTACTACAGACAATTTCCAAGCTGGTGGTGCAAACATGGTTTTTAATTCTACCCTTGACGGGGGTTTTACTCCCACCCTTAACGCTGGTACCGCTGGAAATATTCTTTTTCGAGATGTTATAGGAGGCATCAACTCACTTGATTCCCTCGTGATGACCGCAGCAGGGGCAAGTCTCTATGGGGTAACAACATTAAACAATCAGACTTACACCACCCCGCTTACTTTGCTTGATACAACCGCGGCCAGTTTTGTTTCCACAAGCGGAAATATTAATCTGAACAACGGTCTGGACTCTTTGTCCACTACCCAGGCATTAACGATATCAGCTGCCAATGGAACCGTTACCTTTGGTTCCAGTCTGGGATCGTTATCACCTTTTGCCTCGGTCTCCGTCACGGCAGGGACATCGATCACTACACAGAGCATTACAACACAGGGTGGAGGCATTACTCTGAGCGGGCCTGTAATTCTTTCCGCTTCCTCAGCTTTTGATACCACAGCTTCCGGGGCGGTTTCCGCCGGCGGAAACATTTCACTTAGTTCCACGCTGAACGGAACCTCCGCCAACGCTCAGAATCTAAGTCTAACGGCGGGCACATCTGGGAGTATATCTATCACGGGGACTACAGGCGGAAGCAAGGCATTGGGGGGTCTTACCATTAACACAGCCAATGCGGTTACTTTCGGATCTGCGGTTACGGCATCTTCCGTTAATCAATCTGTCACTTCGTCCGGGAAAACCCAATTCACTACAATTACCACGACCCCCTCTAGCGCAGGAGCGGGTGGGAACGTAACTTTGCGGAGTAGTTTAACGGGTGGTGAGGCGATCAAGGTCTCGGGGGCGATCACGACAACGGGTAATTCTACTGGCACGATCTCCCAATCATCGGGGGTAGTCTCTATTACAGCTTCTGGGGCTACAGGCACCGTATCACTGGCAGACATTAATACCTCAGGAGGGAGTGGCTCGATAGCTAGTAATGGAGCGACAGGGGGCTCCGTTACTGTCACATCCGGTGGGACAGTAACCATATCGGGTACTGTGAATACGTCAGGAGGCACGCCCTCCCTTGTGGGGGCTGGCGGGAACGGAGGCGCCGTCAACATCACCACGTCAGGTGGTACGAGTACGATATCGCTGGCTGGAATTAATACCTCCGGCGGCACGGCCAACTTGGCTGGGAATGGTGGGAATGCTGGATCTCTAACTATTGACACTCAAAGTCAGACTATCACCTTGAACGGCGTGATTTCTTTGCTTGGAGGAAATTCTTTAACCAGCGGAAATGGCGGGAACGGTGCGGCTTTTAATCTGACCGATCCGATTTCCCTGGGTGCTTCTACAACAATAACGACGACCGGCGGCACAGCAGCTGGCGCTGGTAGCGTGGGAACAGATCAAAGTATCACTTTTGGGAACACACTAAACGGAGCGCAGACCCTTGGGTTGACGGCAGGGACAGGCGGCAATGTTGTGTTTACGGGAGTGGTGGGTGGGACAACTCGGCTGGGAGCGATCACCATCAACTCAGCCAATAATGTGACGGCAGCTGCGATCACAGCGGCGAGTTTGACTCAGACGACTGGGCAGGGAACCACGACATTGAATGGGGTGCAGAACTACAATGCGTTGGCGGGACTCAATGTGGTGACGGACACCATTTCATTGCAGAACGCGGTGACAACGACCAC
>Ga0114963_10003966_pt1 | contig 10135 bp, 9 predicted proteins | sample C_131016_EF_Meta_FD_87019 | JGI IMG/M metagenome (GOLD analysis project Ga0114963, IMG submission 87019) | Freshwater microbial communities from Lake Croche, Canada to study carbon cycling - C_131016_EF_MetaG | ecosystem: Environmental > Aquatic > Freshwater > Lake | place: Lake Croche, Canada...
AGTCATATGAATATATATGCGAGCACTGACCTAGCGAAAAATTAACACCAAACATTGAAAAAGGAACTAAATTATTAGCTGAATGTGAAACATTAGTTGTATTGATAAATGATTTATCTAGAGTATTAACGCCATATATTTGTTTTAAACCTAGTTCCTCATAATGAGGCAAAATAGTAAATTGAACACTGCGACAATAAGGACATTTGATAAAATAGTCGGCATATCTATCTTTACATTTTTGTTTATCGGCTTTAGACAATGAATTTAAATCGTATGTCTTAAACACAAATTTTTGTCTACAAATTTCCTTATATAGAGGCTCGTAATTAAACGCATGTTTACACTCTAAAACAACGTGCTTTTCTGTCAACTCACTTCCAGTAATTTGGCACACATTTACTTCATTATCGCTCTCATAGTCCAACGAATTATATAATTCTTCATAAAAGTTTATATTATTTTCAGTATTATAATTAATCATATAGTAATTTGCATAATATCTTTAAATTTTTTTTGTTTTATTTAGTTATAATATGTCTCCAACACAATGGGGTCCTCCAACATGGGCAATACTACATACCCTTTCCGAAAAAATAAAAGAAAATAGCTATGGTATTATGGGTAAAAATCTAATATTAATTATCATACAAATTTGTAATAATTTACCATGCCCGACATGTGCGCAGCACGCAAAAGAGTTTTGGGCCAAGGTAAATATTAATAATCTAAAAACCAAAACCGATTTAATCAATTTGTTGTTTGTATTTCACAATATGGTAAACAAACGAAACAATTCGACGCCTTTTAAACATTCCGATTTACACATTTACAAAACCAAGCCGCTAATTCCTACATTTAATAATTTTACTAGAAATTTTACAACTCGCGGAAACATGAAGTTGCTTAACGAGTCATTTCATCGTAACATGATGTTAAAACGACTTAGAACATGGTTTATGAATCATATTAGTCATTTTGACCCATAAACAAGCGTTTAATCGGTAGCCGAAAGCTTTTAAGCAGTAGCCGAAAGCTTTTAAGCAGTAGTCGAAAGCTTTTAAGCAGTAGTAGAACCCACAATTTCGCCATTTTTATATACATTACATGTAAATTTGGTGTTTTTCTGCATCGTACAAATTTCCCCGTTACTATTTAGCTGGTTAGTAAACAATTGATTACGCATTAGAGCATACATTGCCACTCCGGCTACCAAAATACCCAAGCCAACGCCCATTATAATATTAATAATAACCAATTGTGAAAATATAGATGTAACGCAATTATTACTAACTTTCATAAAAAGGTCCAATAAAATGAATGCGATAAAAAAGGCTAATACGCAATAGTTAATTTGTGATGTGTTAGTTTCATAGGACAGCAATGCCATTGGAGCAATAAAATACATAAGTGTAAAACATAAAATAAATGTGCTATAAGTAACATCATAATCAATTAACAGTTGGGGTGGGCATTTGGGGTTTCGCGGAACATTCGGAACAAAAAATCTTCGTAAAATGGTTAAAAATAGAACCCAACAAAAATATATACCAAATTTTACATATGCGCATTCACATGAAGCAAAAAATAGCACACACAATACTACAATGATAGGTGAATTTACTGTAATTTTGTCAAAAATATCGTATGCGCCCTTTAAATCTATTGTTCTATTTGGTATTGGTATTGACATTATATTATATTATTTTATTATATAAAAAAATAATATTGTAAAAATAATATACATATTCATTGCTTAACCATGATTGAATTATAACAATAACTAACAAAACACTATAGGAAATACTTCACTTATATGGTCAACGCTATGGAACTTAATATGGCTAATATTCTCGGTTTTTTGATATTTTTCCATAAAGCTATCATAATCGTGCTGGTTTTCTTTAGGATAAATGAATTCGGTTACCCCGGCCTTAATACCGCCTAATATTTTCAGTTCTAAACCGCCTATTTCGGTAACTTTGCCCTCCAGTGTTATTTCGCCAGTAATTGCCATGTTGTGCTTAATTTTAAGCCCATTAAATAAACTATAAATTGTGGTTGTAATAGCAGTGCCAGCGGATGGGCCGTCTTTTTCGGTAGCACCATCTGGGCAATGAATATGTACCCCGTGTCGTTCGCCGCTATATTCGCTTATTATAGCGGTTTTTTTAGCACTAGGTGTTAAATTCCACGCCAACGTTAATGCCACGTTCATCGACTCTTTCATAACATCGCCCATACTACCGGTCAAGTGTAATTTAAGAAATTTATCGCTTGGCCTCCAATTGGCTTGTATTGGTATTACACCGCCTCGTCCCATTGCGTTGGCCCATAAGCCATTTATTATACCAATCTTGGCTTCGTCATGTATTTTTTTGTGACGAATTTCTTGTTTATCCTTTAAATAATTATTTTTAATATCGTCAACTGTGATATGAATAGGTATATTGTAGTCATTAATAGGTTTTTTTAATATGTCTAAATTGATTTCGCCCACAACTTCAAATAATATTTCCTTTAGTTTTCTAACACCCGACTCAATGGTGTATTCATCAATTATAAATTTTAGCACATTGTCCTCAATTTGTATAACATTTTGTAATCCCATTTTTTCATAAACCTCGGGTAAAATATGTTTTTGAGAAATAATAATCTTCTCTTGTAGCGATAAACTTTTAAATTTAATGCGATGAACACGGTCCAATAATATTTTATCAATTGCGTCAACATCGTTATAAGAAAGCACAAACAATGCTTTAGATAGATTAAGGTCTATACCCGAAAAATACTTATCTTGAAAGCAGTCGTTTTGCGCGGGGTCTAACAAGTGAGTTAAAATACCAATTATTTCCTTTCCTTGTTCGGTTTTGGATATTTTATCAATTTCGTCAATAAATATGATAGGATTCATACATTTTTTGTCAATGAGAATTTGAACAATTGACCCCCAAGTGGACCCTACATAGGTGTAGTTGTGTCCGTGTAAACTAGAGCCATTAGAGTCGCCACCCATTTGTATCATTGCGAATGGCCTAGAAACGCCATTTTCGTCCTTTAAACAAGCAGAAAGCCCCTTTTTAGCGAGTGACGTTTTACCTACCCCGGGCGGCCCTTCAAATCCAAAACAATAACCGTCTTGTTTACCATTAATCCACTGTCCTATAATGCGTTCAATTTGTTGTTTAGCCTTATCATGACCATGTACAGAGGTATCTAATAATGCCTTAACATCTTTAATGTATGTGTTAATGGTGTTATATTTGGTTTCAATTTTAGATATGTCTGTTAGTATAGTGGAGGTATTATCAGCAATGTTTGTCGTATTTGTAATAATAGATTTATAAATGGCTTCAATTTCGGAAACAACTATTGGATTGATAACAAATAAATTAATAAAGTTTATTATACATTCACATAATTCAGAGTTGGATTTATTGGCAGATTTTATGTTAGTAAAATTTAGACCATGTTTAGTTGTTAATTTGTTAATTTTCGAAACAAATTTCAATATTTTTTGTCGACTAAATGAAGGAATGCTATCAATTATGCTATTTATGTCGGTAACAGAAGAAATCGTGTTGTTAGTTATATCCTCTTTATATTTGGCAATTGTTTTTACAATTTCAAGACTAGTATAAGTAGTTTTTATGTCAGCATTACTAATATTATTTGTTTTCAACAGATTTATATAGGATTGCCGTATATCTTCCATAATGTACATAATGGGCTCCTTTTTATAAACATTAAATGGGATTTTTAACAGCCCATCCAAGTACTGTCTAGCTTTGGAGCCGGTATCCTCGGATTTAGCCTTTACTTCTTTTAGTTTCTGCATAGCTTTTTCCTTTACGGTTTCGCCCACATTTAATAAACAAATTTGCTGCTCTAACGGTATTTTTTGAAAGTCAAAATTGGATAAATCGTTGGTGTATTGAATAGTTTTTTTCATAGCATCTTTAAAATATTGTTTAATATACCAAGGCAAACTGTCAAAAATAATAGTTTGTTCTTGTGTATCGATAACATTATTATTATCATTAGACAATAAATCATATAATAAATATGCCAAATATTGATGGTCAATTCGCGTGGAATTGATTAGTAATTGAATAATAGTGACGCGTTTAATAAATAAATCGGACGCAATAAAATCTTTAATTACTTGTGACATTGGTTTTTGCCGAATTGTATTTAGATTGCTCATATAGCCCATATATTTGGCATACAGTGTGTTATTATCGTTTATTAAATAATCCTTCAAATTTAGCGACATTAAATAACGTGAAAATGATCCGTCATTAGTGTCCCCATTATTCGGGGATATGTCTTTAAGTTCTTTATTTTTTATATTTAAATATTGGTTGGCTGAAAAATCAAGAAGCATATCGTCGAGATATCCATTGATTAATAATGTTTTATTGTATTGCAAATTATGAACGACTACTTGAATTCCAAATACTTTTAAATAAAACGTTTTTATACTCGAATTGATATCTATACAATCTAAATTTTTAGTTTGGGATGTAAATACAAAATCGTCTTCCTTAGCTGGTTTATCTGGTTTATCTGGTTTATCTGGTTTATTTGGTTTATCCGAATCTTTTTTTAAAGTAATTATTTTATAGCTAATGGGATGGAAATATTTTTTTAATAGATCGAATTTATATTTATCCATTTCTGTAGCAGCATAAGTATGGATTGAATTATTACCAAAACATATCCATAATGTATCTTCAAATGATTCGGACCCATATAATTTAAATAAATTAGACAATTCGTTATTTATATTTTGTAACAAATTTATTATATTATCCGAATTTTCTTGTATTTCATCATCGGTTATGCCTTGTATACTCGTATTTAAATTTACCAATGTGTTAACACATGCGTTTATATCACTTATACCTATTATATCCAAAATTTTATTTTGCTGGACCCTTAAATACGTTTTTTGTATAATTTCTTGAAAAAAGAGGATCTTTTTTTTTATAAGTGATAGCACTACATCGGTGTTTTTAGCATCGGATTGTTTTTCGCTATCACTAGTTGTGTTTGTTTTTGTTTTTCCATTTACACCCATTATATATTATTGCTATATAAATATAATAATTTTGACTAAAGTTTAATATAATATTATCAACTATATTAAACATAATTTTAGATACTAAACTAACATGGGTATACCAAGCTATTTTTCATATATTGTAAAAAACCATGCGTCAATTATACAAAAATATGACAAAACTAGAATCATTCATAATCTATATTTAGACTGTAACTCGATTATTTATGATGTTTATAATAGCAGTGATACTGATAAATCCGGTAAACAATTTGCGACAACCATTATTCAACGTGTTATTTTAAAAATTGAAGAATATATTGCTCTAATATGCCCTCAAACCACTGTGATTATTGCCTTCGACGGGGTAGCACCCGTTGCCAAACTTGAACAACAGCGCGCGCGTCGGTATAAATCGTGGTACCAAACCGAATTGTCTGCTAATATTTTAAAAAAAGGAACTGTTTCTACAACAGACGCATGGAATACCGCATCTATCACCCCCGGAACCAACTTTATGGCCGAATTAAATAAAACAATAAACGCGCATTTTACAAAAAAATCCGAAACAGAATTACAAATAATCGTAACCGATTCGTCCCAAATTGGGGAGGGCGAACATAAATTATTCGCCTTTATTCGCGACAATCCCGAAAAACATCTGAACGAATCAACTGTTATTTATGGTTTAGATGCCGACCTAATTATGTTGTCCATCAATCATTTGGCCGTTTGTCCTAACATTTTTCTATTCAGAGAAACCCCTCATTTTATTCAATCTATTGACAGTAGTTTGGAGCCAAATGCTAACTATGTTTTAGATATCCCCGAACTTGCGACCAATATTGTGTCGTATATGAGCAATAATTTAGCTCTCAATGCTGAACAACGACAGCATAGAATATACGATTATATTTTTTTGTGTTTCTTTTTAGGCAACGATTTTTTGCCGCATTTTCCCGCGCTAAATATTCGTACTGGTGGAATAGACAAGCTTCTTAACGCATACAGAGCTACTATAGGGCAAACTGCGGATAAGGGTCTTGTTAATGGCAAGACTATTTATTGGTATAATGTGCGTAAATTCATTGAATTTTTGGTGCCATTGGAGGAAGAATACATTGTGGCCGAACACCGAATGCGTAATAAAAAGGAGCGATATACGATACCCGACGAAACTCCAGATCAAAAATTACAAAAATTCGAGTTAATACCTACATATGAGCGTGAAATGGAGCGATATATTAATCCCGTTAAGCCAAAATGGCAGCATAGATATTATTATGGTTTATTCGGGTTGGAATCGCCTATAAAAGATGAAAAAATTGGTAAAATTTGTATAAACTATTTAGAAGGTTTGGAGTGGACAATGAAATATTATACAACAAATTGTCCCAATTGGAGATGGAAATATAATTATCAATATCCCCCGCTGTTACAAGATTTGATACGTTATATCCCCAATTCTAATACCGAATTTGTGCCTCAAAATCCGATAAATGCGGTAACAGACTTGGTTCAATTGTGTTACGTGTTGCCACAAACAAGCCTCCGATTGTTGCCACCGAAACTATATGCGGAGCTAATGAAAAAATATGCGCATTGGTATCAAGGTAATTGGAATTTTGCGTGGGCGTATTGTAGATATTTTTGGGAAGCGCATGTAGAAATGAATGAAATAGATATTGAGGAATTGGAAAAGATAACGAAGAATATTTAGAATTATATAATAAAAATATATATATTTATATTATATAAAATGTTTCCAAGAAAAATGACACCAAAAGAATATGAAGAAGACTTAAATATGCGACAAACATCTATGGCAGCCGGGCCACTATCAGTTGCCGCAGCAAGTGGGATAAGTGGTAGCAGTAGTGGTAGCAGCACACGTTCAAACGGATCGATGATTAGTTATTTTTCAAACCGCATTAAAACCGTAGAACAAGCGATTCAATGTATTTATGGCCCATCCATATCTTTGGAAGAAGCAAGACAAATCGCCCAAGATATTTTGGGAGAGTTGGAAGACAGACGCCACAGAGGAACTCTTGCTGCTCAGCGAACGTCAGTTCACGGTGATCCAGCCAAAACCGAAATAGTGATTTCAAATTTGCGAAAGATTGCCAAACTTAGAAATTATGTGTATGGAGTTTTATCACAGATTGAAGATATGGCAGATAGGGACAAAATACGTGAAATCAAATTGTTTGCTGATAAAATAACAAAATTAAAAGAAAGAGGGGAAGTAGGAGCAGAAATTGATGATATTTTATCCAAAATCTCATTATTACAAGATTCTGAATTAGACCATAAAGTTGTGATGCGTACGCTACAAAGTTGTAAAGATATGTTATCAAAATTAACCATCGCGCATAAAGCAGATCAAGAAATGAATCAGCCCACACAAATACAGCCTCTTTGGAGAGCTATGACCCAACAAGTGGCGACAAACAGAACGATAACAGCAATTGGTGGCACCGCAGCTGCGGTTGGTTCAGTTGCTATGGCTGCTACAGCGACTGCCGCAAACACTTTAGTAGCCACCTCATCGTTAGTGGGACAAGGTTTATATACATGTTTTTCTACATCTTATCAAATTGCGTCATTATCTCTAATCGATAGAATACATCAAATTCGTAATGCACCCTCACCTATGGCTGCCGCTGGAGTGGTGGCACTCGAATCCTATCTAGCTACGACAACCGGTTTGACTGATTCATTAAAACTATTAGAAATGCTAGCTAATGCACGTATTAATATTGGCGACGCGTTAGATGAAATTATAGACGACGGGCAAAGCTTAGGTACTACAGAACATCGTAATAATATGTCTGAGAACAGTAGCATAGCATCGAGCATGGCAGTAGAAGCCGCAGAAAATGAAGCAGCTCTCGACGCAGCTCTTGCTGCCAATATAGCTGACGACAATGAAGAAGATGAATCAACCAAAATTCCTATTAATGAAATAAACAGATTAAGAGATGAAGCAATCGGTGTTGCTGAAGCAGCTGGTGTTGACGCTGAGGCTTTGAGTGTGTCAGCATCATTACGTTCTAATGGAGACAGAATAAACGAATCATTATTAGCTTTGAGAGCAATAGAAGGAACAGCCCAAAATATACTACGAAATATATCAAGATTATCCTCTATAAGTCCTATTGACAACTTTAATCCTAATGATATTGTTCTTCCATTAGATGATAATGATGAGTTGTCAATGGTTTCAAGAAAAACCAAACGAAAGGCAGATGTTGCGGAGGCAATATCAGAAGTAATAGGCGAAATTGATATGGCTTTGGTTGGTACCCCAGAGCCTATGAGTCGAACTGGTTCAAAAATGTCTAGAATCGAAGGTGCTCAAGATGTTACTGGAAATGGAAGCGATACTAGTGGTGGCCGCCGAAAATCTCGTCGCAGCAAAAGGTCTAAAAAAACCAGAAAAATACGTAGGCGTACCAAAGGTCATAGTCATTGTACCAAAGGTTGCCTACAGTGTACCAAACGTGGTAAGTCGAAGAGACGTTCTATGAAACGCCATTAAAACCCAAAATAAATTAAATTTTATTTCATTTAGCGTAAAATTTAATTTTTAATTTAGAAAACAATTGTATAAATGTCTAAACCGCAGTCGCATGCCCAAAAAACAATCATCAGTTATTTTCAAACAAGAGATCATTTTTTTCGCCTCCTAGAAAACAATCCCGGACTCGTCATTGTAAAACTCGGCGCCACATGGTGCGGCCCGTGTAAAAGGATAAAGCCAATTGTCGACGGTTTTTTCGCATCATCACCAGAAAACGTCATTTGCTGCGAAATAGATGTAGACGAATCATTTGACCTATATGCGTATTTAAAAAGTAAGCGTATGGTTAACGGTATCCCCGTAATTCTATGCTACAAAAAAGGCAACACCAATTTTATACCCGACGACTCGGTTACTGGTGCGGACCCCGGCGCATTAGACAAGTTTTTTACGCGCTGCGGGCTACATTTGTTGTCGGTGGACCTAAAAAAATAATATATATGAAAACAACTTAAAGAACCGTTCTAAATAGAACAAAACCAAAAATATATATTATCTTCGTTTTTTGCTTTGGGGTTTATTACTACGTTTATTTCTTCGTTTATAATATTTCTTGCTTTTTCGTCCACCAGTTTTGGTCTTAGCATATTTCCTAAGAAAAAACGACCGCCAGCTGATATTACAGCTCGGAGTGGTACATGGTTTTTTGTTTGTGATCGCAGCATTGGCCTCCGCCCTCGCAATAATAGCTTCTAATTCCTTGTTTTCTGCGTCTAATACCTTGTCTATATCCTTATTTACGGCTGATTTAGGCAATTTTGCGGCATATAAAAGAGGCGAATAATCGGTCTCCTTATTCATCTTTATTTCGTGTTATATATTAATTATAAAATAACTTAAAGAAACCATCCCTTAATACTTAAATGTCTACGGAACAATATCAAGACAAACTAGCCAAATATATAGAGAGTATCCAAAATTTTATGTATACATTTGAGATAACAAAATGTTGCGGATACAGCACATTTGTTACTATTTATAAAGACGAAACGCTTATAGACCTTTACGCTAAAATTACTTTACAATTCGGCGGCATGCAAATAAAAGAACTCTATTTTTTTAGCGAAACGGGCGAAAAACACTTTATTTCACCGTGTTATAAACGAGTTTACGAATTTGTTAAGGAAAATGTGGTTTGTAAACCGCGAAGACTCGTACCGCATTATCCCGTACCAAATCCAATTGTATATAAATTACACGTAGACGACGGTTCAGACCATGACCACTGTTGTGGGCCATAGTTCTTTAAGTTGTTTTACAATATATTTAACAAAACAACTTAAAAAACGAGCACCAAATTGTTTCCTATTTTTATTAAAAATGAGCCAACTGGAACACTGGTATTGGTAGCGGCTGTGTAATTTGGCTGTGGTGGAGCTATTTGCGTAGGCGAGCAAGGTATAGCACATCCATAGCCCCTTTTATCGTTAGCGAATCCAGATCTTCTTCTTCCAGCCATATATTTTAACTAAATATTAAAAATA
>Ga0114963_10003968_pt1 | contig 10131 bp, 8 predicted proteins | sample C_131016_EF_Meta_FD_87019 | JGI IMG/M metagenome (GOLD analysis project Ga0114963, IMG submission 87019) | Freshwater microbial communities from Lake Croche, Canada to study carbon cycling - C_131016_EF_MetaG | ecosystem: Environmental > Aquatic > Freshwater > Lake | place: Lake Croche, Canada...
CAACCCCTTCCGCAACTACTTGTTCACCAGCAAGGCCGAGTTCAAAGTGAACAAAGACCTGACCCTGAGCGCTGAGCCTTACTACTGGTACGGCTATGGCACGGGTGGTGGTCAAATTCAACTCTTGACTGAAGGCGGCACAGGCACCAATGTCACCCGCTTGAAAGATTTGAACGGCGACGGCGATACCTTGGACAAAGTGCTGGCTTACGGCAGCAGCGTGACCGAAACACACCGTCCTGGTGTCACCTTCAAATCCAGCTACCGCATTGACAACCACACCATCAATGCTGGTTATTGGTTTGAACGTGCCGAGCACCGTCAAACCGGTCCTCGCGTGGCATTTGACAACAACGGCAATTCGTCCAACACCTGGTTGGACAATTCAGCCCTGTACTTGCAGCGTCCCGATGGCCAAGCCTTCCAAGCCCGTGATTGGAAAACCATCAGCACCGGCAGTTCTTTGTATGCCCAAGACTCGATTGCTTTGATGAACGACAAGTTGGTGATGCAAATTGGAGGTCGCAACTCGACGATTGACCGTGACTTCACCAACTATGCCAACGCCCAATCAACGTCGGCCACTGGCCGCTCGGATGCGGATTATCAGATCAAACGCAGCTACAGCAAGTTTTTGCCCAGCGCGGGTTTGAAGTACAGCTTGGACACTCAGAACTCAGTGTTCTTCAACGTGGCAGACAACTTCAAGGCACCGGGTAACTTCAGTTATCAAAACTTGTTGCAAGGTGGCACCGTGACCAACGGCGTCTTAACAGGTGCCACACTGCGCAACCCCGCAGTGGGCATCGAAACATCGACCAACATGGATTTGGGTTACCGCATGCAAACCGAGTCGACCACCTTGTCGGGTTCGGTGTTCATGGTTAACTACAAGAACCGCATTGCATCCGCCTATGACCCTGCTACGGCCTTGTCGGTGGACTACAACGTGGGTGACGTCACCATGAAAGGTGTTGAGTTGGAAGCCGGTCAAAAGCTGAACAAGAACTTCTCTTTGTACAGCTCTTTGTCCTATACAGACAGCCAGATGAAGCAAAACTTGGTTGTTTCCAGCACATTGACCGAGTCCACAGCCGGCAAGAGCATGCCCGATACCCCCAAGTGGATGGCCGCGATGGCGGTCAGTTACAAAGAAGGTCCATGGTTTGGACAGCTGACGGCCAAGTACACAGGCTCTGCCTTCTCGACTTTGGTCAACGACCAGCAGATGAACAGCTACACCTTGTTGAATCTGGTTGCGGGTTACAAGCTGCCAAGTTCCAACTTCTTTAAAGCCCCTGAGGTGCGTTTGAACATCGACAACCTGACAAACACCGAATACCAACGTATCTCATCACCCAGCGGTTCGCAATTTACTGCGCGCGCTTTGCCCTTGGGTACGTTGGCAGGCTCCAATCCTTCTTACTACATCGGCGCTCCGCGCTTTGCCAGCGTGACCCTGCGTTCAGACTTTTAAGACTCACGGCATGATGCTTTTCTTGCACGATGCGTCTTTGTATTTGCTGTACGCGGCGCTGGCATTGGCAGTGTATTTGGTGATTGAGCGCAGTATTTTTTATACGCACGCCCACCGCCAGATTCAAAGCTTGCTGACGTCATTTCAGCTGCGCAGTCCACTCCCCGACTTCAAGACGGGCGAAGTGGGTGCTGTGTTGGTTGCGGCATTTGCGCATGGCTTGCAGCATTCGGCCTCTCAAAAAGTAGCCGACGATGCCGCCGAGCAAGCCTATATTCGGGTGCAACACCAACTCAACAAAGACCTTTGGATGCTCGACACCATCGTCACAGCAGCCCCGCTACTGGGTCTGCTGGGTACCATCTTGGGTATTTTTGACACCTTCACGGCCTTGGCCAAGTCAGGTATCTCAGATCCCCAAGGTGTCAGTGCAGGCATTGGCACCGCCCTGTTGGCCACGGCCATGGGGATTGGTGTGGCCTTGATTTGCGTGGTGATTTACAACGCATTTTTGGCATGGATCGAGCGCTTGGGAGATGAGACCAAACTGGTTTTGCTGGAGATGTCTAAACAGTCCACGGCTTGACCATTGATCAGCTCGCTTGAGATGCCTGCCCACGCAAGTGGCCAGGCATTTTTTGATGGCGACGAGAGATGGATTCGAACCACCATGAGCAACCATCACCAAATGTGAGTGGGTCAGCACCTTGCCCCGCCGTGGTTGAATTATGGGCAAGGCTTGTTTAAGGCAGATGACATGACCTCAAACGGATAATGGCCAGCAAAGGCTCAGACGCCTCAATCTGTTGACATTCCAGAGTTGCTTGATGTTTGTTTTTTCAAGGCCGCCGAACTCAAAATCCAAAAAGAACTGGCCACTGCCGTCCAGCACAGGTAGACCGTAATTTCACTGCGAGGGCTGGACTGGGCGCGAAAGAACAAAAACACAGCGAAACCCAAGATCAAATGCATCACTGTCCATTTGACGGAAGTTCGACGCCAAAATTGCGGGAAGGCTTGGGTCAACATAAAACCACTGCGCCCAGCCATCCAACCCACACAAGCCCCAGCCATCACATCAATAGGCCAGTGCACGCCCAAGGCGATCCGCGAGCATCCAATCAACAGCGCTATCGACAAGGCCGCGATTTTCATCCACACCACAGCCGTGCTTTTTTCTTCCTTTTGCAGGCAAGCCAGCACGACTGAGGCCATCGCAAAAGCCGTGATGCTGTGCCCGGAAGGGAAACTGTGACCGGTCAACACATCGGACAAAGCATGGTAGTCGGAGGCTGACAAAACGTCGCCCGGCCGGGGCGCGCTGAAGCCTTTTTTCAACAAGCTGGACAGCAAGCCGCCCATTGGGATCGAGGCAATCAAACCATACACCCACTCAGGTCGGTAAGCCAACAACGGGGCCATCAGGCACAGCAACACCAAGGTGTCACCCCACAGGGTGATGTTGATCCAAAACTGCGCATCAACGAACGAGAACCAATGGTTCAAAGTCTGAAAAAGAACAAGCCCTTGCGGCGCGGCCATTTGCAAGGCCATGGTCATCAGCAAAAGGCAGATCACGGCCTGGTCTAAGCGCGTCAATTTGAATGCTTTCATGACTTCCATCCTGTGCAGATTGCATAATTGAAATGGGCGATTTGACGGCCCCAGACATACACCGGCAAGGGCTCTAACTGCGTGCATGATTGAAATGCGCTCGGACCAACCGCCGGCGCGTAACTCATCACGGACCAATCCACCCACAAGACCTTGTCTTGCGGCTCGACGCTGCCAAACCACCGATCGAATTGGTCTTGGTGGGAATAGATCACTTTCACTGGCCATGGGCGGGCATACCAAGCCAAGCGGCTGGCCAGCGTCCAATTCATGACGCCCAAGGTGGTGGCTCCCTGCTGGCCTGCCAACTGAACCGCGCGTTGCGCAGCCAGCTCCCAACCAAACAAATCGGCAAATGGATTTTTCACAGCCATCACCTCTTTTTGCCCAGGCGTGGACGTGGTCTGTGCGCCGCGCTCGGGCGATACGCCGCCGATGCCCATGACGGTCAAGAAAACCAGCAACAAAACCAGTTGAAGCATCAAGACCGAACGCGCCAGTCGGGCTTGAGAAATCCACTTTTGACTCAGCCCCCAAGCAGCCAGCGGAATCAAGGCCACACCAAACGGCGTGCTCCAGTGGGGCAAGGTGCTGCCTTTGCCCGCCAAAAAGACAAACAACAGCAAACCAGGCAGGCCAAAATACAAACTCAGCTGGCGGGCAGAAATGCGCTGGGACAACAGCGTTGCAACCGGCTTTGCGCGCCCACCGGCCAAGGCGATGGGCAAGATCAAGCCCAGTGCCAACCACAGTGTCGCCAGGTAAGCCAGTGCTTTGAGGGAAACCCAAGCGCCCGAGCCCTTGGCGTGATTCAACTGGTAACTGAACGAGGCCCAGTCATGCTGCGCGTTCCAAACCACCACCGGCACCACACACAGCAAGGCCACGAGGACCGCCAGCCAAGGCCCGCTTTGCCGCAACCACTGCAAGCCATAGGCCTGAAACAAACACAAAGCCACACTCAAAGCCAGCAAAATCGCGGTGTATTTGGACAGGCCTGCCAAACCCAAGGACAGTCCTAACAGCACCCAATAGGTCCGCGCGTTCAGGTTTTCAAGCTGGCACAGCTGCCAAGTCAAAATCATGACCCAGACGATGAGCAGCATCAACAGGGTATCGGGCACCCAGGCAAAGCCCAACAAATGCGGCAAAGGGCTGAGCACAAACAACAGCAAATCAAGGCGCATGCCGGCGCATTGCAATCGCTTCAACCCAGGAAACAGCGCGTCCGATAAAACCACCAGGCCCAAGCCTGTCAACACCCAAGCGACCATGGGGCATATGCGCAGCAACACATCGCTTGCACCCAGCTGCACAAAAGGCCATTGCAGCCACCCCACAAGGGGGGGGTGATCGTAGTAGCTCCAATCTAAATGCCAGGCATACAAGGCGTAATGCGCCTCATCAGGGGACAAGCCCACCGACAAAGCCAAAATGAGATGCAACACCACGCCAGCGCCCAATGCGCGCCATACAGAAGCTTGATTGAAAGGCAGTTGCAGCATCACAGTCGCATCTCAAGGCTTGCCACGTTGCGGCCAAACAAAGATCGAAGTGACGCCAAAGTTCCAAATCAAGCCTACCAAAATACCCATCAGGCCCGACAAGACCCACCATCCGTCATTGCCATACAAGTAGTTGGCCACGCCCACATTGGCGGCGCCGCCTAAACTGCAGGCCAACATGAACTTCAACAAGCCCCACCACCAGTTTCTGCCGTGCAGTTGCTGGTCTCTGTAGGTCAGCAAATTGTTCAAATAAAAATTGAAAACCATAGAAACCAGAACCGCCGTGGATTGGGCCGCCACAAAGGGCATGGCCAACAAGGTCTTCGTCGTGCCCAAAATCACCAGGTGCACACCGACCCCCATGGTCCCGACACTGGCAAACGAAATTAACTTGGCAGGGATGTAACGACCCACGGTTTTATCGGCCAGCAGCATCACATAATCCCAGGCCACACGCGTGTCCAATTTGCTTTCACCGGCGACACGCAAGCCAAAGTGAAACGGTATTTCTTTGATGCGCAAGGGCTGGGGCGAGGACACCACCAGATCCACCAAAATTTTAAAGCCCAGGCTGGACAACCGGTAGACCGCGCTTTCCAGCACGGACCGGCGCATCATGAAAAATCCACTCATGGGGTCTTGCAATGTGAGTTTCAGTATTTTTTGACTCAGCAAGGTGGCCCACTTGCTCACGCTGACCCGCTGTTGACTCCAGGCGCCGGTGCTGCCGCCTTCGATGTAGCGCGACCCCACGGCCAAATCAAAACCCTCGGCATGCACGGCCTGGAACATGGCCGGCAAACAGTTTTCGTCGTGTTGCAAGTCAGCATCCATCACCGCCAGATAAGGCGCGGCCGACGCCAGCAGGCCCTCAATGCAGGCGCTGGACAAACCCCTGCGCCCAACCCGCCGCAACACCCGCACCCGGGGATTGCAGGCCGCGATGGTTTGCAATTTTTGGTAGGTGCCGTCGCGCGAGTCATCATCGACAAAAATCAATTCCCACTCGATATCTTGCAAGGTCAGGGTCAAGCGATCGATCAGAACGCTGACGTTGCCTACCTCGTTGAAGGTCGGTATCACCACCGATAACTGAAGCGCAACTCCCGTCATATCAATGCCCTCCATTCAAAGCGTTGGGCAAGCCCATGACCAGCACCGGTAACCACGAAATCAACAGGGTGCCTATGAAAATAGCCACCACGGCAGGCGCCACCGAGGCCACCACGTCACGCAAGGGCTTTTTGAATACTGCGCTGGCAAAGTAGATGTTCATACCGGCAGGGGGGCAGAGAAAACCCATCTCTAAATTGGCCAAGAAAATCACGCCAAAGTGAATCGGGTCAATGCCGTAGCTCACAGCCAAAGGCAAGAGCAGTGGCACCAAGACCACGATGGCGGCGTATATTTCCATCAACGCGCCAGCCAAAAACAAAAACACGTTCAAGGCCAACAAAAACACATACTTGTTTTGCGTGATGCCCTGCACCCAATCGGTGGCCAGGTCAGGCACGCCAGCATCGATCAGGTAGTTGGTCAAACCCAAAGCCATGCCCATGATCAGCATGACACCGCCAATGAGCTGGGTGGTTTGACTCAGACAATCGCAAAACTGGGCCCAACTCATTTCTTTGTGCGCCAGCACTTGGGTGGCCACCGCATACACCGCCGTCAAAGCGGCGCTTTCGGTCGGTGTGGTCAGGCCACTGACCAAGGAGCCCACCGCCAGCACGGGGGCCAGCAGTTCCCATTTGGCATGCCATGCTGCTTGAAAGAAAGGGGGTGGACGCTGTGAAAGTTCCCCCTTGGCTTGCAGGCGCGGGGTTCGCCAGGAGGGTAAAAAACCGCCCAACACCACCAAGCAGATGACCATCACCACAGCAGGCACAATGCCCGCCAAAAACATGCTGTTGATGGGCACACGGGCCAAGATGGCATACATGATCAAAGGCACTGAAGGGGCCAACAAAACACCCAAGGCACTGGCACTGGTGACCAAGCCCATGCCTTTGTTTTCAGGGTAACCGGCCGACTTGAGCAAGGGCAAAAGCAAACCGCCCAAAGCCAGAATGGTCACACCGCTGCCACCGGTCAACGCGGTGAAACAAGAGCACAACAAGGCCACAGCCAATACGGTGCCCACAGGGCCATCGCCGAGCAGCGAAACAAAAACCCGGCTCAAGCGCTGAGACGCCTGTGTCTTGGCCAACACCAATCCGGCCCATGTAAACAGCGGCAGCGCGGGCAAGGAAGGATTGACCGTGATTTGGTAATGCGACAGTGCCAAAGAGGCCAGGGGCAAGCCTTCGTGACCCAACAGCAAGAGCCCCCAGCCGCCCAATACGGCAAATATCGGCGCGCCCGCCAACAACAGCGCCACCAGCAGACCAGCGCCGGCGCCCAAGGGAATGTCCTGCAAATCCAGGTTCAAGGCCATCCAGCCCCCCAACAAGGGCCAAGCGAGTGCAGCCAGCCCGCGCGCCAACGGCGTTGAACCACTTTGCCAACCCATTTTGAGCGCCAAGATACCAAAGCCCAAAGGCAGAAAAGACTGAACCCACCACAGCGGCAAGCCATACGCCAGTGTGGGCGCTGCAACCATCTCACTGGCCACCAAAGTCCAGCTGGCGGCGCACAGCATGCCCGACAACACCGCGCCACCCATTTGGCTGAAAACCCGCAAACCCATTTGCACACTGGGCCGGCTGTGCGTGGCCAAACCCAGGCTGGACAACTGGCCATGCCGCTGAGCGGCCACCGCGCCCATCATGGCCACCCACAAACCCAGGTGTTGCACAATCACTGGCGCGTTGTCTATGCCTTGCCCATGCAAGGGTCTGAGCACCATCTCGACCATCGGAATCAAGGCCATCGCCACCAAGGCCAGGCCAGCCAAGGCAGTGTCCATGGGCAATGACTTGCGCATCAGCTGCGCCCCCCACTCCCTCATTTGGCGTGTCCGGCGCGGTAGGCTTTCAGGTGCGCCATCACCTCGTCAAAAGTTTCGGCTGGCACCATGGTGCCGCGAATGCGCGGATACAGGCTGTCCGCGAGGGCATTCCACTCCTGCATTTGCGCCGGCGAAGGCGTGGTCACTTTGAGGCCGCGCTTTTTCATGGCGTCCACCGCTTCATCGACCTCTTTGCGGGCCTGGGCGCGAATCGCCACACCGGCTTTTTCGCTGGCCGTGCGCATTGACACTTGCAACTCGGGCGGCATTTCGGCCCAGGTCTTTTGGGTCACCACCAAGGCCCCCACGATGGGTGCCCAGTTGATCTCCAGCATGTAAGGGGCTGTGTTGTAGATCTGAGTGGCCAGCGCAAAATAGGGTGTGGACGGCACCACAGTGATCATGCCGGTTTGAATCGCTGGCAAGATGTCGGTCGGCTCCAAAGGCACGGGCGTGTAGCCCAGGCTCTTCATGATGGCTTGCTGGTCGGCTTCTGCGCCCCAGGCAAAAAACTTCATCTTCTTGTAGTCATCCGGCCGGGCCGCAGGCTCTTTGGAAAAGAAGCGAACCCAGCCCGCATCGCCCCAAGACAAGACCACGAAGCCTTTGTCTGCAAACTTCTTTTCCATGGCGGGGCGCATTTTTTCGCGCACATAGTCCACCTCTTCCCAGGTTTTAAAGAGCAGTGGCATGGCTTGCAAGGCGGCCACGCTGGGCTCGATTTCACGCAAACCGACCACCGACAACAAAGCACCTTGGAGCTGACCGATGCGCATGCGCCTTGTCATCTCGGCCTCGCCGCCTTGGCTGCCATCGGTGAATACACCAAACTTGGGGGAACCGTCTTGGCCTTTCTTCCAGACCTCACCTAACTCCATCAACTGGCGGTGATACACCGAATTTTTAGGCACCAAACTGCCTATGCGCAACTGCTTTTCTGCGCTCCAGGCTGGAGCTTGCAACAGACAGCACGCCAATGCGCAACCCATCACCACCCTGCGTTTCACGCTGGCTTTCATCAACATCGCTGAACCTTTAAAAAATGCTGTCGGCTTGACTTAACAGCCACTTGGCGCGTTCGCGCATGATTTGACTCGACAGGTCCCGCTTGCCTGCGGACACCTCCATGGCTTTACCCAGCCAGGCTTCAAAGGCTGGGCGGTCTTGCTGGTCCACGGCCCAACCCTCGGCCTTGGCCACCCAGACGCCCGGGTTTTGTCCCTGACTGACCAGCAGCGCCTCATCGAAATATTGCAATGCACGCGACCGTGAGCCGCCAGGGCGCGCCAACTCCAAAGTGCCCATCAAACTGGCCAAAGCACCGTCGCCGTAACGCGGGTTCGCCTGCCAGGCCTTGTTCGCCAAGGAGGCCGCCAAAGGCAAATCGGCCACGACTTCGGGTGAATCGGTTGACAAGGCAATTTGTCCACCCCAAGCCGCAGCTGTCCAATACGCCAAGCCCACCGCTTCTGGCTTGACGGAGGTGTTGGGGCCTGACTGGGCACCATGGCCCTTGGCCAAACTCTGCAACAAATCAGGCTGGCTCAGGGTCAAGCTGCGCAAACCGTGGGTCTTGGCGCGTTCAAACATGCGCGCCGCACGTTCGCGCAAGGCCTGTGCTTGGCTCAGGCTTTGGGACTCCACACGGTCCGCCTCGGTTGACAAAAAGGCATAGGCGTATTGCGTCAAACCACTGGTCACCGATTGGGCCAGGGGCAGGTGCTGGGGCAAGGCCCGCAACACACCTTCAGCTATTTGCAGATAGAAAGCGCTGGCTTCTCGGGCCAGACCGATGTCTTCTTCATGCACCGTTGGCTGAGACAACTCATCTGCAGCTTGCTGCAACAAATGCTGCCGCACCGAACAAGCCGGCAAACAGACAACCACCAAGGCCAGACAGGCTGTGGCCACAACGCGATTCAAAAGAGACATGAGGTCAGGCAGACAAGCTGAATGCAGCTGGCCGATGAGTGGAGTTTTGAAGATAACCATGCATTGTGAAAATTTCATTAAAACCAACTTGGAATTGACATTTTTCTTCCATCAATCCGTCATCGTAGTACAGAACACTCGACCTCTAGCAGACGCCATGTGGGTGATCTGATTGTTCAACGGAAGGAATCCCCTTGTCTCATTCAATTCGTCTGTGCACCAGCTTGATCGGCTTAGCCTTGGCCGCCAGCTCGGCTCAAGCGCAAAACGCATTTCCAGCCACCCTGGCAGGGCACGCCGAGCGCCCAACGGAGTCTTACTTGGCCTCTGGCTTTGAAAGTGTGGGTCTGGGTTGGCTGGGCCCTTATGTGGACGGCAGCGGCAACCCTGCGGCCCAAGGCACATATGGAACCGGCTTGGGCTTGATCGACGATGTCAACTACACCGGCTTGAACCGCCGGGGCTACATCTTGATGACCGTGACCAATACCGATATCAAGGGCGAGTTCGTCTTCATGGACACTGTCAAATCCAAGACGTACAAAGCCAGCGTGGCAAAACGGTCACCGTGGCCGCAGCCACGTTGCGCAAGACCTTTGCTTAATTAAGCGCTTGAGCCTGTTGATCCAGGTGCGGCGGGAAGCACCTGG
>Ga0114963_10003972_pt1 | contig 10129 bp, 10 predicted proteins | sample C_131016_EF_Meta_FD_87019 | JGI IMG/M metagenome (GOLD analysis project Ga0114963, IMG submission 87019) | Freshwater microbial communities from Lake Croche, Canada to study carbon cycling - C_131016_EF_MetaG | ecosystem: Environmental > Aquatic > Freshwater > Lake | place: Lake Croche, Canada...
AAGCGTTCTACATGGTGGGTTCAATTGATGAAGCCATCGAGAAAGCGAAGAAGCTTTAATCGCTTCTATCTAGGGAAATTATGTCAAGCATACATGTCGACGTAGTGAGTGCCGAGAAGTCCATTTTCAGTGGAGAGGCTAAGTTTATAGCTCTTCCAGGTGAAAGTGGTGAGCTCGGCATTTTGCATGGCCATACCCCCCTCATTACACGCATTCGTCCTGGATCTGTTCGCATCGAAAAATTGGATGGTGATGAGGAATTTGTTTTCGTTGCGGGTGGTTACTTAGAAGTCCAGCCAGATCGTGTCACTGTGTTGGCGGATACCGCTATTCGTGGCCATGATCTTGATGAAGCTAAAGCAATAGAAGCAAAGAAACGCGCAGAAGAAGCAATGCATAATCGTGGCACCGAGTTTGATTTGGCTTTGGCCCAATCTGAGTTTGCGATGGCAGCAGCGCAGTTGGCTGCAATTGCACGTTTCCGTCGTAAAAAGTAAAGACCGGCTATCTCTTTGTTGTTAAATGATCGGTTTTTAAAGGCCTGCCTGGGCGAAGCGGTTGATCAAACACCGCTTTGGCTCATGCGCCAAGCCGGTCGCTATCTTCCCGAATACAACGCTACACGTGCTAGAGCTGGAAGTTTTCTTGGGCTCGCCAAAAATCCTGCATATGCTACTGAAGTAACGCTTCAGCCCTTGGATCGCTATCCATTGGATGCCGCTATTTTGTTCTCCGATATTTTGACCATTCCCGATGCAATGGGCTTGGGCTTGAAATTTACAGCAGGTGAAGGCCCCAGCTTTGATCATCCGCTTCGTAATGAGGCAGCGGTTAAAAAATTACGCGTAGCCGACATGAGTCAGCTCCAGTATGTATTCGATGCTGTTTCGGAAATTCGTAGAGCCTTGATCCAAGACGGTAAGCAGCGCGTACCGCTGATTGGTTTTTCGGGAAGTCCATGGACTTTGGCTTGTTACATGATTGATGGATCAAGCTCCGAAGATTTTCGTCATGCTAAAACCATGATGTTTAGCCGCCCAGACTTATTGCAACATATTCTCGATATCAACGCCCAGTCTGTTGCTGCGTATCTTACTGAGCAAGTCAAAGCGGGCGCGCAAGCACTGATGATTTTTGATACCTGGGGCGGCATGCTTCCTGACGGCTGGTATCAAAAGATGTCTTTAGCGTCAATGCAAAAAGTGATTGCTTTATTGCCGCGTGAGTACGCGGGCCGAAAAATTCCGGTGATTATGTTCACCAAAGGTGGCGCAATTTGGTTGAACGATATGGCACAAGTAGGGGCGGATGTGATTGCAATCGATTGGACAATGCCACTCAGCCGTGCTCGCGAACAGTTGCTCGCCCAAGGTAAGCCCTTGGCATTACAAGGCAATTTAGATCCCTTGATTCTGTTCTCAGAGCCAAAACAGATTGCAGAGCAGGCAAATCTCCTGCTTGAGGATTTGGCGAGCGCTCCAGCCCTTAAGCCAGGCTTGCATCCGCTTGATGGGCATGTCTTCAATTTGGGGCATGGAATCTCCCAATTTACCCCTCCTGAAAGTGTTACGGCATTGGCAGAAGCTGTGGCTCAGCGCTCAAGAACCCTTAGGTTCAAGCAATAATCCCGAGTGCTTGCTAACTTAGCCTAGAAATTTTTCTGAAAGTTATGCACAGACAAGTGCAAAATTCAAAATTCATCAGGATTCCGAATAAAGATAAACATTAACTTTCGGAATAGATCATAACTTATTGATTTGTATGGTAAATACCAAAAAAGCTCAAAAAGAGTGCAGAAACAGATCGCTGTTAAATTAGCTTATAAATCAAAATCATTCAATGATATCCACAGACTTATCCACAAGCAAAATAGAAGATTGAAGTAAATCATGCCCCCACCAACCGTGGTCCAAGTAGTTGTTGATAAGCCCCTGGCTCAGGGGTTTGATTACTTGTGGGATCTTGAAAATCTTGGGGCGGAGCCCGTGATAGGTCACATCGTAGAGGTGCCTTTTGGGCGCTCAAAATTACCAGGCTTAGTAATAAAAGTAAGCGCTCACTCTGATTTTGAAATCAGCAAACTTAAGTCGGTAAGCCAATTAGCCCCCCTGCCGCCTTTAGATCCTGCGACTTTAAGCTTACTGAACTTTGCAAGCAAATATTACGTTCATGCGCTAGGGGAAACCGTTATCCCCAGCATTCCACAAATGTGGAAAAAAACCGCCGATTGGGAAAAGATCCCGAAAAAACTCTTAGCTGCTGAAGAGAAAAAAAAGAAAAAGATTGCGCCGAAAGCTAGCGAAGGGTTAATTGGTGAAACAGAATTAAATCCAGAGCAAAAGCTGGCACTTGAAAGTCTTCGTAAATACAGTAGCCAGCAAGACACATTCAAAACCATTCTGCTTCAAGGGCAAACAGGCAGCGGAAAGACCGCAGTTTTTCTGAATTGGTTGAGAGGAATTTTAGAGGACCCAAGCGCACAGGTTTTATTGCTTGTCCCGGAGATCAATCTAACACCGCAATTAGAGCGTAGGGTGAGAGCATATTTGCCCGAAAAGAAAATGGTCTTATTGCACAGCGGTGTTAGTGAAAAAGAAAGAGGCATTGCTTGGTATGAAGCAATGACAGGAAAAGCACAAATTATTTTGGGGACTAGGTTAGCGGCATTTACACCCATGCCCAATTTGCGTGCGATTGTGGTGGACGAAGAGCATGACGCATCCTACAAGCAGCAAGACGGAATACGATATTCGGCTCGTGACCTGGCAATCTGGCGAGCTCACGATGTAAAGCTACCAATCCTGCTTTCATCTGCAACCCCATCTCTTGAAACTTGGTTAGGCGCACAGGCTGGACGTTATGAATACATACGCCTAGATCAACGAGCGCAGGGGGCAAGCTTGCCGAAAGTCAACTTAATCAATACGCGTGATCCTCAAAGTCAGTACAGTCCTGGCGACGTCGACAAGCCTAAAGCAAAAAGTTTGATAACAAAAACTCTTGTAAATGCCATCAGTAAAAATTTAGAAGACCAGAAACAAAGTTTAATCTTAATAAATCGCAGAGGATATGCGCCAGTCTTAAGTTGTGGCGCATGCACTTGGCTTTCAAAATGTCAGCAGTGCAGTTCATATATGGTGTTACATAAAGCCGGAGCTTTAACCAAGAAATCAGTCTTAAGTTGCCATCATTGCGGTCTCGCAAAATCAATTCCTAGCCATTGTCCCGACTGCGGTAATGCAGACCTGAAAGCGCTGGGCCAAGGTACGCAAAAAATGGAAGATGTCATAGATGAAATGTGGCCGCAAGCGAAAGTGTTGCGAGTAGATGCCGACGCTAGTAAAAGTAGCAAGGGCGCGGAGGCGCTCTTTCAGGAGATTCATGAAGGTAATATTGATATTGTGGTCGGCACACAAATGATTGCCAAAGGACATGATTATCAAAACATTGGTTTAGTTGGTGTGTTGGACGCAGATGGTAGATTATTTTCCCAAGACTTTAGAGCTGCAGAAAGGCTCTTTGCGCAATTGGTTCAGGTTGCAGGGCGCGCAGGCCGATCCGGCAAGGAGGGCCAAGCCGGTGGCGATATTTATATTGAGACCCAATATCCAGAGTCAGCAGTGTTTCAATATCTCATACGTCATGATGTAGATGGCTTTTTATCGCATACCGCCAAAGAAAGGCAAGAGGCTGGATTGCCACCTTTCTCATACCAAGCATTAGTGCATGCAGAGGCAAAAAGCTTGGAACAGGCGATTCAATTTTTAACTAGCCTGAAAGAGTATTTAAAGAATACAGGCATGATAGTCAAAGGGCTTAGAGTTTACGATCCAGTACCCAAGGCAGTCATGAGAGTGGCGGGTACTGAGCGCGCTCAGCTAGTAATTGAAGCCGATGACCGAAAACAATTACAAGAGGTTTTGGAATTAGTGGATCAAGAATTGCGCCAACACTCACAAGGGCGCATTAGCAGAGGCACGCGAGTGCGTTGGTTGATTGAGCGCGACCCAATCTCAATTTAATATTTACGCCCCAGGGCCCGAAGTATAGTTTTCTAAATCTAACAGTTGATTGAGTTCGGATGTGAGGCTGTCATCTGAGCTTGGCTTAATCTTGAAGAGCCAAACTGCATAAGGTTTTTCATTAACGAGTTCTGGTGATGTATCCATTGCTTCATTAAGGGCAACGATTTCGCCACTAATAGGAGCATGAATATCGCTCGCTGCTTTAACAGATTCGATTGCGGCAATTGCTTCGCCCTGCCTCACTTGCTGACCAAGTTTGGGCGCCTGAAAGAACATGACATCACCCAAGGCCTCTTGCGCGTGGTTGCTAATGCCAACCCATACTAAGCCGTCATCTTCAAGATCAGCCCACTCATGGGTCTCTGCAAATTTAAATTTGTCTTGCGTGTTCATGATTGACATTTCAATGGGAATTGAAACAAATTTCGTAGCAGGTGTTGGCGCTATTAAGCGCTTACTGACACTTAGGCTTTTGCTGAGCCAGTACGGTGTGTACGGTTGTACAGGCAACTAGCGCAAATCCAGCGTTGCTTGCGATTACTTGTTGGAATCCAAGTGCCACCCTCGAGTCGTTTTTCGCGACTGCAAGAAGAGCAAAATTTGAGGCTCTGAGAGGTTTCTTGGGTAGCTGCTGGAGTCGAGGTAGTCATGGGCAATCCGGGTAAGGCAAGTCTTTGTACAGAAGATCTATTTTACCCGTTTTGTCCCACTGGGGCTGGGCTCAGGACAACTCTGACTGAGTCAGCCGTCTTATTGCCATCAAAATCAAGCCAAGCCTTGTTCTCAAAGTCATAGAGCTTACATTTGCTGGCGGTATCAAAATACCAATCCCAAGAGAACTTTTGCACAAAAATACGGTCTGGAAGGATGGTTTCCAGGGTATTTTGGGCTTCCTGCAGGCGGTAGAGCGGGACGCTCATGTCCACATGGTGGGCCGTATGTTCCATGATGTGGTGCATCAAAGAGCCCCAAATCCAGTTGAAAGTGAGGTGAACGGTCGTTGATACAAAAGGTTGGGCGCGGAGCCATTCAGACTTTTTGTCGTACCAAGAGACAGATGGATGGGTATGGTGAACATAAACCACAAATCCGATCATGCCGTTCCAAAATAAGAATGGCACAACAAAACCAGTGATAAGCCCAAGCAAAATTGATTGGCCAGTGGCAATAGCGCCAGCAATGAGACAGCCGATCCAAATAATAGCGAAGGCGGTAACCAACAAATTATCTTTTAAGAAAATTGGACGATCGCCAGGCTTATTCTTTGCATTTGGGAAGTACTCACGCCTCCACCAAATCTCAATGAGGTAATAGAAAACAGGACCCCAGCCACTACGATATAAGCGCTCTAGACCCTTACGCCATGAAGGTAGTGCGTCGAATTCTGCCTTAGACAGCGGTGCCCATACGAAGTCAAAACCTTTTAAATTAGTTTGACCATGGTGCACGACGTTATGGCCGACATCCCACAAGCTATAGGGTGTGAGTGACGGCAAGAATGCAATGCGGCCCAATACTTTATTGAGTTCGCGGTTCGGCGTGAAGCTTTGATGGCAGGCATCGTGACCCAAAATAAAGATGCGACCTGTAACAAAACCAGCCACAAGCCCAAAAATGATTTTCAGGAGGATATTTTCAACGAATACTGTGCCAGCGATGCAGCCCATCCATAGTGAGGCGTCAATGAAGAGCAGTATGATGGCGCGGCCTGTTTCGCCTTGTGCCATTGGAATTAACCAACTCCGAATAATTTTTCGGTGTGGCAATGGATCCGCTGGATGAAGAGGATTTGTCAGGGACGGCTCTGATAGGGCGGAATTTAGATGTGTAGACACGATAAGAATCAATAAGTTAGATCACGAAATGATAGTGGCTTTTAAAAGTTTTCGCATGACGTAGGTCAAAACCCCCTACTGTTTGGTGCGCCCGGCAGGAATCGAACCTGCGACCCTTGGCTTCGGAGGCCAATACTCTATCCACTGAGCTACGGGCGCTAGCGAAAACTGCATACCCCTCTATTGTATGTGCCTAAACCCATACTCGTTAGTTATAATCACCGCAAAACAACCCTAAAACCCGTCAAACGATAAATTCCTATGAGTAATGAGCACGGAAATCTGATCAAATCCCCAAAACAATTAATCATCATGGTGTTTGCCTGCTTTTTTGTGCCCCTGATCATTATTTTTCTGTTACTGGTGTACATAAACAACGGCACACGTAGCGATTCTTCAGCATCTGCCATGGAAATAATTAAGCCCGTTGCACAGTTAAATCTTCAAGAGCCGAGCCCTCCCCCCGCTCCTGCTGCACCAGCAACTAAATAAAAATCTTAAGCGCTAGAAGCTGGCTATAGGCCGGTTTTTATTTTTTCGCAGCTTGATCTTTTGCATCTAAGGCAATTTGATAGGCCTCTTTTTTTGTAAGACTAAGAGTTTCGGAAAGAACTGTTGCGATTTCTTTACTACCAAGGTATGGGCTTAAGGCATTAGCCCACAACATCAGTGATGCATGCTCTGGAACCTCATCAGAGTTGGCCTGGCGACCCGCTACCAGGATAACAAACTCACCCTTTAAGCTCTCTGCATTTTCTAGCCATGTAGCGATTTCTGTAGCCTGAAGGGAAACGATCTGCTCAAACTTTTTCGTTAGCTCGCGACAAATGACTACCTGGCGTTCAGCCTCCAAGGGGCTTGCAAGCAGTAGGAGAGTTTCCCGAATGTGATGCGGCGATTCAAAAAATATGCTGGTTTTCTTGCTGCTGCAAATATCTTGCAGTAAGGCATCTCGCTCTTTAGCCTTATTAGGCCAAAAACCTAAAAATTGAAACCGCCCTTCCGAGCTCAGCATCACTGCACCTGATGAAGAGACTGCGCAAGAAACTGCACTAGCACCAGGAATCGGAATGACGCGAAAGCCCGCTTTTTGAACTTCGTTTACCAACCTTGCGCCAGGATCGGAGACGCCTGGAGTGCCTGCATCTGAGATGTATGCCCAGCGCTCATTATTGGCGAGGGATTGAATTACAGTTTGTGCGCCCCCTACTTCATTGTGCTCATGAAGCGCTAAACATTTTTTATGAATACCAAATTGCTGCAATAAAGCTGCGCTATGTCTTGTATCTTCGCAGGCAATGCCATCCATAGCATTTAGTACATGTAATGCACGCAAAGTGATATCACCCAGGTTTCCAATTGGCGTAGCAACCATGTACAGGGCTCCAGCAGGCAAATCCTGTTGTTTTAAAAAATCAAATGAGCTTATTTCCATGGTGGGTATCTACGGCTTAACATTGGCTATAAGCAAGAGGATACGTTGCTTTAGAAATTGCTACTACTTTGGCGCATAATATTGTTATGGATAAAGATACGATTGAACGATTGCGCCAGCGCGCATCCCAACACTTTTTAGACAGCATTGCAGTAAAGCAGGAGGCAGAAAAAGTTCTGCCTGAATCTGTGGCTCGTGGGGTGCTAGCAATGGTCGATTGCTTACGCGCAGGCGGCAAAGTAATGGCTTGTGGCAATGGTGGCTCTGCGGCAGATGCTCAGCACTTTGCGGCAGAATTAATTGGTCGATTCGAGCGCGAGCGTGAGGAGTTGGCAGCAATTGCTCTCACAACGGATTCATCGATTCTCACTGCAGTTGGAAACGACTACAGCTATGACGATATCTTTAGCAAGCAGGTGCGCGGCCTTGGCAAAAAAGGCGACATTCTTTTGGGAATTTCAACATCAGGAAATTCGAAGAACGTAGTCAAAGCAATAGAGGCAGCAAAAAAGATGAGCATCAAAATTATTGCTTTCACTGGCAATGGTGGCGGAAAGATTGCAACACTCTTGGATAAAGACGATATTCATTTGTGTGTACCCTCTACTCGAACCGCGCGTATTCAAGAAACCCATTTAGTGTTGTTGCATGGATTGTGTGATGGGGTTGATCACGTTTTATACGACTAAATAATTTTTATTCTTTTCAGAAATTAGACAAATGCACATTCGCTCTTTTACTATGCCCATCATTGCGATAGTTATCGCAATGCAATTATCTGCATGCGGAGTGCTAGCAGTTGGTGGGGTTGCTGCGGGGGCAGCCGTCATGGCCGATCGCCGTACACCAGGGGTGCAGGCTATTGATAAAGGAATTGAGCTGGAGGCCAACAATGCGCTCTCCAAAAAATTTGGTGATAACGCACACATTAACGTCGCCTCATTTAATCAAAAGGTATTGTTGACTGGTGAAGCGAAAGACTCAGACATTAAGGGCCAGGCAGGCGACTACGTCAAGGCCATGAAGAATGTGCGCTCCGTCTATAACGAATTAATGATTGGACCAAATAGTAGTTACGGTTCGCGAGCCAACGATTCTTATTTGGAGTCTAAGATTAAGGCGCAAATGATTTTTACTGAAAAGTTGCCATCAAATTCAATGGACATTGTGGCAGAAGGTAGCAGTGTTTACTTATTGGGTATCTTGACGCAGAGTGAAGCTGATTTGGCCAAGAAAGTTGCTAGCAATACGAACGGTGTAAAAGATGTCTACGTTTATTTCGATATCATTTCAGATGCAGAGAAAACCCGTTTAGAAAAACAAGGCAAGGCTGAGCAGTCACAGCCTGATAGTCCGCCTAAGTATCAATAATTTTTAAATTAAAAGATGCTGGGTTGCGCGGCGTGTAAATTGATGCGAGCTCTTTTTTTATTTACACTACTTGCTTTGTATTTACAAAACACACACGCGAGTAGTGAAGATAAAAAAGCATTGAACATTGCAAAACAAAATGCATGCTTGGGGTGTCATGCGCTCAATAAAAAAATCGTTGGCCCTAGCTTTGCGTCAGTTGCGCAGAAATACAAAACTAACCCCAATGCACAAGCATTTTTGAAAAATAAGATTGCTAAGGGTGGGGCAGGCTCTTGGGGCGTTGTGCCTATGCCTGCTAATGCAAAATTGAGCGACGCGGATTTATCGCTTTTGACAAGTTGGATATTACGCGGCGCTCCTAGTGAAGACTAAGGGACAAGTTTTGGTCTACCCAAGAACCACCACCAAGCCCTATTAGATCTCTTGAGGTTTGCTTTCCAGGCGTAATCAAAGTCAGCCCATTGCTTATTTGCCGCTTCTTGAACAATGGTTGCAGGACTTGCTGGCGGCAATTTTAAATAAGCATCGGCATCACCATAGGCGTATTCAACGCTCATCCCAGTCTTTTTTGCTAAATGCATCATTGCTTTGTTATTGGATAGGCAATGAACAAACAAGGTTTCAACGCGGGTATTGCGTGAATGTACGGCAGAACGTTGCAATAGTGCAGTCCCAAGGCCTTGCGCACGGCCTTCCGACAAAACAGAGACACCAAATTCCGCTGCACGAGCATGACCTTTAATTTCGGGCAAATACGCCAAGTGAGCCATGCCAATCAGCTTTAAATCCAAATCAAAGATGCCAAAAACAGCGTCTTTATTGAAATCTAGGCCCCTGACATAGCGTTCAATGACTTCATCGGGTGTTTGGCTGCCAAAGCGCAAGCGACGATCCTCGTCGTTAAGCTGCAATAAGTGCTGAAGAATCTCTTCAAGATGTCCAGCGTGGAGTTCTCGCACAGGTATGGCTTGCCCAGCCAAATAGGGCTTTGTGGGTAAGTGTTTACTCGCTAATTTATTGTGCATGGCAATATATTAGCAGGAATTGCTAGAAATTTCAGGGTTTTCCCTAGTATGTCGCGAATATGCAAATAAAGCATTGAAAAAGCGGTTTTGCGTTCCTAGTATCTTCGAAAAACCTTGGAAAAATGGGAAGTTATTGAAAAAGACTAAATCTTTTTTGAAAATTTATCCCTTTGATTTCATTCAAGTTATTCCGAGAGTCAGAAAAGATTTAGCCCTTTTTAGGAAAAAGACTGCAAAAGGTGTTGACGACCCCCTATAAGTGCGCTATAGTCTCACCTCTTCGCTGCATGTTATTGGAAACAAGTAACAAGCCAGCCCTCTTTAAAAATTAGTCAACCGATAATTGTGGGTACTAGGCGAAAGCATCCAGTCCTTCGGGACAGATGTAAACAAATAGTACTCATAGACAGTAAAAAGATTTGGTTTTATTACCAA
>Ga0114963_10003973_pt1 | contig 10128 bp, 9 predicted proteins | sample C_131016_EF_Meta_FD_87019 | JGI IMG/M metagenome (GOLD analysis project Ga0114963, IMG submission 87019) | Freshwater microbial communities from Lake Croche, Canada to study carbon cycling - C_131016_EF_MetaG | ecosystem: Environmental > Aquatic > Freshwater > Lake | place: Lake Croche, Canada...
GTGATGATCAAGATGTTCTACAAGAATGTAGAATTGGCATCTGGAAAGCAATAAAAGATTTTGATGAAAATGGTGGAATGTCTTTCAAAAATTTTAGTTTAAGTTTGTGTTGCAAGCGGAGACTAAGTACAGCGATATCTCATGCTAATACTCTAAAATACAAATTACATAATGAGGCAGTTTCTTTAAGTGCTCCCACCTCACACCAAGTAGATGACATCACTTTAACATACGCCGATGTAATTGAAGATCCCAATAGCAATATGTTAAATAATTATATTCAGCAAGAAGAATTTGAGGACAGCATTGGTTTAATCAAAGACAAATTGACAAAATTAGAATTGGCAATTTTTAATCAATATGCGTATGATTCTTCATATAAAAATATAGCAGACACTCTAGAAGTGAAACCAAAAACAGTAGATAACGCCCTGATGAGAATTAGAAAGAAAAGTTCTGAAACATATCAACTTTACCAGAAAAGTTTAACTGATGAAAGTTCTATTATTATGAGCATAACTACGAGTTATTATTCTCATGCGGTAATAGGAATATGTTCTAGTCTTACATCCTCCCTGGCCTAAATTTAGTGAAATTCTCACAATGATTTAATTTGCTATGGAAACAAAAAATAATTCAAGTTTTTTGCGTATATTTGAATGTGAAAGCAGAATTATCACGCAACTTATTAGATTTGGCATTAAATCGATGTTTTGAGGCTGGAGAAAAAAAAACATCTGAGTCAGTAACTAAATTTAATTTCGTCAACGATGTTTTAAATTTATCAACAAAAGGCGCATATACTTATTTTGAAGAAAAAGTGGCCGTAATCAAATGTGATCAAAATTTTTCTATATGCTTAAAAACAGCACAAGTTTTAGATTTTGTGAAATACGTTTCTTGTGAAAAAGTTACTTTAGTTTTTTCGCAAGAAAAAAATTCTTGCATATTAAGTGCAGAAAATAAAACAAAATTAGTTCTACAAACAGTAGAACAAGACATCGATGATTTTAATCATTCTGCTTATGATTGCACTTTCAATTTTAAAGATTCAAATGAATTCGCAAATAAGTTGAAGTTTGCATCAAAATTTTGCTCAACAAATTTTCAAGATCATCCACTCACGGCGGTGCATTGCTCTTTGGACAATAATTGTATGATTTTAAAATCTACTAGCGGGCCGTCGTTTTATCAATCGTCGCTAGAATGTGAATTGTCATCTCCTTTTGATTTTTATATTCATCAAAAATCACACACAATTATTAAAAATATCTTTGCAATTTTTGAATTTAATAAATGTTCAGTAAACAAAAATCATTTAGTGCTTGAGAATGATTTTGCAAAATTAAAAATATTCCTTGAATCTTCCAATTCCACTTTTCCCGAACAAGTTACGGATTGGCTTTCAAAAACACCAGATTGTGTTGTTAAAGTTTCTTCACACGAATTATTAAAATCTTTAAAATTTTTAAATGACGTTTTTAGCAACCCCAATGTTGTAATAAAGTGTGAAAAGGGCAAATTGTCTTTAGAGTGTCTAGAAAGCAATTCAGCATCAAAAGATTATATTGATATTGAAGAGTTACAAGGCGAAGCAGAATCTAAATACTCTGTAAAATTATTTGTTGATTGTCTTGAATCTTTACAAAGTCCATGGGTATCGCTAAATTTTATTGAAATGAATGATAAATTCTTTTTATGCAAAATCATTGCAGACAAAACAACAACACTTATATGTCCAATATCATCTTAGAAGGCGAGTCATTTTTTGTTTTTAGGAAATTAGATCTAATTATAAAAAATAAAAAAGTAGAATGGAACCCTGATTTTATCGAACGCTCAAGCACTTTGTTTAAAAAAACAGATTATTACATTTTTTTTAATTGCGACAAAGCCACTTTAGAAAAAAATAACCATACAAATTCAATATTTTGTTATCCGGATAAAAACTTAGACTTGCGCACTGATTGGGTTAAAAAAATAAAAAAAATGTCGGATTTTTATTCATATGAGCCCATACCCACTACAGACTTTCAAGCATTAAAGGACTTATTTCAAGATGCTCCCCAAATATCTCAATTGCCTTCAAAAAAGGCATCCTTAAAATATAAAGGAACCAAGCAAAACTATGAATGGTTTGACTTGATGATGATCAACGATGTTTTATCATGTGGCAATAAAAACTCTTTTGAGGATTTATTTTCGGGGTATGTTGATATTTGGAAATTTACCGATGATTTTTGGTCAGGCAATTTACATTGCTTGAAGCAGATCAATCTTTTTGATAATGACAATTTTGAAGAATATTTCAACAAAGTGAGAGAAACTTCAAAAGATTATCTAGAGTTGTTGCAAACAAATGCAAAAACTTTCGAGCACCATAAAAGTATTTTGCCAACAAGCGCAATTACTAATTCTTTTAGATTTTTAAAAGTGAAAGAAAAACTTGATAAAATTAAGAAAAAAAATCCAATTGAAATAATATCTCTATTTGATGAGTGTTTAAAGAATGTTAGAGATGGATCTAATGCGAAATTAGAATTAATCAAAATATTTTTTGAATACAAAACAAATGTTATATAATATTGATTTTGCATATATAGATTCTTTGGTAGAGAAAGTAAAAATTGGCGAATCAGAGCCTTTATTTGAACTATTCGAATACTATAAACCTTTAATAAACTTTTCAATTAATCAATTGCGCAAAAGATATTCCTCAATTGAAAAAGATGATTTGATGACAGATTCAATTTTCATTTTGAAAGATTTATGTATTAAATATGACAAAGATAAGTGTTATTTTACTTATTTTTTAGAAACAAGATTTAAACCATACTTACTGTCAAAAATTAAATCACAATACATTAGCAAAATTGATATTATTTCTTTAGACGAAGTAGAAGAGTCTTTGTTTCTAGACGAAAAAATAATTACTGATTTTGACCCAATACATGAAGCCCTTGAACAATTGTCTCCTGATCAAAAACAAGTGATTGATCTATTTTTCTTTTGTAACCTAACACAGCAAGAATGTGCTGAAATTTTAGAAATTTCACAACCCGCTTTTAGTAAAAAGTTAAAAAAGATTCTAAATCAAATAAAAAAAATCTGCAAACAGTTATAAATTGATAATTCAAAAATTAATTTATTATTAGGGTCTTTATGAATTCAACAGATTTCGAAATATTTTACAATTGGAACAATTCTATTAAAACAAATGACAAAATTCAATTTAGAACCATTCAAGCAAAAATCAAATCATTACCTCACTATTCAAGTGATGAACTAGAAGAAATTTTAATCGCTGAAGGTTTTAAACATAACTTAATTAAGGAAGCCCTCAATTATTCAGCAGAAAAGCCAGTAGAAAAAGCAGTGGAGGAGGCCGGTGGGGTGCCCACTAAGTATTCAGATGTTTCGAATAAATTTGAAAAGGTTCTTGCTGAGGTGGGGCCTTCAAAATTTGTTAAAATGGTAACGAGTGGCACTAGCCCATTAATTAAAATTTCTTCAAAAGAAAAGGAAACTTTTCAACACATAGTGGATTTGGCATATGATAACCCTGTGCATTTAGCAACATTACATGCTTATATGAAACCATCTATTGTTTCCGAACTTGCAGAAAATGTTTGCAAGGCTAGAAAAATAAGATCTAAATGCAGTTTTGCTCAAAACAGCGATGGCTCATATAGAATATCTTTTGCTGGTAAAGTGGTGGAAGCATCATCAAAGCCATTAAAATCAAATTCTGAAAAATTTGTCACATCGCATTATGTAAATTTCAATTTTCCAGACGAATATGTGATTTTGGCTCATGAAGAAAGTTCTCCATACGCCGAAATCAAAAAAGCCCTAAATTCTTAAGGAGTCAAAATTATACATGCTAATTTGCGTTAGCATGTATAATTTTTTTTATGAGCAGCGATTCAAGCACTGAACAAAACGTAAGCGAAGCGATCATTGATAATATAATTTTAGAAGAAAGCAGTATTCAAAATTCTTCGAATTTAAGTACGGTACTTACACTTTTTAGTAGTTTGAAGGCCGACGCAAAGCCAGTAAAAGATTTCAAGTTAAACACAAGTGGGATTGAGTATCCCCAAATGTATTCAGCAAAATGCGCGATTTGTAACTCTCCTCACAGAACTTTACTGGAGCATGTTTATATTGATAGTGGCAAAAAAATCAATGCGGTAGTTACTTTTTTTGAAGAGCATTTCAATGCAAAATTAAATTGGCCGCAAGTGAAGCAGCATATTAAGTTTCACTGTGACATGAATAAAATCGAAACGCCTGGTCTGCTTCAATATGATGGCGAAAATGAAGATTTATCAAAATGGAAATATCGAGAACTTGAATTGGCACTTGCCATAACATTAAAAGAAATTAATGATTTGGGCGGTGTAGTAACGAAAACTCTTGATGAGCAAAATAAAAAAACTATGCTCATGGACAAACTCTCATCGAAATTGATGCAAATTAAACAAGCCAGAGATAGTTTGGGCCTAAATTTGCCAAACGTTTTTGAAGTGCTTTATCAAGTACATGAGTTGATGGTGGACGATGAAGATAAAAGAATAATTAGAGAAAAAATGAGAGAACTGAAACAACTCATTGAGTAAATTTTATGAAAAATACTAATAGAAGTCAACAACAAAGAGCATTAGCGGACCAAAGAGAAAAAATCGCCAGAGACGCCGCAAAACTAGAAAAACTTTGGGCAGGACTTGATGGCGAAGACTATCCCGAAGAAATAGTATACGCGAACAGATATGAAGTTCCAGCACCTGAACCCATAGACAGGTCAAAATATAACCCAAATAATCTTGTGGATATAGAAACTTTTATTAAACATCCCTTTTTTCTAAATTTGAACCCTTATCCTTGGCAAATTCTTACATTAAAACTTTTTTATGCTGGCTCTGAGGGAAACACAAACATCCAATTCAATAATTCTGAAAAAGAATTTGCACAAGGATGTGATGATTGTGTTTGGAAGTATGTAATTTCTAATGAACAAGATTGCGCAATAAGTATAGAGTTGGAAGAACCATTTCAATCTTTGATGTTGCCCGTCAATTCTCGCTGCCTGAAATGTTCAAGATGCCCAGCAAAAACAAGAAAGATACGATTAGATTATGAAATTGAAAATGCTTCTGAAAAAGAAAATGAAGAAATTTTAAAAGAAATTTTACATACCCCCTCTGAGGATTTATTTCAATCAGAGATTGATTTGATAGAAGAAATGAATGATGAAGCAATCAAAATGCAAATCAAAAACAAAATGGGCAAACGTTTCCAAGAACTTGTTCTCATAATGGGACGACGAAGCGGAAAATCTTTTCTTACAGTAGCTATTGCATTATATGAACTTTATCGACTTCTGAGCATGAAGCATCCTCAGAAAAAACTCAAACTTCCTGATTTTCAAGAAATACACATTTTAAACGTAGCAAAAAACGAACAACAGGCCAAAGACTCTATTTTTACTCCAATGAAAAACAGTGCAGTGGCTTCACCCTTTTTTCAAAAATATATTGGGGTGGACAATGCGCTTGAAATGAAATTTTTGACCGAAAAAGACCTTGAAGAAAATGAAAGAAGAAAAGAAAAAGGGCTTACCCCGCTTGATGGTACTATCATTTTGATGTGTGGCTCTTCTTCTGCCACTGGTCTTGTCGGAAAAACTTGTTGGGCGATTATGATAGACGAGCTTGCTGCAATGGCTGGCGATTCACCAAATTCTGGAATAGATAAAAAATTATATAATGAACTTAAACCATCTTTGGCAACATTTGGCAGAGATGGTAAAATTATTTGTTTATCAAACCCAAAAGGGCCCTTCGGCCAACTATATCATCTTTACACAAGTAGATTAGAAGATAACTCTACACTTGTTTTAAAATTGCCAACATGGGTTATAAACGCAAACATAGATCCGAAATTTATTGAAGATGAGCGCAAAAAAGACCCAATTGAATTTAATATGCAATATGGAGCAGAATTTGGCTCGAATTCAGAAAATCCATTTTTAACAGCGGAAGATGTAGATTATGCATTCAGCAATTCGACAAGAATAACAAGACTTGAGCAAAGAGAAATTAATTTAGAATATTATTGTCACGTTGATCCCGCAAATAGATCAGATTATTATACGCTTGTAGTGGTTCATGCCGAGCCTGGATTTAATGAATTTGGCAAGCCATTCAAAAGATTTTTTGTAGATCATATACAATTTTGGGCACCCACACAAATGAGGCAGCCAGTGAATTTTGCCGTGGTGGAAGAGTATATTATAGAACTTCATCAAAAATTTAGATTTAAACAGATATCTTTTGATCAATGGCACTCCGCTGAAACAATTTCTAAATTACAAAGTTTAGGAATGCCCTGTGTATTGAGAGTGTTCAACAAAGAATATAAAGATAAAATTTATAATTCTTTGCTTGAAGTTTTTAGAAATAAACAGATTGAATTTTACCAAATGTCTGCTGGAAAGGCATTAGACAAAAATGGAAAAATAATTCAAATTTCTGAAATTCCTGAAGCAAAAGATCAATTCACTTTTTTGCAAAAAAAGTGGCGCAACGGAAGACAGATCATCGAAGCACTCAGGGGTTATAAAGATGATATTTGTGATGCTACTGCTGCAGCAATTTATGAATGTGGATTTGAAAAAACTTTTCAAGAAATTTTGCCAAGAGCAAGAATTGCATATACAGGAAGAACTTTTAGGTAAATAAAACATAGTTAGAGAATAAAAAAATATGAACAAAAAATTTGCACAATTTGGGGGCACAGGGGGTCAATATCAACCTTTTTCACCCGGTGGCTCTCCTGAATTTAGAGGGGGACCAAGCGGATATGCAAATTTTAATGTTAATAATTTTTCTCATGATCTAGGTTTAGATACTTTAATGTCTCGCACACATAAACCAAATGCCATCCGTAGAGATTTGCCGCTTGAAACTATGCTTGAAATGTTTCACGAATTTTTAGAATCTGACGCAGAGCCTTACCTACTTGATCAACAAGAAAGAGAAAAACTCAAACTTAAAAAGAAAATAAGAAACAAACATCAATATATGCACGATCTAGCAAATCAACCTTCGAAAAAAGAAGAAAAAATCCAAAACAAATTAAAAACTGTTGAAGAACTTTTGTCACAGTTTAGAAAAAATGAAAAAATAGACTATTCGAAGTTTGCGTCTGCGGTAGATGAAATAAACGAAGGAAGTATGGACACAAAACTAAACAAACTTCACAAAAATACTCCAGAAAGTTTTTATAGACGCGAAACATCTCTTCCGGCATATGATTTGAGTTTAGAGCCAACAGATGATTATGACAGTGAAGGAGATACTTTAAACTTGAAAAAAACACGCCTTACAGAGCCTTTTACTGGTATGGATGTTCAATATAAACAGCAAGATGGCTTAGATAAATACCAAAAAGATTTGATGAATCCATATTACCCAAATGAACATAATATGGCTGATTCTGAACTTTTAATGAATTACCCCGATACTTCTGAAAATGAATACCATGTGGCTCCAAATACATTTGCCGATTTGTCGTCAAATGTCACTCAAGAATCTAAAAAAAACAACTTAAACCTTGAGCAAAAACTTCAAAAATTAAAAAAGAAATACCCTACACAGTCACAATTTGAAACCAGTTTAGGTGAATTAGACTGGGACAAAAACACTAAGGGCACTGCTTATGATAGAAATGTAACATATCAAACGCCATTTGCCCCTGATGGATTTGGTACTGTCTCGAATCCATCAAGTGTAGGCCCGGGGCCTGCTGGTTCTGGTGCTTATCCAATTGCGGGGTACTTATGAAATCTATATTTAAAGCGATTGATTTATTAGATAACAATGGTTTTTATAAAGTCGCTGATTTATTCCATCAAGAATTAATAAAAATTGCTGCCTTTCCATATAATTTAAGCAATTTGGACGAACTGCCATTATCTGCAAGACAAGTGACATGGGAACGCAATAAAGAAGATTACGATCAATATGATGATGTTTTTTGGGATGAATTAAAGAGAAGATTACCTGACTATAGAAATCTTCCCGTGGATGAAGATGAAAAAGACAACATAGAAGGCAAAATGCATGGACCAGATAATGTACCTGGCCCTGCTTCTGTCTATCCTGAGGCGACAAATATTTCACCCTCCATGAATGGCAACCTAAATGATTTTACCTGGGATCAAGCCAGGGATATTAATCAAGGAGCAGATTATTGGAAAAATATTGTTCCAAGATATTAAAGGTAATTAAACAAATAAAGAGAAAAAAATATTATGCCACAGCCAATTATTCCCATACACCAACAAGAAAATATGTCGATTTTGTTTGGCGACTCTATGCAGCCCGAATTTCAACTGTCTGAAATACAAGCAATTTTACTTCAGCCTTCTGCTGTTGATAAAAAATATAAAAAAGTGGCGGTAAACGCAATCAATGCTTTAGAAAGAATTGATAAAAATATAGACTTTGTGGTTACAGCCGTTTCTAATTCAAACGAAAGATTTTGCGCCGTTCCTCATGAAATAGACGATAATACTATCTTAGCTTTAAAGGCTGAAGGTTTAATTTCCGGATATGGAAGAAGCGTTAAAATTACAGAAAGAGGTAGGGGCGCATTAAGAGATCACTATCTTTCTTCAAAAAATGCTATGAATGAAAATAAGCCAAAAGATAAATTTGACTATAAATCCTCTGTGCGTGTGTCATTTAAGAAACCAGAATAACGTTATGATTAATTTATTTAGGATCAACCAAGAAAAATTTGCAAACATTTTGCAAAACAATTTAAGATTGGCTCAAAATAAGAGTTTAGAAAAACTACAATCTGATTTGGACTTTGAACTTTCAAAAGCAAAAAATCCAGAACAAAAAAGAATTGTAATAGTTAACTTTTTGAGTGACAGTGATGTGAGAAATTCACTGGCGATAATAATTTTAACAGATCCCACACTTAAATTTTCAGAAACTGCTAAGGCTTCGGCTTATGAACAAATCTTGGGTGTTAACGAAAACAAACTCAATAAATTTCTCGAAACTAACACAGATTTTATTGAAAAAGGAAGTACTTTAAAAAATATTTTAGTGTCATTGCTTTCGGGTAAAGCAAAATTTGAAAAACCAGAATATTCTAAAGTGAACGACGAGCCTGATTTTGAAAGAGGCGGTCCACGGGTTTATCAACCTGAAGTAGACAATGATGATTCGAAATCTTATTTTGTTAATGAATTGCTAAAAAATTGCGAAGAGCTAGGGATAGTAATTTCTGATGAAGATAAAGAGACTTTGGCACAAGGCGATTACAGTAAAGTTTATTGGCAAGCTTTACTAAGCGCACTCAAAAAAATTGCAATTCTCACACTTAATGCTGAACAAATGAGAAGAGTAGATTTTCTTTTGAATTATATTGAAAAAAATAATGTTGATGATCCAAAAGTTTCCACCAATCTAGATAGATTGTTTGAACAATATCTTAGACATCAAACAGAAAATAGTATTAAACAATTAAAAATTACAAAAGAAGAAAAACGATCAATAAAGCAACAAGGTGGAAAAGTTTTGAAAAAAGGTAAATCTTATGCAGAATTTTTCAAGCAAATGAAACCCGACATAGATGCTCTTGACGAAATCCTTGCCAATTTAAGAAAGCATGTATCTAAGCAAAACATCTTCAAGTCAAGTGCTTTTTTCACCAAAGATATTGAAAATATTTATGAAAGCAAACAATTAGTAAATAATTTTATAGAGAGAGAAAAATCTTACATTCAAGAACTTATGAAATTATTTAGAGAAATTTCATTTCATGCCTTGATTCTTACTGAACAATTAGATGAATTATTACCAAAAACGGGCACAACTTTACCAAAACTAATTGAACATGAAAGCAGGGGACAAGGTGCCGAAAAAATTCATGAACTATTTTTTGTTTACCAGAAACTTTTAATTGAAAGAATAGATGCAATTAATAAAGAACAACAAGAGTTTAAAGAAAATTTACAAATGATTGCGAATAAGTTTTCAAGCGAAATGTCGCCCGAAAAAGCAAGAAAATATTATCAGACAAATATCTCAAAAGATAAATTTAAAC
>Ga0114963_10003975_pt1 | contig 10125 bp, 7 predicted proteins | sample C_131016_EF_Meta_FD_87019 | JGI IMG/M metagenome (GOLD analysis project Ga0114963, IMG submission 87019) | Freshwater microbial communities from Lake Croche, Canada to study carbon cycling - C_131016_EF_MetaG | ecosystem: Environmental > Aquatic > Freshwater > Lake | place: Lake Croche, Canada...
AGGCCTCAAGCACATCACCACCAAGGTGCAAGACGGCGTGGTGTCCATGACCGCTGAATTCCGCATGGAAAAGCCGGTGCAAGAAGCGGTGGACGACGTGCGCTCGGCGATTCAAGGCGTGCGCGCCGATTTGCCAGGGGACCTGCGCGACCCTGTCGTGCAAAAAATCAACTTGGCCGGTACCCCGGTACTGGCCTACACCGTGCGCTCGGCGCGCATGGACGACGAAGCGCTGTCTTGGTTGGTGGACAACGAGATCACGCGCAAACTGCTGTCCTTGCGCGGCGTGGGTGCAGTCAACCGTGTGGGCGGCGTCACGCGTGAGGTGCGGATTGCGTTGGATGTGAACCGACTGCAAGCTTTGGGCATCACGGCCGCCGAAGTGTCTCGTCAACTCAAGCAAGTGCAACAAGAAGGCTCGGGTGGCCGCATGAACCTGGGTGTTGGCGAACAACCCGTGCGCACGTTGGCCACCGTTAAAACCGCGCAGGAAGTGGGACAAATCGATTTGGCCACTTCACGCGGTGCGCGGGTGCGGCTGGATCAAGTGGCCACTGTGACCGATGGCTTAGCCGACCTGCGCTCGGCGGCCAGCCTGAACGGCCAGCCGGTGGTGGGTTTTGAAGTGGTGCGCAGCCGCGGCGAAAGCGAAGTGGCGGTGGGCAGACTGGTGCGCCAGGCGCTGGCCGATTTTCGTTTGAAAAACCCTGATATTGAAATGACCGAAGCCTTTGACTTTGTGACCCCAGTCGAAGAGGAATACACCGGCTCTTTGCACCTGCTGTACGAGGGCGCCATTTTGGCCGTGTTGGTTGTGTGGCTGTTCTTGCGCGATTTTCGCGCCACCTTTGTCTCGGCCGTGGCCTTGCCTTTGTCGGTCATTCCGGCCTTCATCGGCATGGCGTATTTGGGCTTTTCCATCAACGTGGTCACCTTGCTGGCGCTGTCTTTGGTGATCGGCATTTTGGTGGACGACGCCATTGTCGAGGTGGAAAACATCGTCCGCCATTTGCGCATGGGCAAGTCGCCTTACCAGGCCGCCATGGAAGCGGCCGATGAAATCGGCCTGGCCGTGATCGCCACCACCTTCACCTTGATTGCCGTTTTCTTGCCCACCGCGTTCATGGCGGGTATTCCGGGCAAATTCTTCAAGCAATTCGGTTGGACCGCGTCGTTGGCGGTGTTTGCCTCCCTGGTTGTGGCACGGGTGCTCACGCCCATGATGGCGGCCTACCTCCTTAAACCCATCGTCACACAAGAAGCAGAGCCCCGTTGGTTGACGCACTATATGGGCTGGGTGGCTTGGTGCACCCGCCACCGCCTCGTCACCATGTTTTTGGCCACCCTGTTTTTCATCGGCTCCATCATGCTGGTGCCTTTGTTGCCCAAAGGGTTTATTCCGCCAGACGACAACTCTCAAACCCAGGTCTATGTGGAGTTACCGCCCGGCTCGACCTTGAAGCAAACCCAAGCCAGCGCCGAGCAAGCGCGTCAGATCTTGTCGCAGGTGCAGCACGTCAAAAGCATCTACACCACCATCGGTGGTGGCAGCGCGGGCACCGACCCCTTTGCCGGCAGCGGCGCGGCCGAAGTGCGCAAAGCCACTTTGACCATTCAGCTCAGTGAGCGCGGTGCACGCCCCCGCAAACAAGCCATTGAAAACGACATCCGCAGCGCCTTGTACCAACTGCCCGGCGTGCGAACCAAGGTCGGCTTGGGCGGCTCGGGTGAAAAGTACGTCCTTGTGCTCACCGGTGAAGACCCACAGGCCTTGCAGTCCACCGCCATGGCTGTCGAAAAAGACCTGCGCACCATCAACGGCCTGGGCTCTATCGCCTCCACGGCCAGCCTGGTGCGCCCAGAGATCTCGGTGCGCCCCGACTTTGCCAAGGCAGCAGACCAGGGTGTGACCAGCGCCGCCATCAGCGACACCTTGCGCGTGGCCACTATGGGCGATTACGACGCGCAGCTGCCCAAGCTCAATTTGTCACAACGCCAAGTCCCCATCGTCGTGCGCTTAGACGCCGATGCCCGCAAAGACTTGTCGGTACTTGAACGCCTGATGGTGCCCGGCACCCGAGGCCCGGTCATGTTGGGGCAAGTGGCCCAAGTGGCCATCGCCGGCGGCCCGGCGGTCATTGACCGCTACGACCGGCAGCGCAACATCAACTTCGAAATTGAGCTGTCCAACATGCCTTTGGGCGACGTGACCGAAGCGGTGCAAAAACTGCCCAGCCTGCAAAACCTGCCGCCCGGCGTGCGGGTGGTGGAGGTGGGCGACGCCGAAGTCATGGGCGAACTCTTTGCCAGCTTTGGTCTGGCCATGATGATCGGTGTGCTGTGCATCTACATCGTGCTGGTGCTGTTGTTCAAAGGCTTTTTGCACCCGGTCACGATTTTGGCGGCCTTGCCACTGTCTTTGGGCGGCGCCTTTGTGGGCTTGTTGGTGGCGGAAAAAAGCTTTTCCATGCCCTCGCTTATTGGCCTGATCATGCTGATGGGTGTGGCCACCAAAAACTCCATCTTGTTGGTGGAGTACGCGATTGAAGCGCGGCGCGGCCGCCCTGCGCACGACGGCCAAGCTGCCGTGCCCGGCATGAACCGCTGGGACGCGCTGATGGATGCCTGCCACAAACGCGCCCGTCCCATCGTGATGACCACCATCGCCATGGGCGCGGGCATGCTGCCGATTGCCTTCGGCTGGGGCAGCGCCGACACCAGCTTTCGCTCGCCGATGGCGATTGCGGTCATCGGCGGCCTGATCACCAGCACCGTGCTCAGCCTGCTGGTGATTCCGGTGGTGTTCACTTATCTCGATGATTTGGGGCAATGGACGGGGCGGATTTACCGGCGGATTACCGGCTAGTTCAACTGCTCAGACCGTCGGCTGCAACAGTCGAGCCCCAAAGACGAAAGGCCGCTTATAGCGGCCTTTCCATTTGGTGCATCTTTCTGCTTGTTAGCGTCCAGAGCGCATTTCCCAATCGACGAGATGAACCTCAAATGTAGCACAATGATATCCATTTATTTAATGAACAGGGTGAGAGTCATGGCACCAATGCGTTACCGACTGGCTTTGGATTTGGGATCGACCTCGTTAGGTTGGGCCATGGTCCGGCTTAATGCTCAAAATGAACCCTGTGCCGTCGTCAAAGCTGGCGTGCGCATTTTCAGCGATGGCCGCAACCCCAAAGACGGCTCTTCATTGGCGGTGAGTCGGCGTGAAGCCCGAGCCATGCGCCGCCGTCGTGATCGATTGTTGAAACGCAAACACCGGATGATGGCCACCTTGCTGCGCCATGGCTTCTTCCCGCAAGACGAAGCCGACCGTAAAGCCCTTGAAACCCAGGACCCTTTCGCCCTGCGTGCTAAAGGGCTGGACCATGCCCTGCTGCCTGAAGAATATGCGCGCGCGCTGTTCCACATCAACCAGCGACGCGGCTTCAAAAGCAACCGCAAAACCGACAAGAAAGAAAACGACAGCGACGCCCTCAAGACCGCCATCAGTCAACTGCGCCAGGCTATGCAAACCACGGGCTGCCGCACCGTGGGTGAATGGCTCAATGCCCGCCACCAGCAAGGCTTATCGGTGCGGGCGCGTTACCGCGAAAACCGTATCACCAAAGACGACGGCAAAACCAAAATAGAAAAAAGTTACGACCTCTATATTGACCGTGCCATGATCGAAGCCGCGTTTGATGCGCTGTGGGCCAAGCAAAGCGAACTCAACTCGGTTCTGTTCAACGACACCGCACGCGCTGAACTCAAAGACTGCTTGCTGCATCAACGTCCGCTCAAGCCCGTCAAGCCAGGCCGCTGCACCTTGTTGCCCGACGAAGAAAGGGCACCTTTGGCGTTGCCCAGCCAGCAACGCTTTCGCATTTACCAAGAGGTGAATAACCTGCGCTTGTTGCGTGAAGGCTTGAGTGAGGAACAGCTGACGCTGACCCAGCGTGATCTCTTGGTGCAGGCGCTCGAGACCAACAACAAACGAAGCTTTGCGCAAATCCAGAAGTTGATCGGGTTTTCTGGGCAGTTCAATCTGCAAGACGAAAAGCGCACCGAGCTTAAAGGCAATAGCACCAGCGCCATGCTGGGAAAAAATGAGCATTTTGGACACGGCTGGTTCACATGGAGTGAACGACAACAAGATGCCATCGTGAAGCAACTTGTGAAACAAGAAAATGAGTGGCGACTGATTAAACGGCTTCAAAAATATTGCGGTGTGAACGAAGAAACTGCTGAGCGCATTGCCAATGCGCCATTGGCCGAAGGCTATGGCAGCCTGAGCGCCAAAGCACTTGAAAAAATTCTGCCCGCCTTGCTTGCCGAAATCATCACCTACGACAAGGCCGTGCTCGCCGCAGGCTTTGCGCACCACAGCCACATCAGCCACGCGGTAACGGGTGAAATTTTGCAAACCTTGCCCTACTACGGCGAGTACCTGCAGCGCCATGTGGGCTTTGGCACGGGCAAGCCCGAAGACCCGGCTGAAAAACGTTACGGCAAAATCGCCAACCCCACGGTGCATATCGGCCTGAACCAAGTGCGCACCGTGGTCAATGCGCTGATCAAACGCTACGGCCACCCCAGCGAAGTGATTGTGGAGCTGGCGCGCGACCTCAAGCAAAGCCAAGAGCAACGCAAAGACGAGCAAAAGCGCCAGGCCGACAACCAGCGCCGCAACGACCGCATGCGAGCAGACATTGCCGATCTGCTGCAGACCAGCCCCGAGCGGGTCAGAACCACTGACTTGCAAAAAATGATCTTGTGGGAAGAGCTCAGCTTCAACGCAGCCGAGCGGCGCTGCCCCTACAGCGGCGTGCAAATCAGCGCGCAAATGCTGTTCAGCGACCAAGTCGAAATCGAGCACATCTTGCCGTTCTCGCAAACACTGGACGACAGCCTGAACAACAAGACCGTGGCTATGCGCCAAGCCAACCGCATCAAAGGCAACCGCACCCCCGCGCAAGCGACCGCAGACTTTGAAGCCCAAGGATGGACGCCCGAAGACATGCTGTCACGTGCCAGCCTCATGCCCAAGGGCAAACGCTACCGCTTTGCGCAAGACGGCATTGAGCAATGGCTGCGCGAAGACAAAGGCTTTTTGGCCCGCGCCCTCAACGACACACGTCATCTCAGCCGCGTGGCGCGTGAATACCTGAGCCTGATTTGTCCGCAAGCCATCCGCGTCATCCCCGGGCGCATGACCGCCATGTTGCGCGGCAAATTTGGTTTGAACGACATTCTGGGTCTGGACGGTGAGAAAAACCGCAACGACCACCGCCACCACGCGGTGGATGCCTGTGTGATAGCCGTGACCGACCAGAGCATGCTCCAGCGTTTTGCAAAGGCCAGCGCCAGTGCCCGCGAAAAGCAATTGAACAAACTGGTGGAGACCATGCCCCTGCCCTGGGCCAGCTACCGAGAGCATGTACAACGCGCGATTGACAACATTTGGGTCAGTCACAAGCCAGACCATGGTTATGAGGGCGCTATGCACAACGACACGGCCTACCGTCTGCTGGGTGCCGGTCGTGTGCAAATACGAAAAACTGTAGACGGTGTGCGGACGCGAGAGATTGCAGCGCTCAAGGTGATTGAATTTTCGGATGCCAGCGCCTCAGACCGCCATGGCCTCTTGCCCACTGGCGAACCCAAGCCCTACAAAGGCTACAAGGGCGATAGCAACTACTGCATGGAGATTGTGCGTAACGACAAGGGCAAATGGGAGGGCGAAGTCGTGACCACCTTTGAGGCCTACCAATTGGTGCGTGAGCATGGTGTAGCCAGGTTAAGACACCCGAAATTAAGTGTCAGTGGCAAGCCCTTGGTTATGCGTTTAATGAATGGCGACACGCTGGTTTTGAACACCAAAGACGATCCCAAAATGGTCGCTCGAATTTCAAACATCAGTAGCAATGGTCAAATTTTCGTGGCGGCGAACAACGAAGCCAATGTGGATGCCCGTAATCGGGACAAGTCAGATTCGTTTGCCTATGTTTCCAAAATGGCAGGCTCCTTGCAAAAGGCCCAAGGTCGAATGGCCATCATCTCGCCAATTGGGCAATTGCGTGACCCTGGTTTTAGCGCCTGACCCGTGAAAGTATCTAAATGGATACAATTGGGCCATTCCATCTAGAACAAACCACCCAGTTCAGTCGCTGGCTGGGTGGTTTGAAAGACTACCGCGCTAAAGCGGCCATCGTCTTGCGCCTCAAGCAAGTCGCTGTTGGTCATTGGGGTGATGTCAAAAGCGTGGGTGGTGGCGTTTCAGAACTGAGGTGGCATATGGGTCCGGGTTACAGGGTGTATTTCATGCGCCGAGGCGAGCGCATTGTGTTGCTGTTGGCCGGTGGCGATAAATCCAGCCAGGTTCAAGATATTGCCAAGGCCAAACTACTTGCAAGGGAACAACGTGATGAGCAAGACCACTGAATTTGATCCGTCCAGTTACCTCGATAGCGAGGAGGTCATTGCCGAATACCTCAACCTCGCCCTGGCGAGTGGAGACACTGAATTGCTGTTGTCGGCCATTGGGGATGTGGCCAAGGCAAGAGGGATGGCCCAAATAGCGCGAGACACCGGTTTGGGACGAGAAAGCCTCTACAAGGCTTTGAGCGCTGGAGCCAAACCACGCTTTGATACTGTCTTTAAAGTCTTACAGGCACTGGGTGTGCAAATGCAGGCGCACCCTATGCCCCAACAGCCATAACCATCATCATGCTGGGCCGCATCGTCGAAGTCTCCAACGACAAGCGGCATTTGTCGGTTTATCGGGGTTTCATGCTGGTGCACAGCACCGGCGAAGAGCGCAATGAAGTGGGCCGTGTGCCGCCAATCACAACGTGGTGGGCATGCTCTGGCCCATGGAGGGGCATCACCAGCAAGCGCAACGGTTTGAGGCCCAAGTTGCCTGCACCTTGCCCACGCGCAAAAAACTGTGGGCCGCCATCGTCAAAGCCAAATTGCTGAATCAAGCCGCTGTGTTGCAAGCCACAGGCGCCGCACATGCCCCGCTGCAAGCACTGGCCAAACAGGTGCGCAGTGGTGACCCTGACAATTTAGAAGCCCAAGGTGCCCGCAAATACTGGGGCTTGCTGATGGGGACTTTGTTTCGGCGTGATCAGCAGGCCGACGGCGTCAACGCCTTGCTCAACTATGGCTACACCGTCTTGCGCGCAGCCACAGCGCGGGCCGTGGTGGCGGCGGGTTTGCATCCCAGCTTGGGCTTACATCACAGCCACGACAACAACGCCATGCGGCTGGTGGACGACTTGATGGAGCCCTTTCGCCCGGTGATCGACATGACGGTTTGGCAACTGCAAAACAGTGGGCCTTGCGTGGTCAACGTGGACACCAAGCGCGCCTTGGTGCAAAGCCTGTACCAAGATTTGGCTACTGATGCAGGCCGCACCCCGGTGTTAGTGGCGGTGCAAAAGCTGGCTGTCTCATTGGCGCAGGTGATGGTGGGCGAGCGCAAGGCGCTCGATTTGCCCTTGCCTGGTGTGCCCCTGCGCCATGTCGCTGACCCGGATGACTGAGGCCTTATGCTCAGCGGGTATCGACTCATGTGGATGCTGGTGATGTTTGATTTGCCGGTGGTGCAAGCTGCCGAGCGCGCAGCGGCCACGCGGTTCAGATTGAGTTTGCTCGACATGGGTTTCTCGCGTGCGCAGCTCAGTGTGTACATGCGCTTTTGCACCAGCTACGCACAAGTGCAAACCTATTGCCAAAGGGTTGAAGCGGCCTTGCCCAAGGGGGGGGCAGGTCAATATTTTGCAGATGACCGACAAACAGTACGAACGCATCATCAGTTTTCACGGAAGGCGCAAAGACCCAGCAAAAAAAACACCCGATCAATTTGATTTATTCGGGTGAGGGGGCGATTTTGAAGAGACGGAAAACGGAGAAAGTCTTTGTAATACAAAGACTTAGCGTTGTTCGAGTCTAGTCGATTGGGAAATGCGCTCTGACCGGAACATGTTGAAGGCGTTACCGTTTCAGAGTCCGAGTCTAGTCGATTGGGAAATGCGCTTAGACCGTATACGAGGGGAAAAAAAACAGCCGCAATTTGCGGCTGTTTTTTTTAAGCGAGTAAAAGATTTAAAAACGATAACCCAAGCCGATTGAGGCCCCTTTGACTTCGGTGTTGCCCGACTTCAAGTAGGTCATGTAGTCCATGTTGATGCCCAAGGACTTGTTGAACTTGTAGCGCAAGCCCAAGCCATAGGCGCCGCTTTGTGAGGTACCGCTGGCGCTGGCCAAAGAGCCTGAGGCGCTCAAGCTGGTGCTGGCAAAGCCGATGCGGCCAAACATTTCGATTTCCGGGGTCACGTCAAATTTGGGCTTGAGGTACAAACCCCAGCTGTTGTTGATTTTGAGCCGACCAGGTACGTTGTTGATGGTGGCGCTGCCGTCGCTGGTGCTCACTGCAAGCAGGGCTTCCAGGCCCATGTTTTTGTGAAAGTCGGTGCCCGAAATCAATCGGATGGCGGTGGGGCTGGCTTTGCCCGCACCCGTGTCAACGGTGGCGTTGACCAAGCCCAACTCCAAATAGGAGGGCGTAGGGATGAGTTGCGCCTGAGCGCTTGCGCATGTCAAGGCGGCGGCTAAAGTGGTGGCGGCCGTGGCAAGTATTTGGGGGAAGTTCATGTTTGCGTCCTCTAAAACTTTATTTTACCTTTTACAAGAAGGTCCCACCAACTCGGGCCGGTATTCAAAGTGCACCGTGTCAAAGTGGGCCCATTTACCGCCCCAGATGAAGCCTTCTTTTTCAAAGGCGGTCACGACTTGTTGCAGGAGCGGATCGCGCAAGACGGCTTCGGGGTAAGGGCATGGCCCGTTTTCTTTGCAGCCGCGCCACTGCCAATAGTGGCCGAGTTGACGGGGCAAGGCAAAGTCAATGGCCGCACCAAATGAATGCATGCTTTGGCGGGTAGTGCCTGCAATGTGGCGCCAATTGAAACTCCCCACCGGCTGGCGCACATAGGCGGCCAACGCAGGGTTTTCTGCCAGCGCTTGGCCGACGCGCTGCAAAGCGGGGGCTGCGCCGTGCAGGCGATGGAACAGCACGGTGCGACCGTTCGGCGCCCAGGGGACTGACACCAGATGGCGTTGAACTTCTTGCTGGTTGTGGCCATACAGGGCTTTGAGCAGGGCTTCAGAGCGTATGCGCCCCGGATCTTGGTTGGGCCCCGGCAGGGACGCAGGAAAGCCGGCCGGATAGGGCTGTGACATGTGTGCCTTCAAGTCAGCCTGGTTCAGTAATTCGGTGCGCGGCAGGGGGTCTTTGTGTTCGCTGTACGCCCAGTTGTCGCCGCTGCGCGTGGTGAGTGTGTTGTCGAGTGACCCTTGGTTGCGCCAAGGCACCCAGAAGTCAGGGTAGGCCTGTGTCAGGCATTGCGGACCCGCTTCAGGCGGTGCTTGCGCCCCGACGCTGGCCCCCAAGATGCACAGGGCCGACAAGATGAGTGCGGGCCGGTTCATAGTCAAAATTTTAATATGTCGAAAGTGTATTGGTAAGGGCAGATTGGGAAGTGGCAGGTTGGGGGGGCGTGACTTTGGAAAGAAACTCGATTAAACTGATCAGTCATAAATCAGAACGGCGAGTATTAAATGACCAAATTCACGCTTTGGAGATGGACGTTGGGGGTGTGGGCGGGCCTGTTGCTGTGCAATGTTGCCCACGCGGCCGATGCGCCGGCGCGGACCCAAGTGAATGCATGCCCTGCCCTGTTGCAGCACACGGTCCTTCGCTTGCAGGATGAAAAACCCCAGTCCTTGTGCCAGTACAGCGGCAAAGTGGTGTTGGTGGTCAATACAGCCAGTTTCTGTGGGTTTACGCCGCAGTACAAAGACTTGGAGGCCTTGCATGCCAAATACGCCAGCAAAGGCTTGGTGGTATTGGGGTTTCCGTCGAATGACTTTGCACAGGAAAAAGCCACCAACAAAGAGATTGCAGACTTCTGCGAAAACACCTTTGGCGTGAAGTTTCCGATGTTCACCAAGACGGTGGTCTCGGGTGCCGACGCCTCGCCGCTGTACAAACAACTGTCCGATTTAACAGGCAAGAAGCCGAGCTGGAATTTCTTCAAGTACCTGATTGGTCGTGATGGCAAAGTG
>Ga0114963_10003978_pt1 | contig 10115 bp, 9 predicted proteins | sample C_131016_EF_Meta_FD_87019 | JGI IMG/M metagenome (GOLD analysis project Ga0114963, IMG submission 87019) | Freshwater microbial communities from Lake Croche, Canada to study carbon cycling - C_131016_EF_MetaG | ecosystem: Environmental > Aquatic > Freshwater > Lake | place: Lake Croche, Canada...
CGATGAGCGCAAGCGTGGCGCCGAGCTGCCAGGCGTCTTGCGACAGGCCGGCCAACACAGACGCCGCACCAATCCCGAAGAAGAACACCGTCATCATGCCGCGGCGGCTCCAGCGGTCGGCGAGCCAGCCGGCCGGCAGCGCGCCCAGACCGAAGATCGCCATCGCCGGCAGCGACAGGGGCAGCAACTGCGAAAAGCTCAGCTGCCATTCCTGCGAGATGGCGAGCACTGCGGTCGGAAAGATCAGCAGGAAGAAATGGTCGAGCAGATGCGCGAGATTGAGCAGTTGCGCATGCGCGCGGGTCGGTGCCATGGTGTCTCCGAATCGGATGAACCGATCGGCCGGACGAACCGATCAGGTCAGGTAACAGCTGAATCGTTCAGTCTTTCAGCTTACGCGCCTTCGTGAATCAGGCCTGCTCCATCGGCAGGTAATCGGTATAGCCCTGCTCGCTGCCGCCATAAAACGTCGGCCGGTTGTAGGGCGTAAAGGCCGCTTGCTGACGGATTCGTTCGGGCAGGTCGGGGTTGGAGATGAAGTAGCGGCCGAAGGCGATCGCATCGGCATCGCCCCTGGCGACTGTCTCGGCGGCGGTGTCGGCCTTGAAATTGCCGGCGGTCATGAGTACCCCGCGCCAGGCCGGGCGGAACAGGGCGCAGGCCGACGGCACATTCTGATGATCGACTTCGCCCGAGCCGGCGCCGCTCGAGCGCGGCTCGATCAGGTGAAGATAGGCCAGCCCGAGGGTGTCGAGCTCGCCGATGATGTGCGAATAGAGCGGCATCGGATCGTCCTCGCCGCTGTCGTTGGCCACGCCGTAGGGCGACAGGCGGATGCCGACCCGCTCGGGTCCCCAGACTGCGGCGACCGCGCGGGTCACTTCGAGCGACAGCCGCACCCGGTTTTCGATCGAGCCGCCATAGGCGTCGGTGCGCTGGTTGCTGCGCGACTGCATGAACTGCTCAAGCAGATAGCCATTGGCCGAGTGAATCTCGACACCGTCGAATCCGGCCTGCATCGCATTGCGGGCCGCCTGGGCATAGCCTTCGATGATGCCGGGGATCTCGTGGGTCTCGAGTGCCCTGGGCGTCTCGAGCGGCACGCGCTCGAAGTTCGCGCTCATCGCCTTGCCGTTGGCGGCGATCGCCGAGGGGGCGATCGGCAAGGCGCCACCGGGCTGATGTGACGAATGCGAAATCCGGCCCACATGCCACAGCTGTAAAAAGATTTTTCCGCCGCGCGAATGCACCGCTGCGGTCACGCCTTTCCAGCCCTCGATCTGCGCGGCGCTATGGATGCCCGGGGTGGCCGGGGCGCCCTGGCCCGAGGCCAGCACCTGCGAGGCCTCGGCGATGATCAGTCCGCCTTCCGAGGCGCGCTGACGGTAGTACTCGGCATTGAGCGCGTTGGCCACATTGCCGGGCGTGGTGGCGCGCATCCGCGTGAGCGGCGCCATCACAACGCGATGGCTCAGCGTGTAGGGCCCGACTTTGAGCGGGGCAAAAAGGGCTTGGGTAGTCATCGTGGTCTCCGGGCAATTGTTGTTGTCGGTCGGGGCAGGATGGGGCGCTGCGGGGCAGGGGCGTCAGCCCGCCTGTCTCACCAGCGCCAGCTGGCGGGCCTGCGCGATCAGCCGCCCGGTGCTGTCCCAGAGCATGCCGTCTTCGATCATGCGGCCGTCGGCCAGGTCGCTGGTACGGAATTGGCCGAGGATCCAGCCCGCCGCAGGCCGCCTGCGCAGGTGCACGGTGAGCTCGACCGTCGGGACCCAGCCGACCGCACCGATCTGCCCGAACACCGAGGGCGGAAAGGCGTCGGCAAACAGCAGCGCCGCAATCGGGTCGGGATCACGGCCATCCTTGAAGCGGATCCAGCCGGTGATCTGGGCGCGTCCGCCGACTTTGGTGTGCACTTCGTCGGGATGCAGGCGGATTTCAAGGCGATCCATGATCGGAAGCGGGATGCCCTGCTGGTCGCCGGAGCGGGCGATGCACTGATCGGGTGGCGGAATCGAGGGGGCCGGCGGTTCGATCACCGGCTGCGCGCCGGCGCCCAGATTGCCGAAGGCGGCCATCACTTCAATGCGAGCGCTGTTGTCCTGCATAAGCGTTGCCCGACAGGTGCTCAGTTGCCGGCCGCTGCGCAGCACCTGCGCCTGAACGCGGCACGGCTGGCTGCCCAGGCCGGGACGCAGATAGTGCACGGTGATGCTCAGCGGATCGGGATGCTCGGCGGTCTGTGCGGCGATCGCATTGGCCGCCAGGGCCAGCAGATAGCCGCCATTGGGATTGCTGCCGATGCTCCAGTCGGATGACACCAGGCCGTCGTAGCTGCCGTCGCCAAGCGGGGTGAGTCGGGTTTCGTCGTCGAATTGGCTCATCGGATCGGGGGGTTGCAGCGTGGTCGCTGGAGTTGTCGCAGGGGTCGGGTCGCTGAATCGGGTGAACTGAATCGGGTGAACTGAGTCGGGTGAACTGGGCTCAGTCGATCAGCGCGCCGGCGAATTCGTCGGCAGAAAAGGCCTGCAGGTCGTCGATGCCTTCGCCCACGCCGATGAAGCAGATCGGGATCGGTCGATCACGACGGGTATGGGCCAGCGCAACCAGCGCGCCGCCGCGCGCGGTGCCGTCAAGCTTGGTGACGATCAGCCCGGTGAGTTGCACTGCGTCATCGAAGGCCTTGACCTGCGCGAGCATGTTCTGGCCGGTATTGCCATCGAGCACCAGCAGGACTTCGTGCGGCGCGCCGTCCATGGCTTTGCCGATCACCCGCCGGATTTTTTTCAGCTCTTCCATCAGGTGGGTTTGAGTGGGCAGGCGGCCGGCGGTATCGACCATGACGACGCCGGTGCCCCGGGCGCGCCCGGCCGCGACCGCATCAAAGGCGACCGCACCCGGGTCGCCGCCTTCCTGGGCGATCACATCGACCTGATTGCGGCTGCCCCATTGCGCGAGCTGCTCGCGCGCGGCTGCACGGAAAGTGTCGCCGGCGGCAAGCAGCACCGATTTGCCTTCGCCGTGCAGATGGCGCGCGAGCTTGCCGATCGAGGTGGTCTTCCCGGCGCCGTTGACACCGGCAATCATCATGACCAGCGGGCTGGCCTGATCGATGTCGATCGGCCGCTCAAGCGGCGTGAGCAACTCGACCAGCAGCCCCCGCAGCGCGGCCTTGACCTGCGAGGTGTCGGTGAGCTTGTCCTTGCGGACCTTCTCGCGCAGCGCGGTGAGCAGCCACTGCGTGGTCTCGAAGCCGGTGTCGCCCGACAGCAGTGCGGTCTCGAGGTCTTCGTAGAGCACCTCGTCGATCTTGACGCCGGTAAAGAGCACCGCGATGTTGCCGCGGGTGCGCGACAGGCCCTGCTTGAGGCGTGCCAGCCAGGGGCGACGATCGGAGGGTGCCTCGGGAACCGGATCGCTGACGGTTGCGGCAAGGTCTGCGGTGGCGGTCGCCGCCAGTTCGCTCGCGGTCGCTTCAACAGGCGACGCCGACGTCGCGTCGGAGGATGGCCCCGGCGGCTGGGCCGGCACAGGCTTGTTGCGGCGAAAGAATCCGAACATGTCGACGGGGTGGTGGTGCGAAGGGGCCTGCAGAGGGCGGGGTACACTCGAGCCCCCGATTCTACGCCGCCCCAATGACCCGAACTTTCCTGCAACTTGCCGTCGCCGGGCTGCTGTCGACGGCCTGCGCTCTGGTCGCTGCGCAAAACGCCGCCCCCTCCTCGCAGACAGCGCCTGCCCCGGCCTCCCAGCAGGTGGTCGAGCGCAGCTTTCCCAACGGACTGAAGGTGCTGGTCAAGCCCGACCGGCGCGCGCCCACGGTGGCCCATATGGTCTGGTATCGCGCCGGATCGATGGATGAGGTCAATGGCCGCACCGGCGTCGCCCATGTCCTCGAACACATGATGTTCAAGGGCACCGAGTCGCTGGCGCCCGGCGAGTTTTCGCGCCGGGTGGCTGCCATGGGCGGGCGCGAAAATGCCTTTACCTCGCGCGACTACACCGGCTATTTCCAGCAGGTCCACAAGTCGCGTCTGCCCGATGTCATGGCGCTCGAAGCCGACCGCATGGTCAATCTCAAGCTGTCAGCCGACGAATTCGCCAAAGAGATCAAAGTGGTGATGGAGGAGCGGCGTCTTCGCACCGAAGACAGCGCCAGCGCGCTGGTCTACGAGCAGCTTTATGCCGCCGCCTTTACCGCCCACCCCTATCGCTATCCGGTGGTCGGCTGGATGAGCGACCTCGAATCGATGACGCCTGCCGATGCGCGCGCCTGGTACGACACCTGGTATGCGCCCGGCAATGCCACGCTCATCGTGGCCGGTGACGTCGAGCCCGAGGCGGTCTTTGCGCTGGCCGAAAAATACTACGGCGTTATCCCGGCCAAGGCGGTCCCGGCACGCAAGCCGCAAACCGAACCCGCCCAGCGCGGATTACGTCGCATCGAGGTCAAGGCGCCGGCCGAGAATCCCTATGTCGTGATGGCCTTTCATGTGCCAAAGCTCGAATCGATCGAGGGCCCCCGCGATCCCTATGCGCTCGAAGTGCTCTCGACCCTGCTCGACGGCGGTGCGAGCACCCGCCTGACCCGCAATGTCGTGCGCGGCTCGCGGGTCGCCAATCAGGCCGGTGCGGGGTATGACATGACGCAACGCGGCCCGGCGGTCTTTGTGCTCGACGGCACGCCGGCCGACGGGCACACCACGGCCGAGGTTGAAGCCGCGCTGCGCGCCGAGATCGCCCGCATCGCCACCGAGGGCGTGCCGCAGGCCGAACTCGATCGCGTCAAGGTGCAATACGTGGCCGGGCAGGTCTACAAGCGTGACTCGGTCTTCGGTCAGGCCATGGAAATCGCCGGCCTCGAAATCACCGGCCTGTCCTACCGGGATGCCGACCGTATTCTCGAGAAGGTCCGATCGGTCACGGTCGAGGAGGTCAAGGCGGCGGCTGCGCGCTATTTCGGCGACGAAGCCCTGACGATTGCAACGCTGCTGCCGCAGCCGATTGCCCCCGGAAAACCCGCCGCGGCCCCGGCCGGTCTGAGGCACTGACACCATGCGATCCGCCTTCATTCGACCATTCTTCCTGCTGTCCCTGCTGCTCTGGGCGCCGCTGGCCAGCGCGGTGCTGCCGATCGAGCACTGGGTCAGTTCACGCGGCGCGCGGGTTTATTTCGTGCGGGCCGATTCGATTCCGATGCTCGACATCAACATCGACTTCGATGCCGGTTCGCGCCACGATCCGCCGGCCAAGTCGGGTCTGGCCGCGATGACCGCCGGCACGCTGGCGCGTGGTGTGGCCGGTCTTGATGAAGCCGCGCTCGCCGAGCGACTGGCCGACATCGGTGCCAGCCAGGGCGCCGGTGCCGGTGATGATCGTGCCAGCGCATCGCTGCGAACGCTCACCAGTCCGCGCGAACTCGATGCCGCGGTCGCGCTGCTTGCCAAGCTGGTCTCGCAGCCGACCTTCCCCGAGGTGCCCTTGCAGCGCGAACGCGAGCGGATCATCCAGGGTCTTCGCGAGGCCGCGGTCAAGCCGGATGCCATCGCCCAGCGCACTTTCAGCGAGCTGATCTATCCGAGGCATCCCTACGGGCGCGATCCGCTGCCCGAGACGATCGCGGCGATCACCCGCGACGATCTGGTCGACTTTCATCGGCGCTATTTCGGTGCCAACCGCGCGGTCGTGTCGATCGTCGGCGCCATCGACCGAGCCCGCGCCGAGGCGATTGCCGAGCAACTGACCCGCGACCTGCCGCAGGGTGTGACACCCGCGCCGATGCCGCCGGTCGAGGCACCGCAGGCGGTCGAGCGACGCATTCCCCATCCGGCCACCCAGAGCCACATCGTCATCGGCGCGCCCGCCATGTCGCGTTCCGACCCCGATTACTTCCCGCTCTTCGTGGGCAACTATGTGCTGGGCGGTGGCGGCTTCGTGTCGCGGCTGACCACCGAGGTGCGCGAAAAGCGCGGGCTGTCCTACAGCGTCTATTCGTATTTCTCGCCGATGATGCAGCCCGGCCCGTTCGCGATCGGCCTGCAGACCCGCAAGTCCCAGACCGACGAGGCGCTGGTGGTGGTGCGTCAGACGCTGGAGGGCTTTGTGCGCGACGGGCCGACCGAGGCCGAGCTGATTGCGGCCAAACAGAATCTGGTCGGCGGCTTTGCCCTGCGCATCGACTCCAACCGCAAGATCCTCGACAACATCGCGAACATCGGCTGGTATCAGTTGCCGCTCGACTATCTCGAGCGCTGGACCGACCAGGTCGAACAGGTCACGACCGCACAGGTGCGCGAGGCGTTCGGGCGCAAGGTGTTTCCCCAGCGGATGGTCACGGTGATTGTCGGTGCCGGTGAAGCGAAACCCTGATTCCGGCGCGCCGCGAGACAAAGCGGGCACGCGCAAACCTGCGCCGCGCGCGGCGCGGTCCCTGCCGATGAAGGTGCGCATCATCGGTGGTGCCTGGAAGCGCACGCTGCTGCCGGTGCTCGATCGCCCGGGTCTGCGCCCGACGCCCGACCGGGTCCGCGAGACGCTCTTCAACTGGCTTGGCAACCGGCTCGACGGCTGGCGTTGCCTCGATCTGTATGCCGGCAGCGGGGCACTTGGCTTCGAGGCTGCATCGCGGGGCGCGGCCAGGGTGGTGATGGTCGAGCGCGATGCCCGCATTGTCGAGTCGCTGCGATCGGTCAAGGAGCGGCTGGCCGCCGAGACAGTCGAACTCGCCCAGGCCGATGCCTTTGCCTGGGTCTCACAAACCGCCGAGCGTTTCGATCTGGTGCTGCTTGATCCGCCCTTTGGTGAAGGGATGCTCGACCGCATCGTGCCGCGGCTGTCCGGTCTGCTCGCTCCGGGTGCGGCGCTGTATGTGGAGTCGGACACACCGCTTGATGTCGACACCGCGCCCTGGACCCAACTGCCCGGCGTGCGGGTGCATCGCGCCGACCGCGCCGGGCTGGTCCATTATCATCTGCTGCTGATGCCTGCTGAGCCTACTGGAGCCTGATGATGGCCATCGCTGTCTACCCCGGAACTTTCGATCCCCTGACCCGCGGCCATGAAGACGTCATGCGCCGTGCCGCCCGCATCTTCGATCGGGCGATTCTGGCGGTGGCCGACAGCCGCGGAAAAAATCCGATTTTCTCCGCGCAGGAGCGGGTCGAGATTGCCCGCGAGGCGCTGGCCGACTGTCCGAATATCGAGGTGATCGGGTTTTCCGGACTGCTGCGCGATTTCGTCGTCAGCCAGAAAGCCAATGTCATCGTGCGTGGCCTGCGATCGGTGGCCGATTACGAATACGAGTTCCAGATGGCCGGCATGAACCGCTATCTGATGCCCGATGTCGAGACGATCTTCGTTACGCCGACCGAAGAAAATCTTTTTATTTCGGGCACGCTGGTTCGCGAAATCGCGATGTTCGGCGGCAATGTGAGCCGCTTCGTGCCGCCGACGGTCGAGGTCCACCTCAAGCGCAAGCTCGCCGAGCGGGCGGCGTCCCCGGGCGCCTGAGGCCCGCATGGCGCTCCACATCACCGACGAGTGCATCAACTGTGATGTCTGTGAGCCCGAGTGCCCGAATGGCGCCATCTCGATGGGCCCCGAGATCTACCAGATCGATCCCGACCGCTGCACCGAGTGTGTTGGGCATTTCGATGTGCCGCAATGTCAGCAGGTCTGCCCGGTTGCCTGCATTCCGGTCGATCCGACGCGCATCGAACCGCCTGAAGTCCTGATGGCGCGCTACCAGCGTCTGCAGTCGGTGCCCTGAGTCCGCCGCTGTTTCTGTCAGGACACCGGCAACAGCGCTTCGCCGCCCCTTTGCGCTGAGATCAGCTCACATCAGGTCAGCAGGTAGTTCAGCCCCCAGGGGCCGGCCTTGTTCCATTCGGTCGCCTCGAACTGCAGCGACTGGTTGGTCAGCGGATGGTCGTCGGCCCATGACGAGTCGAGTTCGATTCGCCCACCGCCGCTTTTGACCCGCAGCTTGATCGAAGGCGGCAGCTGTCCGTCGCGTCGTCGATGGAAGATCACCGCCAGTCGCAGGCACAGCACCATCACCCATTCGTCCTGCTCGAACAGACAGGTTTTGAGCTTGGTCAGGCCGCCGGTCTGACCAAGCACCAGGTTGGCGATCAGGGTCTGCTCGTCTTCCGAGAACCCGGGCATGTCGCAGTGGCTCAGGATGTAGCCGCCATGCTTGTGATAGTCGGCATGGGCAATCGACATGCCGGTCTCGCAAAGTTGCGCTGCCCAGGCCAGCATGCGGGTGTTGCGCGCAATCTCGTCGTCTGACGCACGCACTGCATCCCGATAGAGACTGGTGGCGAGCGAGGCCACCGCCTGGCCGTAGCGCTCGTCGAGCGTGTAGCGGCGGATCATCTGGGAGACGGTGACGCTGCGCATGTCGGCGCCGGTCGAGCGCCCGAGCAGATCGTAGAGCACGCCTTCGCGCAAGGCACCGTCGCAGTAGTCCATCGAGTCGATGGCGAACTCTTCGAAGGCCGCGCTCATCATCGCCAGGCCGCCCGCGATCACCGGGCGCCGGTCGGGCTTGAGGCCTTCGAGTCGCAGCCGATCGGCATGGCCGGCTTTCAGCAGCGTTGTTTCGATCATCCCCAGCGCATTGGCGGTCAGGCGCGAGTCACCGAAGTCGACCTGCGCGATTTGCCACAGGGTCTTGGCGGTGCCGGAGGTGCCGATCGACATTCGCCAGCCGAATTCACGGTAGAGCCTGGACAGCGGCGCCAGCGCGTCGCGGCAGGCCAGCCGCGCACGCTGGTAGTTGTGGCGATCGATGTTGCCGTCGGGAAAAAACTGATTGGCCAGACCGACGCAGCCCAGCGGCACCGACTCGAGGAGTTCGCTGCGATAGTCAGTGCCGATGATGCACTCGGTCGAGCCGCCGCCGATATCGATGATCAGCCGTCGCTGGCCATCGGTGGGCAAGGCATGGGCCGCGCCGAGATAGATCAGCCGCGCCTCTTCGCGTCCGGCGATGACCTCGATCGGAAAGCCGAGCGCCTCCTGGGAGCGCTCCAGAAATTCGCGGGTATGGCTCGCCACCCGGAAGGTGTTGGTGGCGACCGCCCGAACTGCATCGGGGCGAAAGGCACGCAGCCGCTCACCGAAGCGATGCAGGGCCGCCAGCGCACGCTCCTGGGCGGGTTCTGACAGGGTGCCGGTGCTGCTCAGCCCGGCGGCGAGTCGGACGGTTTCCTTGATCTGGTCGATCGGGCGGATCTGATCGCCCACCGGCGTGGACTCGATCCTGCCGATGACAAGTCGAAAACTGTTCGATCCGAGATCGACGGCTGCAAGGAGATGGGAGAATGGCATTGCCGACATTCTGCCGCAGAATGACGACACCCCGGAGTCTGACCCGCCAGACTTCGCTCACCGCCGTGCCCGACGACGATCGGGCCGCATCGAGACACACGACTTTCCGACGGATCAACATGACCAGAGACGCCATGCCTGATGCAGGCAGCAAGCTGTCCACCAGACTGCTCAATCGCGAGATCGGCATCCTCGCCTTCAATGAACGTGTGCTGGCGCAGGCCGAAGACCCCGCTGTGCCGCTGCTCGAACGGCTGCGCTACCTCACCATCGTCAGCAACAATCTCGACGAACTCTTCGAGGTCAGGGTGGCCGAGCTCAAGGAGCTGATGCGCGTCGACCCGGAGACCCAGCTCGACAGCGGGCCGGTGGCCGATGCCCTCAGGCTGGTCGCCGAGCGCGCCGGTCGGCTGGTGACGCGCCAGTACGAGTTGCTCAACAGGACCTTGACGCCGGCGCTGGCCGAGCAGGGCATCGTGATCCTGCTGAGCTCGAACTGGAACGACGCCCAGCGACAATGGGCCGAGCGGGTCTTCGTCGAGGAGATCGAGCCCCTGCTCACGCCGATCGCACTCGACCCGGCGCATCCGTTTCCGCGCATCCTCAACAAGAGCTTGAATTTCGTGATCGAACTCGAAGGCATCGATGCCTTCGGGCGTCCGGCCGACATCGCGATCCTGCAGGCGCCGCGCACGCTGCCGCGCGTGATCCGGGTGCCGCGCGAGATTGCCGGCGCGCCGCACGGCGTCATGCTGCTCACCTCGATCGTCGGCGGCTTCGTC
>Ga0114963_10003979_pt1 | contig 10113 bp, 6 predicted proteins | sample C_131016_EF_Meta_FD_87019 | JGI IMG/M metagenome (GOLD analysis project Ga0114963, IMG submission 87019) | Freshwater microbial communities from Lake Croche, Canada to study carbon cycling - C_131016_EF_MetaG | ecosystem: Environmental > Aquatic > Freshwater > Lake | place: Lake Croche, Canada...
AGTTATTGCCTCCTTTCATTGGGATCAGGTGAGAGATCGCAATGCAGAGGCAACCTATAACAAGATGACTTTTCAGGAGCTGCAAGATATTTCTGATGGTTTCAATTGGATCCTTTGGCTGAGCGCTTCTAAAACACCGCAAAAGGTCGTTGATGAAGCTGTCATTCGACAGCCCTCTTTTTTTACTGGTATCGGTAATTTATTAAAGAATTTTGATCGAGACTCGTGGAGTTCTTGGCTCATGTGGCACATCATCAGCGGTAGTGCATCTTTCTTAAGCAAAGATTTTGTTGACGAGAACTTTAACTTCTACGGCAAAACTCTCTCTGGCACGCCGGATTTGCGTGAACGGTGGAAGCGTGGAGTATCGCTCGTCGAGGGTTCGCTAGGTGAAGCGATTGGTGAAATTTATGTTGAGCGTCATTTCTCTCTCGCATCAAAAGATCGGATGATGCAGTTGGTCGACAATCTGATCGAGGCATTCGATAGCGAAATTGAATCTCTTGCTTGGATGACGCCACCAACCAAGAAAAGGGCCAGGGAGAAGTTGCAGAAATTCGTTCCAAAAATTGGGTTTCCTGATAAGTGGCGTGACTACAGTGCTCTGCAGATCTCTTCAACTGATTTGATAGGAAATCTCAGTTCTCTGGCTACCTTTGAACAAGAGTATGAATTTGCAAAGTTGGGATCGCCAATCGATCGATTGGAATGGCACATCACGCCTCAGACAGTGAATGCTTATTACAGTCGAGTGATGAATGAGATTGTCTTTCCTGCTGCAATTTTGCAGGCACCATTTTTCGATTTACGCGCCGATGACGCTGTCAACTATGGTGGAATTGGAGCCGTTATCGGTCACGAGATGGGCCATGGCTTCGACGACCAGGGTTCAAAATATGATGGTGAGGGTAATCTACAAAATTGGTGGAGCGACGCGGATCGACGCGAATTCGAATTACTCACTGCCGCTTTGATCGAACAATATGAGGGACTACAACCAGAGGCTGCCCCGGACGCTCATGTAAATGGCGCATTAACTATCGGTGAGAATATTGGTGATCTGGGCGGACTGATGATCGCATATCGTGCGTACCAGATATCTCTGCGAGGAGAGCCAGCACCGGTCATCGATGGCTTAACTGGCGACCAGCGATTCTTCATAAGCTATGCGCAGATTTGGCGTGGAAAGGTTCGCCCAGAAGAAGTTCGGCGTCGAATAGTAACCGATCCCCACAGTCCACCCGAATTTAGAGTAAACCAGGTCTTGAAAAATATTCCAGAATTCTATGAAGCTTTTGAAGTCCAAGTGGGCGACGGCTTATACCTTCCCGAATCAGATCGAGTGAAAATCTGGTAACGAAGAATTCTTTAGCCAATTACATTAAAGTTTTGCGGCTAAGCGCGCCTCTCGACGAACCTTTTGCTCTGCTGGATTTGGCACTGGCACAGCAGATAAAAGGCGCTGCGTATAAGGGTCCTGCGGATTCTTGAGGATTTGATCGCGACTACCTACTTCGACCAACGTGCCATTTTGCATCACAGCAATTCGATGAGACAAAATGTCGACGACTGCCAAATCATGACTAATAAAGAGGCAAGCGAATTTCAGTTGCTCCTGTAGCTCCTGTAACAGCTCTAAAAAGCGCGCTTGTACCGATACATCGAGAGCAGATGTTGGTTCGTCGGCGATGAGAATATCCGGCGTTAACGCTAACGCGCGAGCAATACCGACACGTTGGCGCTGACCACCAGATAGTTCATGGGGATACCGATTGCGATAACTGCGTGGTAGCTCAACTTTTGCAAGAAGTTCTTCCACCATATGATCGAGCTCAGCGCCCTTTGCAATGCCGGCCAATAAGATTGGTTCTCCGATGCTCTCGCCGATTGGAAGGCGAGGGTTCAGTGATGAAGCAGGATCTTGAAAGACAATACCTGTGTGGCGACGAATTCCCTTAAGCTCTCTAAGAGATGCCCTAGAAATGTCGTTACCGACAATGTTAATAGATCCGTCCTTGATTGGAATAAGACCAATCGAGGCGCGACCAACAGTTGTCTTACCGGAGCCCGACTCGCCAACGAGACCTACGATCTCACCTGGGTAAATCTCAAGGTTGAACTCTTTAACAGCAGTGAAGGCTGGGATACGGCCACGCTTTGGATATTCGATTGTTACGTTCTCAAGCTTGATCACTGGAGCTGGTTTTGCATCCACCTGGTACGGTAACGGACGAGCCGTCGTTGACCCAAGCTTTGGAACGGCACCTAGGAGTTCTTGTGTGTAAGGGTGCTCTGGACGATTGAATATCTGATCAGCGCTTCCGTGTTCTACGGTGATTCCATCCTTCATCACCAAGATCTCATCTGCCAAGTCGGCGACAACGCCCATATCGTGTGTGATCAAGAGGATAGCCGAGTTGAGTCGAGTCTTGAGGCCTCGCATCAAATCAAGGATTTCAGCTTGGACTGTTACATCGAGTGCTGTGGTTGGTTCATCGGCAATCAAGAGCGCAGGATCGCAGGCTAGCGCTTGTGCGATGATTGCACGCTGTCGCTGTCCACCAGAGAGCTGGTGTGGGTACTTATCAAAAGCGGTCCCTGGATCAGGAATCTCTACCATGCTAATAAGTTCGATAGCACGGAGTCTGGCCTCAGATGGATCCATAGTGAAGTGCGTTCGCAGTGTCTCAACAATCTGGAATCCAATTGTGTAAACCGGGTTCAGGGCTGTCATTGGCTCCTGGAAAATGTATGCAACTTCTTTGCCGCGGAATTTACGAAGCGTCTTATTCGGAGCTCCGAGGACCTCTGTTCCCTTCACCTTCACGCTACCTGCCAAGCGAGAATTACTTGCCAGAAGAGACATGATGCCCATCGCAGTGGTCGACTTACCTGAACCAGATTCGCCGACGATCGCAAGAACTCGACCTGCCTCGAGTTCAAAATTCATATTAATCGCTGCTGGGTACCAGGTTCCATCCACCCAGAACTCAATTGTGTAGTTCTGCACCTTTAACACGGGATCGCTCATGAGTGTAACCTTTCCAATCCGTAGTCCTGTGAGAAGATGAGTGCATGACGGTACGCAGTAATACTGATCTTTATCGGCCGAGGAGCGTCTACGCCTCGATTGCTGTAACAATTTTTTTTGTGATTGGCCTGGCAGCAGAATCGGTCAACCACGGAACTATCCTCGAAAGAGTTGATGCTTTTCTGTGGGGTGCCTTTGTTCTGACTGGCGCATACCTGCTCTTCTACCGTCCATGTGTGATCTACTTCGATGAAGGGGTCACCATTATCAATCCCTTCAAAAGCCATACCCTGGGATGGGACATGGTCGAAAGCATCGAAGCCCAATACACCATGAGCTTGCAGGTCAAAGGAAAAATCATTAGAGCTTGGGCTGCTCCAGCTCCCGGTCGATATCACTCCCGGAGTCTGCACCTCTCTGAAATCAAAGGAATGAAAATCGGATACGACGGTTTGATCCGCCCGGGTGAATCCCCACGCAGTGATTCGGGGCAAGCCAGCTACCTCGCGAAATTGCGTCTCGAAGCCTTCAAATCCCTCAACATCGAGCCAGCTACTGCCTCCGAAACCATCAACTACCCAGGCATAACTCTTCTCGTTGCCCTCTTCGTGATGGCCCTCGGCGCGAACATCTAAATCTAATGCCGGTCTATGAACGCTCATGGCGTCTCTCGCTCTTTAGCAACATCGACATCGCGCTGACGATCCTTCCTTGAGATTCTTCGGCGCTGACGGGGATCGAATGCATCGCGGAGTCCATCACCAATAAAGTTGACAGACAAGGCGATCGAGACGATGAAGAACCCTGGATACCAAAAGAGCCATGGGCGGGATGTAAACGAATCCTGATACTGACTGATGAGCAAGCCCAAAGAAACATCCGGAGCGACAACACCAAATCCGATGTAAGAGAGCGCAGTCTCAAGGAGAATCGCACCCGACATGAGAAGAGTTACCGAGACAATGATAATTCCCACCGCATTTGGCAAAATATGCTTAAAGATAATACGGCGATTGCTTGCACCAGCTACACGAGCGGCGTCCACAAACTCCAGCTCACGAAGCTTCAAGAACTCGCCTCGAACAAGACGACTAAGTCCAGTCCAAGCAAATAACCCGAGGTACATCGCCAAGAATGGAACTCCGAGGTTTCCGTAGTGGTAACCGACGACGGAACCGATGATGATGGATGGAATAGTGATGATGAAATCTGTAAAACGCATCAAGATCGCATCAACTTTCCCCCGATAGAAGCCGGAGATAGAGCCGATGATGGTTCCGAGAGTTCCGCCAATAGCGCCAACGATGAACATGACGAGAATCGAGCGTTGGGCGCCTCGCATAACCAATGCCAAATAATCTCGACCAATGTCATCTTGTCCGAACGGATGCTCCCCTAAACCAAAAGCCTTGGAGAATGGATTAAGGCTTAGCGTTGGGCAGCCGATTTCGCCATGAGGGCAGGCCGCAAAGCCACCTTCAGGTATATCAGCGATGCCATACTTCCACCATCCCTTGATCTTCCAAGGCCCTAAATTAAAGTCGAGTGCAGAGTAGACAATGATGATGAGGGAGATAAGGGTAAGGACTGAGATCATTGCTCCGCGGTGGCGGATGAAACGACCAAAGACAATTTGACGTTGGCTCTTTCCTTCAACCTCTTTATTCGCGATTGCACCTTCGCTTGAGTCGCGCTGAGCTTCCAGAGCCTCTCTCTTATTTCGATTGAAAATCATTATTTTCCGGCCCCCACTCTAATTCGTGGATCTAATGCACTGTATAGAAGATCGGCGATGAGATTGGCGAGCACCGCAAGAGATGCGGTGATGAAGAAGACGGCCATGAGCAGGTTCAGGTCAAAGCTCAGAAGTCCTTGGCGGAACAGGGTGCCCATTCCCACCCATCCGAAGACAGATTCCGTAATGATTGCGCCTCCGATAATTCCCATGAAGTCAGCAACAATGATGGTGGAAAGCGGGATAAGTGTATTTCTGAAAGCGTGACGCATAATGACCGTGCGCTCGTTGAGACCTTTTGCTCGTGCCGTTCGGATGTAATCGCTATTGAGGACTTCAAGAAGGGTTCCGCGGGTAAATCGAATGTAGCCAGCAAACGAGATAAGTAAGAGCGCCAAGGTAGGCAAGATCAGATGCATCAGAGTGTCAAGGGTAACAAACCAATAATTTGTAGGATCGATCTGTGAGTTACTCTGACCAATTGTTGGAACCGGACGGTTATTAATCGCATCTGTCGCCATGTAAGGAGCCCATGTCTGCATCAATTTATCGAGCAAAACAAGTAGACCAAAGATGAAACCAGTAATGGTCGAAGTTCTCATGATTGCGCCACGATCAATCTTGGCAAGAAATCTTCCAGTGAAAAGAGAGAGTGCAATCGTCACCACGGCCATCAGCAGAATCGTTGCGGTGTTGGCATACTGACGCATGAAATAGTTGGCAGGGTAGTAACTCAAGACTCCAATGCCGACAACAAGGAGTGACGCACGCAGGGCGACTTTATTCTCTAAGCCAGTTGAGAGCTGAGTGACTCCACATGCGACACCCACACCAAGAATGGCAAGAACTACGATGCCAAGTCCAGGGTGGATAAACCACTTGAGCAGACTCAGAATCTCAAGCAAGATTGCCGTGAATCCAGCGGCGACTGCGAACACTGTCAAAACCCGCTTGCGGGTTCCCGAAATAATTGCAGACCAAAAAACGCCACTCGCCGTTGAGAAGAAGATAATGGAGGTAAACGGGATTGTCGGCGAAGAGAGGAAGGTGTTGAAGCGGATTGCTAGGTACTGCTTGAGCAGAACTGCAACCCAAAATACTGGTAGAGAGAAGAGCAAGAAAGATACAAAAGTCATTGCGTAATCAAAACGACTATATTGGCGAAGAGCTGTAACAATGCCGATTGTGATTCCCAGAATGCAGGCAACGATCGTTGACATTGTGACTAAACGGAGAGTGACTGGAATGGCATTTGCGATCAACTCTGTCACTGGGTGGCCATCTCGTGCATTTCCAAAGTCCACATGTCCGGCGAATCCACCTAAAATCCCACGAAGCCAATAAAAGTAGCGCACTGGTGGTGGGACATTGAGCTGGAGTGTTCTCGTAAGAGTGATTATCTGCTGCTTTGCATTCGGCTCATTACTGGTGCGCAACGCCTCAAGAGGATCTCCCGAAATCGCTGCCAAATTATAGAGAATGAAACTTGAGCCAAAGAGGATGACAAGGAGCACTCCAATACGGCGAGAGATAAAGGCAAACACTCTGCTTACTCCTTAAATAGTCTGACTCAAATTAGCACCAAAGAGTGATGTCCGGATTAGATCAAAAACTTTTCCGAACATCACTCTCTATGGTGTCGTACTTTACCTCCAGCTAAGGAATTACCCCGAGCCGGGTTCTGCTACCAAGATTTACTACCTTAGTATGACCACTCCCAGTAATTCCAAACCAGGTTTGGAGAGAGAGGAGCCGGCTTCACATTCTTCAGTGTTGAGTTGTAAGCCGTAACAGCAGGATGCTGGAAAATCGCAGCGGTGAGAGCATTCGCATTGATAAGGCGCTCAGCCTGGATGATCTTCTGATCCACTGTTGCATCAGGAAGCTTGTTTTGGAGCTGCTTCAAGACTGAATCAAGAGCTGAAATATTCCAACCCATGTGGTTATTTGTGCCATCGCTGGCGAAATTCGCGTTTGTTCCAGCTTGTGTCACCGATGATGGGCACCATGCATAGAACTCAGCATCGAATGCAGAGCTATTCAACTTTCCTGACCATCCCGAAGTCACAGAGGCTGTGACATCAAAACCGGCCTTCTTGAGAGCTGGAACTACAAGTGCTGCTTCCGCTGCTCGACGGCTATTTGCTGCAGGAACCATGAGGTTCACTTTGACAAGAGCGTTGGTAGCAGACGCAGTTGGGTAGTACTTCTGGACGATACGGAGTGCTTGGGCTGTGCGATCTGCTTGTGTTTTGGCGCTGTATACAGATGAGCCATTTCCAGCAGTGATCTTCGCATAGTTGGTCTGACCCGGAAGAACGAATGTTGAGTTTGGCACGACCGCAGCAGAGTTCACCGGTATGACAATCTTCGAGACAATCTCTTCACGAGGATACGCGAGTAGGAAGGCTTTACGGAGATCCTTACCGCTAGCGCTCTTGTCTGAGAAAGGTCCGTTGTAGGTATCAGTAGTACCGAAGGTTGGTCCGGTACGTAGATCGAGATGCTCGTAGCAAGCAGAGGTTCCGTTTGCAACGGTAACACCCTTGAGGGCCTTGAGCTGAGTAACAGCATCTGCAGTAGCTTGACCTGAGTAGAGGTCAAGTTCACCGTTAGCAAGAGCCTGAGAGGCCGCAGTTCCATCTGCAATGAAACGGAAGATGAGAGTATCGATCCCGCCCTGAATTGCTGGGCCTGAGTTGTACTTCTCATTTCTCTTGAGAGTCAAAGACTGGTTGGTGATCGCGCTTGAAACGATGTACCCACCGTTACTGACGAGAAGAAGTGGATTTGTTGAGGCATCAATCTGTGTGATGTTGTAATCGTTTGACCAGATCTTTGCGATCTTCTTAAGTGTGGCTGTGTCATATGAAGTCATTGCCTTCAAGAATGCATCGGTCGCTGCATTGTTCTCTGCAACAGTTCCAAGCGCCTTCTTGCCGCTCGCCATCTCCATGAGAGCGTGAACCGGTGATGGGCCAGGGCCATAGAGATCCCAGTTGGGAATCGGATTCTTATACTTGAGAGTAAGCGACATCTTGTCAGCTGAAAGCGTTGGAATGCCTACGATATTGTCATCGTATGTTCCACCGTAGCCAAGTGAATTGAAATCTGGAGAAACTTTTTCATCTTTTGGATCACCAAGGCCTGCTTTGATTGAATACTGCGAGCTTGAGAGAATGTGGCTCAAGAGAAGATCAACTGCAGTGATTGGTGTCCCGTCTGACCAGAGACGGCCAGGCTTAATTGTGTATGTGACCTGGAAATCATTTGATTTGTTCTTTGTGATCGCATACGTACCGAATGTCGTGTTCGGGATGAGTGACTTGTGGTCATCATAGTAATTGAAACCAGAGCCAGAAACGTAGGCAATATCTGCATTCGTTGTGAGATTGGTATCAGGGGTTCCGTTGTTGAGTGATGTAAAAGCATTTGTCTCGTGAATCACTACAGTTGAGCGAGCCGCATGCGCAGGAGCCGTGAAGCCCGCAACAATGAAACCAGCGACTGTAAGTGAAGCCACGAAAGCACGCTTTGTCTTACGTGTAATCATTTTTACTCCTTATCGAGGGACCGCGGATGAAGTGGACCTAGCTAGAGACCACCACGACACTGCGGAGGTGGGAGAAGTCTGCACCATATGCCCGAATATGAGCAAGATTTAATTGCTTTGTAACGAAAATTTAACCTTTACTGACTGAGTTGTTGGCCCCATCAAGCTCGGCTCTCTCGAGTTCTTTGTCATTTGTCGCTCAAACCAACGATTGTTATTGCCGGCCGTAAGCGCAACTTGGTACCAGACGTATGCGACATAATGGTCATAAAGGTAGAGTGGAGCGAGTGAGCGCCCGATCCGAGAACACCTTCTCATATGCAGAGAAAGTTCAACTCGATGGTGCGCTGGGTCGAACCGGCAGAATAACCACACCTCACGGAGTGATTGCGACGCCTGCTTTTATCCCTGTGGGGACAAAGGCCAGCGTAAAAGGGGTCCTGACCGAGTCAATTCAGGAGCTTGGAGCGCAGGCGGTGCTCGCCAATGCCTATCATCTCTATCTGCAACCCGGTGCTGACGTGCTAGACGAAGCTGGCGGTTTGGGTCGGTTTATGAACTGGCCTGGTCCAACATTTACAGATAGTGGCGGCTTCCAAGTTCTCTCTCTAGGTGTCGGATTCAAAAAAGTGATTGCGATGGATACCGAAACTTTTAGGTCAGATGAGGTTATTGCACCAAACAAAGAGCGCCTAGCCCATGTGGATGACGATGGGGTTACCTTCAAATCACATCTAGATGGCTCAATGCACCGCTTTACTCCAGAAATTTCCATGGGCGTTCAACATCAACTTGGTGCTGACATCATCTTTGCCTTCGATGAATGCACAACCCTCCACAACACCCGTAGTTACCAAGAAAAATCACTTGAGCGCACCCGACTTTGGGCTAAACGCTGTTTGGTCGAGCATGGGCGGCTTACCGCCGAACGATCCCATCGCCCCTATCAAGCCCTCTTCGGAGTCTTGCAAGGCGCACAATACGAGGATCTTCGCCGAAAAGCTGCTCGTGACCTATCGCAACTCAATGAAGAAGGCACTTCTTTTGACGGCTTTGGCCTGGGTGGCGCGCTCGATAAAGAGAAATTGGGAACCATCGTTGGCTGGTTATGTGAAGAACTCCCCCGCGATAAGCCGCGCCACCTCCTGGGGATTGGGGAGCCAGATGATCTATTTGTTGGAGTCGAAAACGGTGCAGATACTTTTGACTGCGTTGCGCCATCTCGACAGGCACGAACGAGTGCGGTTTTCACCAAAGATGGTCGAGTCAATTTAAGTAATTCCAAATACCGTCGTCAATTCTCCCCAATCGATGACGCTTGCACTTGCTATACCTGCAAAAACTATACCGCCGCATATTTGAGCCATCTCTTTCGGGCAAAAGAGATGGTGGCGTCAACTCTGGCTACGATCCATAATGAGCATTTCATCGTGGGCTTGGTCGACAGAATGCGCAAGATGATTGAAATCGGTCAGTTCTACGAGTTTAAAGAAGACTTTCTCGGGAGGTTTTACGCAGATTCGACCCGAGTAGGTAGTTCCGCGGTGAAAGAGATTAAGCCACCTGAAATGAGCGCTTAGCTAGTCCCATCCAGTAACCATCGATCGTCGTCACTGGCGCAACTTGCGGATCAGAGGCCGCTCCCAGGGTAATAAAAATTGGCGCAAAGTGCTCTACGGTCGGATGCGCATAGGGCATTCCAGGGGCCTGCGATCTGTAGTCCATCAGTTCATCAATCGCTCCACGATCGAGAACCTCTTTAACCCAGAGATCAAACTCGATGCTCCACCCCGG
>Ga0114963_10003981_pt1 | contig 10110 bp, 8 predicted proteins | sample C_131016_EF_Meta_FD_87019 | JGI IMG/M metagenome (GOLD analysis project Ga0114963, IMG submission 87019) | Freshwater microbial communities from Lake Croche, Canada to study carbon cycling - C_131016_EF_MetaG | ecosystem: Environmental > Aquatic > Freshwater > Lake | place: Lake Croche, Canada...
GATCCAAATGAGTTCACGTGGTTTGCGATAAGAACCGTAGATCAAACCACGGAACATGTGCATGTAAACCACTACGAAGAACATCGAAGCGCCAGTGGAGTGCATGTAGCGGATCAACCAGCCAAATGGCACTTCGCGCATGATGTATTCAACAGACTCAAATGCCTTTGCGGCATCTGGCTTGTAGTTCATTACCAAGAAAATGCCAGTAATAATCTGTATTGCTAAAACTACAATCGCTAGTGCGCCAAAAATATAGAAAAAATTCAAGTTCTTTGGAGCGTAGTACTCACTCATGTGACGCTTAAATGCATCCGTCACCGGTAAACGCGAATCAACCCAAGCCATCATCTTCACTGCGACAGATGCGTTTGCTGGGACTTCTTTTTCTTGAAATGCCATTTATTTCTCCTTAGGCCTTCTTATCTTCGCCAACCAGAATTTTGGTGTCGCTCAAATACATATGTGGTGGCACCTCCATGTTGTCTGGAGCTGGTTTATTCTTAAATACACGACCTGCCATATCAAAGGTGGAGCCATGGCATGGGCAGAGGAAACCACCCTGCCATGTGTTTGGCAAAGAAGGTTGAGGGCCTGCCTCAAACTTTGGTGTAGGCGAGCACCCTAAATGAGTGCAAATACCAACTACCACCATATATTCAGGCTTAATTGAGCGCCATTGATTTTGCGCATAAGGCGGGGTAAATTGGGCTGGATCCCTTAAAGAATCAGGGTCTGCGAGCTCTGCATCGATCTTGGAAAGCTCCGCAACTTGTTCAGGAGTGCGGCGCACCACCCAAACCGGCTTGCCCCGCCACTCAACCATGCGCATCTCATCTGGCTGCATACCAGCAATATCAATTTCAACAGCTGCTCCGGCAGCCTTGGCGCGCTCAGAAGGCTGAAAACTGTCCACAAAAGGGTAAAGGGCTGCGGCTGCACCAACACCACCGACCGCTGAAGTAGCGATCAACCAATTACGGCGATCCTTATCCATACTGGGCTTGTCACTCATTTACAAAATTCCTCGAAAAGAGCATTTATAGGTAAAAATACTTAAAGGTAAGATTTTAAAGTAAAAAGTAGAGTTAGGTGGAAGGTTATGGGGATAATCTCGGTTTAGTCAGCACCTAAACCAAAAGGGGGGATTTATGAGCGTTTTAAAGGAGTTTCGGGACTTTGCTGTCAAGGGCAATGTGATTGATCTGGCAGTAGGCGTCATTATTGGCGGTGCCTTTGGGAAAATCGTCGATTCTCTCGTAAACGACATCGTTATGCCGGTGATTTCTACCCTTTTAGGAGGGCATATTGACTTTACAAACCTCTTTGTCATTCTTGGCCGTATTCCAGAGGGCGTTCCCAGAACTTTTGATGCACTCAAGAAGGCTGGAGTCCCTATTTTTGCCTATGGAAATTTCATCACCATCTCGATCAACTTCATCTTGCCAGCATTTGTGATCTTTCAAATGGTTAAGATCGTAAAAAAAATCAAGTTGCAGACAAAGAGCCAATACCGCCAACGTCTGAAGATATTATTCTGTTAAGAGAAATTTGAGATTAATTAAAAGCAAAATAAATGACTTCTTCATCGATTATAAAAATGACTGAAATTGCAGAGTTTTATTTCAGATCAAATCAATACCAATTAGCAAAAGAAGTTCTAATAAAACTTATTTCCTCCAATGAGGCAAACTCAAAATCTTATGAAATTCTTGCTTATATATTTGGTAATGAGGGCAACAAAAACGAGCTTTATAGGCTATTGTCACTAGCCTGCTCTTTTCCAAATGCGACTGCAGAAGCCCATTATTATTTTGGAAAAGAACTAATACAAAATAGCCAAACCGATCTAGGAATTTCGCATTTAAATCAGGCATTAATAATTGGTGGGTCTTTTTTTGAAGTTTTTTTTGAACTAGGTCTTGCTAATACTAGTAAGAAAAATTTCATTGATGCTGAGACAAATTTTATAAAATGTCTTTCATTTAAACCGGATAATATTGAATCAATTTATAACTTAGCAAAGATTTATTCTGAAGAATTTAATAGGCTTAACGAAGCTTTGGATCTTTATAGCCAAGCTCTAAAATTAAACCCTACGCATGTCTTATCCTTAATAGGAAAGGCATCCATCCTTGAAAAATTAAATGAAATTGAAAATGCAATACTGCTGTTAAAAAAAGCAATAGAAATATCCGTTGACTCTAAAAATGCATGGCTTTCCTACGGCCGTATCCTAACAAAATTAGGCCGCTTAGATGTAGCGATTTCATATTTAGATGATTCAGGAAAAAAATTTAATGGGCCAATTTTTTATTTTATAAAGGGTACATTTTTTTTAGCAAAAAAAGATTTTTGTAACGCATTAAAAAGTTTTGATAATGCGCTTTTATTAGATGCTACTAATGCTGAAATTTGGTGTGGAAAATCGATTGCTGAATTCTCCCTAGGCTTTGTTGAAAAAGCATTTTCCTCAATTGAAAACTCAATCTCCCAAGATAAAGAGAGCGCTAATTCATGGATGAATAGAGGAAATTTTTATCTAGATACCTATAACTATGAAATGGCAATTGAATCTTATGAAAGAGCTCTGCAACTTGACGAAAAAAAACCGTTGTTAATTAATAACTATATAAATGCAAAGTTAAAGTCTATGAGTTGGGATGGCATAGATGACTATTATCATAAAATTAAAGCTAATTCAGATGAATATCTTGATCCACTTACCCTTTTATGCATTTGCGATGAACCTAAATTCATTTTTCAGAATAACCAAAAATATAATGCATCCTTTAATAGACAACTCACAATTTTAAAAGTAGATAATAAGCAAAAAAAATCAAAAATAAAAATTGCTTATGTATCTGCAGATTTTAAAGAACATCCTGTTACTTTTTTATTAAAAGATATATTTAAGCATCACAACCGTGAAAAATTTGAGGTTTACGGAATTTTTATTAACAATAAAGAAACTGATAGTCTTACCAAAGAAGTAAAAAAATTATTTGATTCTTTTATTGACATTACAGACTTATCTGACACTGAAGCTATTAAGTTAATTCGCACTTATGAAATTGACATTGCTTTTGACCTAATGGGCCATACTAGAAACGCAAAACCAAATATTTTTCTAAATCGTATTGCAGACATACAAATAAATTTTATTGGCTACCCAAACACCATGGGTAGTGCTGCACATGATTATATTATTGCTGATAACTATTTGATTTCTAATGACGATACAAACTTTTACTCTGAAAAGATTATCTTTTTACCTACCTGTTTTCAGCCAAATAGCCTACGGCATATTAACTCTCTCACGCATGATCCAAAAGTGATAAATTTACCATTTAATACTTTTGTTTATTGTTGCTTTAATACTAATGCAAAAATTTCCAGAAAAATGCTTTATTTATGGGTTCAAATTCTTAAAGAAACCAATAATTCAATACTTTGGATATATATTGAAAAATGCGCCACGAGCAATTTTATTAATGAAATAAATAAAATTGATTCAAACATTATGAATCGTATTGTATTGGCGGAACGTACTAGTTATTATGATTATTTAAATCAATTTAAATATGCACATCTATTTCTTGATACTTACCCTTTTGGTGGCGGTACCACTACTAGCGATGCATTAGTCTCAGGCCTTCCGGTACTAACACTAGCTGGGAGTTCTTTTCACAATAGAATGAGTAAAAGTTTGTTACTCAATCTTCAGCTTAATGAATTGGTTACTGATTCTTTTGAGGAATACAAAAATACCGCAATAAATCTCTGTAATAACTCTAGCGCATATCATTCAATAAGACGAAAACTCGAAACAGCCATTTCTGATTCTGTCATCTTTGATCCGGAACATTACACTAAAGATTTAGAATCGGCCTTAATCAAAATTACAAGAATAACTATCTGATTTCTCTATTGAAATTTATTATTACTACAATCTCTTCATTGACTGTTTTTTATAAATTTAACTAAATGGTATTAATAAAATCTGAAATGTAGTGATCTGTCTTTAATTTTGCAAAGTTATGAATTATCCTTTTCTTTAATTCTTTCAATCTATTATTATCGATACTTAATTCATAAGCTCCTCTAATCAAATCCTCTTCATTTTCGTAAATTAATTCATTTATGTCTATCATTTTATATATTCCGGCCGTATGATTTGCTCGCATCAAATCCTCTTCAATTGTTAAAGAGGGTAAACCAGCTCCAATTGAATCCAATGTTGTATTGCCGCCGGACCATCCTAATGTATCTATTGCTATATGCAATTCTTTTAAAAAAGATACATATTTACTTTTTTCCATTCGATCTATTAGGATAATTCTATTAGGATCAACATTGTTTAGAACAAATTTTTTTCTTAATCTATCCATTAATTTATTATCTAATTCTTCTTGTAATTTTATAAAAATAAATACAGAATTTGTTATTTTTCTGGCTAAATTTATTAAGATGTCATCCATTCTTGGGTGATATTTGAACGGTGTTTGAATGCATCCTATTAGAAATTTCTCATTACTTTTTTGAGATTCTATTTCAGTTATTGTTGCTGATAAATAATCATTTGGTTCAATTTTTAAACCAATACCTGGCAATGTTACCAATTTTTCTGAATAGTGATCTTTGCCTTTAATCCCTTCCATTAGTGCACCGCTCAAAAATATATCAACGTTATTCGATCCGCTTGTAACTGGGTGTAGCCAACTTGTTACGGTAATAACTGCTAATTTTTCTGTTGATAAAATTCTTGAAACTATTGACATTCCAATATCCGGTATAAACACGATGTCAAAATTTTTAGCTTTTATTTTTTGTATAACTTGATCATAAGTTTCAGCTTTTAATATATGGTGTTCGAAATAGTAAGCCTCATTACTTGCATCAAATTTTTTATTGTTTAATACAATAATTTCTATATCGTATTTAGATCTATCTACTCTTTTGATTTGATCAAAAATAAATAATTTTGGATGAAATTGAAATGTACTGATAATTCCTATTTTTTTTCGTTGGTTTTTTTCTTGACTTGGTATTTCTAAAGTTAATTCTTTATTGCCCAATAATTTTTTTAGGATTTTTACTGTTCTTTCATTAATATTTTTATCGTTTTTTTGTTGGTACCCTAAATAAAATTGATTCAATTTGAATGCAACTTTTTTTCCAATATTTTGTGAGGCAAGCTCTTTTTCTGTAACTTGATCCAATCTTTGAATCAAATTATCCGTTTGTTTTTCAATTCTATTTCTTATATCTTCTATTTCCTCCTGGTCTTCAAAAATTGGTGGAATGTTGATTAACTGAATACAATCTGCTAAAAAATCTTTAGTTTTTTCGTTTTTATCTTCTTTTAAGATTAAATTTATCCATTTTTTAAAATCTTGTAGCCCCCCCTTTATGTCTGTTGCTCCTAATTTTGCTATTCCCCTTGCCTCATATGCCTGGTAAATTCCATCATTTATTCTGATTGCTTTATTAGCGTGTGCAATTGATTCACTGAATTCTTTTGTCGCATTCAAGGAAACACTGAGGTTTATAAGAGTCTCTACATCATACGGATTAAGCTTAAGTATTTCTCTGTAAACTTTTTGTTCTTTTTCGTATAACTCTAACTCTCCCAAAATGCATCCATAGTTATATAGCAAATCTATATTTCTTTGATTCTTGCTTAATAATTCTTCAAATTTTTTTAATGCAGTTTCAGGGCTTCCGTTAAGAAATACCTTAATGGCTAATGCCATTTCTTCTTTAATCACTTAGTACTTACGCTGCTAAAGTAGTGTAAAAAAACCCGACCTATTTTATAGGTCGGGTTTGATTTCTAACAACTAAGTAAATTTAGAATGTATGCAACATTCCGATACCATACTGTTGAACCTTAACATCTGCCGTGGTGGCAGTTCTTTGGCTATTCCAGCTTGTTTGTCCCCAAATACCAAAAAGTCTCGAGCGCTTGCTCAGAGCATAGTTGACTTGGGCTTGATAACCTGCTGTGTTGTAAAGGTCAGAGCCAGCATTAGTTATTTTTCCAGCAACATAGGAGGCAACCAAGTTTACTGTCGGGGTTATTGGTGCTGTTACACCCGCCTGTACGCCTGAAATTGTTCCCGTTGCTGTTTGAGTAGCGGAATTCCATTTCTGGTTGTAGTACTGGATAGCTGGCTTAACAACGTGGAAGTCGTACTCCGCTCCAACTGCATAGGTATTAATGCTTGGTTGGTTTGTAGTACTAGTTAAGTTTGGAAGCAGCGCGACTGCACTATTTGCTGTACCAGCTGCAGGTGTGAATTGTAGTCGTGCTTCATAAACAGCGCCAATGCTTAGAGGGCCCTGATCAAACTTGGCGCTAAGCGACCATGCATTATTTGTAGTAGCAACTTGTGTAGCGCCTGTGTTTCCATATGTACTACCGTCGTTAGCGTACTGCGCTCTAACGGTTACGCCGGCCATAGTTGGGGCCTGATAAGTTGCTGCTTGTCCGAAGCGTGTTGTCATGCCCTGTTGAGTCAAGCTTACACCACCGGTAATATTTGCTTCTTTAGTTGGATCATAAAAACCGGTGAAATTTTTGTATAAAGAATCTTGGGTACCAATGCGCAACTCGCCAAATGAACCAGAACCAAGAGAAGCATATGCGTTACGTACGTTACCAAACATAGTTGATCCATTGGCAAGTGTAGTGTCATTTGCTACTGGTGCTGTAGTTGTACTCTGAGTATTTGAAAAATTTATACCCGTTTCCAAAACAAATCCTGCTTTGAGGCCTCCACCAAGATCTTCCGTTCCACGGAATCCCAAGCGCGATCCTGCTTCCATACCTGTTCCGTTGGCTGATGTGAAACCGCCGACAAAGTTTTGTTTGATGGTATTTGCTCCACCCGCACCGGACGTGATACTAGATGAGCCTACACCAGCATCTATAAGTCCGTATACAGTTACGCTTGACTGAGCTTGAGCTGCACCTACAAACGCGCCCATTGCTGCTAGCGCTAGTAGTGATTTTTTCATTGTTTGAATCTCCAAAAAATTAAAAGTAATCCCCAAATAAAGCCGGGACACTTGAATTTTCCCTCTTATGCCCCACTAGACTGGGGGTATGGGTATTTAGGGGCTCATTTTGCTTGCCAAAAGGTAGTTTTTTGGCTTTCTTCGTTGTATCTCGGCAACAAGGACTTAGTTTTCTATCTTTTAAGAGCTCTAGATGACAAAATTGTCATATGGCAAGTCGCGAATTCTTAAAAATCCTTAGTTCTGCCCGTTTGGGTGATGTATTAGCGCAACAAAAATTAGCCCAGGCCTATATGACGGGAGCATTTAAAACCCCAATTCAGCCAACCAATGCATTAATTTGGCTCGAAAAATCCTTTTTTTCCATTACCAATCAAAGACTTGAAGAAATTAGCTCAATCCAACGGGAAGTTTCTGTTCTTTTAGATCAAGTAGCCAACATCCCACTAGTGGAGACCTTTAATTCCCCTGCTTTTGGCTTTGGTTGGAGTTCGTTTTGGGAATTGGCAGAAAAAAATATTCGGAATGAATCAAGCCTTGCGGCCAAATGGCAACTCGCCAATCTTTTAGTGAACCCGGCTTATAAAGAAACTCAATCTCAGCTTGTTGATTGGTTAGATAAACACATGACTCCACGTTCGCTTGAAAAACTAGCGGGTTTGGATTTCGCTGGGCTTCAAAAACTGGCAAGGGAATACTTGAAAGAGCTTTCTGAAATAGATTCAGCATTCACAGCCTCAGCTAAAGAATTATTAATCAAGCTACAGCCAAAAAATGAGGTCCTTTCCTCCTTATGGAATACCTGGCTCACAAATAAAAATGAAGAGGCTCTACTTCAGGCAGCAGAGCTAGGTCTGACATTGGCCAAACTCACATTAGGCTTACGTCTTGCTCAACTAGATGGGAGTGATAGCAAATCAAACGCCTCTCTCAAAAAAGCGGCGCATTGGTTAGAGCTTGCCGCTAAAGATGGTAACCGTGATGCCTGGTATGCGCTTGGTGAGATTTATCGTCGTCCGCAATTTTCTGGATATAACGCCACAGAGAGTGATCGTTGCTTTGATCGTGCTGCTGACCTAGGGCATGCACAGGCCCAACTTCGAAAAGGAGCTAATCTTTGGCGTAAGCGAGAAAAGTCTGAAGAAAAAGTTCGTGGCCTGCAAGCCTCTTATTGGGTATGGCAAGCGCATCAGCAAAATGTGGCAGAGGCAAAAGAATTGCTTAGCAAAATTTTAGAGGGTTGCCCTAACCCTAAATCAAATGAGTGGCTTGAACTAGCGCAATATGCTGAACGCGCTATCAATCATCATGCTGAATATAAATTAGATGAAGATTGGCTATTACTCTGTCATCGCATCGTCATTGCCAATCAATTTAACTTCAGCAAATCAGAATTACTACTATGCGAAGTCGGTCAACTTCAACATGAACACTGTGTAGTAGTAGATATTCGCTGGGAGCTACCAAAAATTTTACCGAGATTGATTCAGATTGAAACGATTCACCAGCGGCGCGCCCTATTAGCTGCGGGTAAGGTGTTCGCTGGTTCTGACGCAAATATCGAAGGCAATCTACGTCAACGACGATACCGCTTTGATCGAGTAAGTAATTGGCTAACTGATACTTTTTCTCAGGGTACTAAAAATCAGACCGATGCTGAGCTAGTTTGATCTTCTTTATTAGCCTCATCATCCGCAGGCTTGGGGATATAAAAACGGGCAATGAATAGCCCCAATTCATAGAGTAGCGTCATCGGTATAGCCAACAGTAATTGTGAAAGCACATCAGGCGGAGTAACGACTGCTGAGATTACAAAGGCGCCCACAATCACATAGGGGCGTATCTCTTTCAGCTTAGCTAAAGGTACGATGCCCATCCGCACCAAGACAACCACTACAACCGGCACTTCAAAAGTAATACCAAAGGCCAAAAAGGTATTCATGGCAAAACTCAGATATTTATCGATATCCGTAGACATCTCCGCACCCAGTGGTGCGTTATAGCTAGCCATGAAATTAAATACTGTTGGAAATACTAAGAAGTAAGCAAAAGCCATGCCGAAAATGAATAAGCTATAACTACTCACTACTAGAGGCACAATTAATTTGCGCTCATGCATATATAAACCTGGTGCAATGAAGGCCCACAATTGATATATCACCATTGGTAATGCAATGATGAATGCTACAAGCATAGTCACTTTCATGGGCACAAAGAATGAACCAGTGACATCAGTGACGATCATCTTGCCACCCGCTGGCAATGAATCGAGCAGTGGCTGTGAAAACAAATGAAAGATATCAGGCGCCCAATAAACCAAGCATACAAATACAACAATAATTGCTAAAGCTGATTTGATAACACGATCACGCAACTCAAACAAATGCGAGAGAAAAGATTCTTGCAATCCTGAATCTTCAGTGGAATTATTTTCTGACATGCGAGAGTATTTTTATTCTTGGTCTATTTATTTGACAGCACTGTGATGAAAACGTTTCATTCTGGCAGCACCCGATTGAACGCGTGTACGAACACCTGCTGAGCGTTTAAACCAAATGGGTCTAGCAGCCCGTCTAACACCCCAGCTACTGCGGCCTTGACGCTTGGTCTTATCCCACACCGCTCTCTCATCAACAGGCAACTTCTCAAAACTGGTTTCGAAAATATCAGCCTGATCACTCAGATTTGTATTGGCCTCTTGAACTGTTGAATGAATGCTATTTTCAACTTCCTTAAGGGCGGAGGCACTTTCTTCACGGAACTTTTTAAATTCCTCAACTTCCATCTGACGATTGACTTCAGATTTAATATCGGCCATATAGCGTTGTGCACGACCAAATAAGTTGCCCGCCATGCGAGCAATTTTTGGCAGGCGCTCTGGACCTACAACGATCAAAGCAACTACCGCAATGAGCGCAAGTTTTGAAACCCCAAGATCAATCATTTAAACAGTCTTCTAAAACCACGTGGATTTCTATTGCGCTATCAAAAATCACTTGTTAACGTCTTTAGCTTGCACATCAACAGTTTTTTCTGTTGCAGCAGCAGCTTGCGCGATTTGCTCTTTAGGCTCTTCACCCGGCTTCA
>Ga0114963_10003982_pt1 | contig 10107 bp, 4 predicted proteins | sample C_131016_EF_Meta_FD_87019 | JGI IMG/M metagenome (GOLD analysis project Ga0114963, IMG submission 87019) | Freshwater microbial communities from Lake Croche, Canada to study carbon cycling - C_131016_EF_MetaG | ecosystem: Environmental > Aquatic > Freshwater > Lake | place: Lake Croche, Canada...
CAGACCAATCAATTCGAGCAAGATATTTCCGGCTGCATCGCAGAACTTGATATCCGCTGTCGCATGCTCGTCATTGCTGCCATCGCGAAGAGATAGATAGGCATAAGCTGGCATGTCAGAACTTTGCCTCAGAACACGAACAGACTCGATTGCAAAGGGCAACCAAGTAGTGGCCGACTGATGCATGCCCATTGCTAAAAGCAGCGTGAAACCAGCGTCAAGCATGCCGGGATGGAGTTGTTGCGCAGAAAGCCCTGATCGAGAGTGGGGTTCGGTGATCACCCCAAGCGCTTCGCGAGCATTACGCTGAATGCTTTTCACCCAGCGATAACTTGGTCCCAGATGAATCTTTCTTTGTGCCAACTCTTGAACAAAATCTTCAAGATGAACGGTTTGAGATAAGCCAGCGCGCAGCTCGGCAATCGCGATTTTTTCGACAGAAGGGCGCTCCGTCTCAACGATATCAGCCTGGGCATGCTGACTGGCGCTGAGCGATTCGTTCGAGATGCTGGCGTCAAAACTGACTAATTGGGCTTCGCGATGGCCTTGAACGCTTTGACCAACAACAACTTGAACGGTGCGCGTTTGCCCCTGTTCAATCACCAAAGGTTCAGGAAAGTGAACATTACTGAGTGCAAACGGCTTGCCTTTTAACAACTCTGCCGCAGCGTCAAGCAGCATGGTCACGTGACAGGCGCCTGAAGCAACGATTTCACCGTAAATAAGGTGGTCTTTCAGAAAAAGCAGGCTCTCAGCGTTAAATTCGTTCTCAAAGATCGTGCTGGCAAGCGTGGGCATGCTCAGCCTGCGCCCAAGCAGGTTTGGCGCTCCGGTTTTGGTCGCAACCGTATTTTGTGCCAAGGGCCGCTCGATCCAGTAGGGGACATGTTGAAATGGATAGGTCGGCAGGGGTAGGCGCAAGCGTTGTTGCCCAAGGTCTAGCCCTTTCAAATCGGCGCGTCCCAGAACCGCCAATTGCGCCAAGCTGTTCAATAACGTGGTCCAGTTATGTTCGGTAGGCTTTAAGCTCGTCAGCCAGCGCGGCTCTTCGCCCAGGCATTGAGTGCCAAGACCGGTCAATGTGGGGCGAGGCCCAATTTCTACAAAAACGGTACAGCCTAGTGCGGCCATTGCCTCAACGCCCGTGCGGAATTTCACCGACTGACGGATGTGTTGCCGCCAGTATTGAGACATCGTGACTTCATCTGAGGCGGCGGCGCCCGTCACGTTTGAGATTAAGGTGATGTTGGGCGCATGAAACTCAATACTCGCTGCAACTTTCTCAAAGGCATCGAGCATGGGCTCCATGAGCCTAGAGTGAAATGCGTGCGAGGTGTTGAGTTTTTGAGTACGAATGCCCAAAGCGGTCAACTGTTTGACCACCTCATTTAATGGCGCGCTGCAGCCCGAAAGCACGGTGTTTTCTGGGCTATTCTCAGCCGCAATTGAAACATCTTTGCCGGCCGCTGCAAGTAAAGGCCGAACCGTTGCAGCACTTGCGAACACCGCCCACATTTCACCAGTCTGCTCAAGCACTTGCATCAGGTTCGCACGACTTGCAACCAGACGTACCGCGTCTGGAAGGCTCATCACCCCTGCGATGCAAGCTGCAGCGTATTCGCCAAGGCTGTGACCCATCACAACATCAGGTACCACGCCCAGGGCTTGCCATAATTTGGCCAACGCGTATTCGAGTGAAAACAACGCCGGTTGCGAGTAGCCAGTTTGATGGATGAGCGCGTCGCCTGATGTGTGGTTGAACATGACATCGAGTAAGGGCTTCTCAAGCAAAGGCGCAAAAAGCTCAGCACAAGTTGTGAGATGTTCACGAAATAGGGGTTCGGTCTCAAAGAGTGCGCGCCCCATGTCAGGATATTGCGACCCTTGTCCGGTAAACAAAAAGCCAATTTTGTTTTTGGCTGCAGTTTTAGCATTGTGTTCAAAGGCCTCAGGGCACGGCGCACCATTTTCGATGGCCGTCAATTGAGCGATAAACTCATCAGCGCTGCTGCCTACAACCGCAATTCGATGGTCAAAAACCTTACGACCCGTGTTTGCGGTAAAACAGACATCCGCTAAATTCGCCTGTGGATGATGGCGGAAGTAGCGAGCAAAACGCCCAGCGTACTGACGCAAGGCAATCTCGTTGCGTGCTGTCAGCATCAACACGTGCGCAGGCCGCTTGGTTGCGCTTGCAACTCTGAGCACCTCGGGTGCCTCTTCAAGAATCGCATGCGCGTTTGTGCCGCCAATTCCCAACGAGTTAACGCCCGCCCGACGTGGCGTGCCGGTGGTCTTCCATTCACAGGCTTCGGTATTAATAAAAAAAGGACTCTGTTCAAGCTTCAAGGCCGGGTTGGGCGTCGTGAAGTTCAGCAGAGGGGGGATTAATTTATGGTGCAGCGCCAGGGCGGTTTTGATAAACCCCGCAGTGCCTGACGTAATTTGTAGGTGTCCGACGTTGGTTTTAACTGAGCCCAAGGCGCAAAACCCAGTGGCCTGCGTTTGCGTCCGAAACACCTGGGCCAAACCATCGTGCTCAATTGGATCGCCAATCTCGGTACCAGTGCCATGCGCTTCAACAAAACCGATTGTTTCGGGTAACACGTTGGCGACCGCAATCGCTTCAGCCACAGCAATAGCTTGGCCATCACTGCTTGGTGCCATGTAGCCAACCTTGGCGCCCGCGTCATTGTTGACCGCAGAGCCTTTTACAACGGCAAAGATATGGTCGCCGTCACGCACCGCATCATCGAGTCGTTTAAGAAGGATGGCGCCGACACCGCTACCAAAAATCGTTCCGCGCGCCTGCGCGTCAAAGGATCGAACGTGCCCATCAGGCGTCACGATCATGCCTGGCTGGTACAGATGCCCGGCATGTTCAGGAGACTGGACAGAGGCACCGCCGGTTAAAAAGAGATCGGTTTCGCCCGATAGTAATGACTGGCAAGCCATGTGAACCGTAACAAGTCCGGTCGAACAGGCCGTCTGCACGTTGATGCTCGGTCCACCCAAATTCAACTTGTATGAGACTCGAGTGGTCAAATAATCTTTATCATTTGCGACCATCAACATGAAGCCACCCATCGAGTCGAGGGTCGCGACGTTTAGATTATCTTGTGAATCGAGCGTGTTGCGGTTTGGTAGAACATTATTGAGCAAGTAAGTGTTCATGGCCGCGCCGGCGTACACGCCTGTCACGCCTGGGTAGGTGGTCGGATCATAACCAGCCACTTCAAATGCCTCCCAAGAGCATTCAAGAAACAAACGTTGCTGAGGATCCATAAGTTCGGCATCGCGCGCCGAGTAGCCAAAAAACTCGGCATCAAAGCCTCGAGCGTCCGAAATCAACGGGCTGGCTTTCACATAATCTGGACGCTCAAAGACTTCTCGCGAAAATCCACTTTTAATTAAATCGTTATCGTCAAAAAAGGTAATTGACTCGACGCCGCCCGCTAAGTTGTTCCAGAATGTTTCGATGTCGTCGGCACCAGGAAACCGACAGGCCATGCCGATGACTGCTACATCACGAGAGGCGCCAGAGGCTTGATGGGTATGGCGAGCGGCAGCACGCGCCTGACCTCTTTCAGTCGGGCTTTCTTTGGTGCTGCCACCAGAGAGTAGCTTGGCCAGCAGTTCAATTGTTGGAGCAGTAAACAAATCAACAAGCGTCAGACTGGGACCGAAGACTTCCATCAGTCGTTCATGCGACTGAACCAACGACAACGAGTCACCGCCCAGTTCAAAGAAGTTATCTTGAACACCAAGCTGTGCAACACCCAACACCTCTTGCCAAATCGTTGCGATTTGTTGTTCGATCTCTGAGGCGGGAAGCGCCGAGGCAGTGGGCGCCTCTTGGTATAACGCACGCAAAGCCTCTATGCGAGCGATTGCGGCGGTGAATTCGCCTTGCTGAAAACGTGCAATAAGTTGTTTGTGCTGGATTTTACCGATTGCAGTTTTAGGGATTGCAGCTGCCTCAAGCGGAATCAAAAAGTCAGCCTTGATGCCAACTTGTTGTGTCAGCTTGGACTGAATCTGTTTGATTAGACCCGCCAAGGCTTGGTCGTCAGTGTGTTGAGTGTGAAAAAATAAAACCAGATGCAATCGGTCGGTACCGGGGGCAAACGCAGCGCAAGCAGCTGTGTACGATGGTTCTACGCCCTCTACTTGGTCGGCTGCCGATTCGATTTCGGTATTTGAAAGATTGGCGCCGTTGACGATAATGCCCATTCCAACGCGACCAAGCATCACGAGCTCGCCTTGGGTAATGAATGCGGCATCGCCCGTGTCAAACCAACCGTCTTGAACAAAGGCTTGATTTGCCTGGGGGTTATTGAAATAACCGGGCATCAAGCCGGCGCCTCTCAGTTGAAACCGACCGGCAGTGTCTTCATTTACCACTTGATTGTGTTCGTCAACAATGCGCATTGACATACCTGCAATGACCGGTCCTAAACTCGCAAACGAGATACAGGCTGGGTCTGCAGGCGAAACGTGTCGAATGGCTCCACTGATGTGATGGCGATCGATATGGACAAACTTGATGGATTGATCCGCTTCAGGCAAGTGATAAGACACACCTGAGCACGTCTCTGCCATGCCAAATGCCGAGATCAAGCTTTCAGAGCGCAGGCCGAACGGGCGCGTCATCTCAAGAAATTCTGTCACTGTCGAATAGGCAATCAATTCGCCTGCGCTCAATAATCCTTTTACACAGGACAAATCCCAACTGGCTTCGGGCTGCGCTTTAAGGGCTTTGCTAATCAAGGCAAAGGCAAAGTTTGGCGCCCAGCCATGTGTGACGCGGTGCTGATGAATGAGGTCTAGCCAACGCAACGGTCGCGCTAACACAAACTCCTTTTGTGCATAGACCAGTTTGCTTCCTTCCAAAACTGGACTGATGTGATAAGCCGAAATGTTGCCGATATGATCAAAAGGCAACCAACTCAGAATGACATCGCTTTGTGCATTACCACAAAGAATATTGGTACCAATCCCGCGTGACAGAAGGTTTCCGTGAGTCAGTGCAACGGCTTTTGAAAGCCCCGTGCTACCAGAAGACAGCACATAAAAAGCAACGTCGTCGAATTTGGCTTGGTGCACGTGCTCGATCGGTGGGTGTTGCCGAAGACTTTCAATATTCGTGACCTGCGTATGTTGAAAGTCAGGCAGGCAAGACGAACCCCTAAGAGCAGGTTCAAGCGCTGCGGTCGTGCAAATCAGCGGTCGACCTAGCAGCTTCCAGATATGATCCAGCTGTTCGAGTGCGCGGCTTTCAAGGTTGTAGCTCACCGGAATTGGCACAACAATCGGCTCAAGGCCTGCAAAGAGGCAGCCCCAAAACATCGGCAAAATGTCTTCACTGAGTGAAAGTTGCAGCAAGACCTTATCGCCGGGTTTTAACCCTTGTGCTTTCAGGCCCGCAGCCAGGCTTTGTGCCGTGCCGATTAGCTGGCTGTAATCTGAGTGGTTTTCATGCCCTTGGCTGTCGATAAAAATAATCGGTGTTTCGGCACCGACTGCCAACAAGGCGTTTGGCAAGTTTTGAAGTTCCGAGGCACGGTCAGGAAGACTCGGACCATGTTGGATCGCAGCAATGTTGCTCATGAGGGTGTCGGCGAATGAAAACGAGTAAAGAAACAGTCATTATTTTACGTCGCCTACAGGGTTTAACCTCACAAAAACCGTCAATGCATGTTCACCGAAAGCATCACCCTACGCTTTTTGTCAGAGGCGCTACGCAATAACTTCTAGAAGCTTGCTGTCGAGCACTGAAGTGCGTGACCCGAGTGGTGATGTTGCTTAGTCGTTGTACTTTACGTAATTGTTATGCAGGTCGTCAAACAACGTTGTAATAGTGTTGTTATTTGCTGGACCAGAGCGAACTGTGATCGTTTTATCTAGAAAATAACTTTCATACAGCCAACCTGCGGGTAAATCGAGCTGTGTCGCCAAGTCGACCAGGTTGGCGCGCGTTAAACTTGGCGAAACTTCAGTCGTGTAGCTAGTCATAATGTAGGTGTCGCCCTCGGGCGAGACTAAGCGGTGAACTAAAGTCCCGATGTTCCAGATATAGTAGAACCTGCCTTCTAAGGGAAAAGAGCGATAATTTGAACCCGTTAAGTTCGCTATGCCAGTTAGTTTGGTTGCCTTCAGAAGCGTCAGAAGACTAATTCGTGAAGAACCCATTGGCGCAAATTTAAGATTGCTCACCAAGTAATATTCACTAGAGACTGGGGTCAGATTGACCGACATGATTTGTTGATGTGCACCACCTTTGATGATGCTGTCGAACGAAGCGACCGTACGCAGTTGAGCAACCGCTGAGGCGACGCTGAGCTTATCCATGCCGGTTGGTGAACAGTTTTGTAAATGGTACGTAGATAGCGGGGTAATGATGACTTGAAGACGCCAGATATCAAAATACGTTGCATACAACATACATTGCCAGTTGTCTGGTTTGACCACAGACTTCGTGCTCATTTCCGCATCGGATAACGGGTCTTTGGTGGGCCTTATTTGCTCGGCAGCCTGATTCGGAGCACTGGTGCCGTTGGTCGGAGGGGCGGTGTCTTGTTTGGGTTGAGAATTTTGCTGGGCTTGTGGGTTTTGAGGTGCAGCGTTTTGAGCGGGTTGGCCAAACGATACTGAGCACAAAGCTGAAAGCAGCAGGGCATGCAAGACAGGAGCGAAAAGGCGTTTCATATATAACGTTTTAAAAAGAGAAGCGTCAAAAGAGCCGAATCCACTGAGTATACGATTTCCAATTGCGCGCATTGATGCCGGACAGGTAAATGAGAGGTTTTGACAGAAATGATTTAGGTTTTCTGATTGAACAGGCTCGCCTTGAATCTATACTCTTTTTTGTTTTGTGTTGGCCCGCGTGCTAAAAACGAATATTAATCAAGTCGTTGTGAAAAAAATGAAGAAACTATGGTTTGCCTTGGCGGCCTTGATGCTATCAAGCGGTCTGTCCCAAGCCCAAGAGTGTCCAACATTGATCATCACCGGTCCGCCCGCCGGGGCGCCCGCGTCGTGGGTAAAAGAGGGCAAATTGATTGGCGCCGCAACTGAATTGGTTGAAAGTCTGGCGCTCAAAGCCGGTGCAAAAAAAGTTGAGACACGAGTGTTCGCAACTTGGGCAGAGGCGTTAGCGGCAACCTATAAAGGCGAGGTTGATGCAATTTTCTCAGCAGGCTGGTCTGAAGAACGGGCGCGTTATCTGGACTATGTTCAACCCAGTTTTGGCAGCCAGTTCTTGTATGTTTTAGTCAAACGAAATAACGCCTTTCAGTTTCAAAAATTTGAAGACTTGTTGGGTCGCAAAGGCGCCGCCACTATAGGTGAAACCTACGGTGATGGAACTTTTGGTGAGTTTGTTCGTAAAGACTTAAAACTCGAACGTGCGCCAGAATTAAGTAAAGTGATCGACCTGCTTCTGGAAGACAAGGTTGATTTTATTTTTGCTTACGAAAACGCTGCTTACAGCCAGATGATGATCAGAAACCTAGGAACAAAATTGCAAACACTGCCTGCATATCCCACCCGTGCAGAGACCTTTATCGCCTTTTCTAAAAGATCAAAGTGCAGTGGATTGTTGCGCAAGCGCTTGTCAGAACAAGTTGCTTTGGCGAATACAAACCACACTTACCGTAAATTGTTGTCGGACTACCGCGAAGTTTTTAACGAGTCTTTGACGCGGCCCAATTAGTGTTGCGCTGTCTACAACGTTTCAGCGAATGTGTACCACGTCGCACCCACCATTATTGAAAGATTTTTTAAAAAAACCTGATGTCGCAAATCGATTTGTCGAACGTAAGCGCACCGTACTTCAATGCTTTTCGGCCAAGTGAATACACGGCCGCGATGTTGCATGTGCTTGAAGTCGATTGTCAGGGCCGGCAACTGGATCGTGTTATTGACATCGGAGCTGGCGCAGGAATATTTTTAGCGGCGTTAGCGCGCCTTGGCGCAAAAGAATTGTGTGGGATTGACGTCAGCGCAGAGGCGGTAGCTGCCAGCAGGGCTCTACTTTCTTTCGAGGCACCTGGATGCATGCTCGATCTAAAAGTGGGTGATATTTGGGAGGGTGTTGCCAAAGATCAGCGGTTTGATGTGATCGTTGCAAATTTGCCGCATTTTCCCGGAGGTGTAGCACGAGGCGAAGGTCGCCCAGAGAGCTGGTCGGGTTCAGGGAGTGATTTACTCTTGCGCTACCTTGAAGGGCTGCCAACCTACCTGCATGATTCTGGGTGTGCTTACATGACCTTAAGCGACATCGTAGGCGCCGAGCATATTTTCAAGCGAATTACCGAGTTAGATCTTGAGCATCAAATAGTGTTTACCTGGACGTCGGCAGAGCCTCAAGAGCGCATGCAATCTATCCACAACGATTGGGTTAGAAAGGACTCGACTTCGTTGCGATCTTACGGCGGCTACCACTTTCTGCACGCTAGAATTTTAAAAATTACCAAACTGGCGAAGCCTTCGTCATGACGATAACAATCGCGATCGCAAATCAAAAAGGTGGCTGCGCCAAAACCACAACGTCGGTGAACTTGGCAGGTGCGTTAGCAGAGCTTGATCAAAAGGTTCTGTTGATTGATTTAGATCCCCAGGCCAATGCCAGCGCTTGGCTGGGAGCAGATCCTGAGGTACGCGGTGTTTTTGAACTCTTTACGACAAAGGCTGCAGTCTCAGGGTTATTGCTCGAGACGACTACGTCGGGGTTAAGCCTGCTCGCGGGCAGCAGAAGTTTGGCAAGTATTGAAAAGTCATTGGCGGGTGAGCTAGCCGTTGAGACTCGATTAAAAAGGCGTATGGCTGCGCTCGAGGCCTCGATGTTCGATTTTATTTTGATCGACACACCACCCACTTTAGGGCTGATGACGTTAAACGCATTGTGTATGGCTCAACAAGTCTTGATACCCGTTACAACACATGTCATGACGTTGTCGGGTGTTGCACAGTTGATGCAGACTTTTGAGGATGTGAAAGAGGTGCTCAATCCAGAGCTTGAGTTGCTTGGTCTGTTGCCTTGTCGTGTTGACCAACGAACTCGGCACTCTAAAGACATTGTTGATGCCTTGATCGATCGTTTTGCCGAAAAAGTTTTGGTGACACGCATACGAGAAAACATTCGCTTGGCAGAGGCACCTTCTTTCAAGAAAAACATACTGCAGTACCAACCCAGTTCTTCGGTTGCACAAGATTTTCGCCAACTCGCGCGCGAAGTAATTTCTTATCAGACAAGGTAAATCGCAATGGTCACACGCTCACGCAAGACGATAGCTACCAATCCTTTGGACGAGATTGCGACTAAGGCCAAGCCTGCTGCCAAGGCCGTGAGTAGAAAAAAATCTGCTCGGGCGGCCGACCCAACGCCTTCTGCTGCGACACCGCTGGCTGCAGCAAAGACCAAGGGTGATGCTGTCTCAAAGAGGGCGGCAAAGGCGAGCAGTGCAAAGGTGCCCAAAAATGCGCAACAAACTGAGACTGCAGAACTGGCACAGCAAGTGGCGACGGGTCAGCCTCAGGTCATCACTGGTCAGCCAGAGGCTAGCCCGGTCCAGACGGCAGAACAATTAATGGCTGAAGAACTCGCTCAGGTATCTCCATCAAAAGTCAATCGCGCAGAAGAAATCGTGTCTGATCCTTGCACGCCTGTCAAAGTGTTAGCGCAGCCAGGCACTCCGCAGCCGCATACGAATGCCGGTATTGGCGCGGTCGATACACAGGTCTTAACGGCTGAAGATGTTTTTCAAACCGAACTCACTCGAGTGCACGCCGACATCAAGCAAGAAATTAGTCGCTCTAAGCGTGCGGCTTTGAAAATTGTGACGCGTTGGTCAAGATGGTCAGTCGCAGCAAGTGTGATTCCTGCGCCGTTCATTGATATGGCCGCGATCTCGGGCGTGCAAGTCAAGATGATCTATGCGCTGTGCAAGCTATATGAAGTCGACTTTGAACATAAGGCAGCCATCGCCATTGCGTCTGGTGTCACCGGTGGTGCTGCAGTACAGACGGTTGCGAGTTTGCTGGCTAAACAATTAATACGCATAACGCCTGGCGTTGGTACCATTTTCATGTTTGCCGTCGAGCCCG
>Ga0114963_10003983_pt1 | contig 10106 bp, 9 predicted proteins | sample C_131016_EF_Meta_FD_87019 | JGI IMG/M metagenome (GOLD analysis project Ga0114963, IMG submission 87019) | Freshwater microbial communities from Lake Croche, Canada to study carbon cycling - C_131016_EF_MetaG | ecosystem: Environmental > Aquatic > Freshwater > Lake | place: Lake Croche, Canada...
AACGAAGACTTCAAGGCCCTGCGCGATCAGATCGCCAAGACCGTTACCAATGCCGATTTCAACGGCGCCAATATGATCAAGGCTTCAGGGAACACCATTGCCGCCCTGGCCAATGCCGATGGCTCCTCGAAGATTACAATCGCAGCACAGTCCCTGGCCCTGGGCGGGGGCATCGTCACCGTCATGGCAACCGCATCCTTGAACACGGCGACTTTTGCCAGCGCCTGGATCGGCCCGGTATCGGCCTCGATCACCGGGACCAGGTTGAGGTCGCGCAGGATGTTCCGCACTTGACCGAGCGCCACCGGATGGCTGTGCGCCCGCTTGAGCGAGGCGAGCGTCGCGCCCTGCGGCGCCAGCAGGCAATGCTCCACCCGCTCGAAATGCTCGCCCACCACGGAAAGGCCGCTTTCCGGCAGCAGCCGGTGGATGTCGGGCACCCGGCCCGCGAGGGAGTTTTCGCAGGGCAGCATGGCCAATTGCGCGGCGTCGCTCCGCACCGCATCCATCGCGGCCTCAAAGCTCGGGCAGGGCAGCGTCTGCCAGCCGGGATAGGCCGCGCGGCAGGCAAGATCGGAATAGGCGCCGAGCAGGCCCTGGAAGGCGATGGTCTGGGTCATGTCGAAGATTTGCCAGCAGAGGGTCCGCGCTTCTAATCGGCCCCCGGGACCAGCGCAAACGGGGGATAGATGGACGCGTTCGTCGCGGTGGCCGAAGCAGCGGCCGAGCTTGCCGGGCAGGTGATCCGCCCGCTCTTTCGCAGTGGCTTGCTAGTCGAAGCGAAGGGCGATGCCAGCCCGGTGACCGAAGCCGATCGCGCCGCCGAACGCGCGATCCGCGCGCTATTGGCCGAACGTCTGCCGCAGCACGGCGTCTGGGGCGAGGAATACGGTCCGGATCGGGCGGACGCAGAGTATCTCTGGGTGCTCGACCCGATCGATGGGACCCGGGCGTTTGTCACGGGCCGACCGCTGTTCGGCACACTGATCGCGCTGCTGCATCGCGGCCGCCCGGTGCTTGGGCTGATCGACCAGCCCGTGACGGGCGAGCGCTGGCTGGGTCTCACCGGCCACCCGACCCGCTTCCGCTCGCCCTTCGGTGGCGTGGCGCGGTGCCGTCCCTGCGCCACGCTGGCCGAGGCGGAACTCTCCTGCACCAGCCCCGATATGTTCGAGCCCGCCGATCGGCCGGGCTTTGAGCGGCTGCGGGCAGCGGCGCGGCGGGTGACCTGGGGCGGGGATTGCTACGCCTATGGCCTCGCCGCGCTGGGCCTGGTCGATGTCATCTGCGAGAGCACGATGAAGCCCTGGGATTGGGCGGCGGTGGTGCCAGTGGTGGAAGGGGCTGGTGGACGGGTGACCGATTGGACAGGCCAGCCGCTGACCCTGGCAAGCCTGGGCCAGGTGTTGGCGGTCGGCGATCCGCGGCTGCTGCCGGCGGCGGTCGCGCAGCTTCAGGCACCGGGCTGAAGCCGCTGGGCTGAGGTTGTGCCGGCCGGGGCGAGCCCCCATCCTCCCAAGCATGCTGCGCCGCCACCTCCTTGCCCTGGGCCTCGCCCTGCCCGCCCTTTCGCCCGCTTCGTCCCGGGCGGCGATGCCGGCCGGGGCGCCGGATGCGGATGGCATCACCCGCACCCATGCGCTCTCGCTGCTCGGCAGCCCGTCCCTGCCGGCCGATTTCCGGCATTGGCCTTGGGTCAACCCGGACGCCCCCAAGGGGGGAGAGATCGCGCTGACCGCACTCGGCAGCTTCGACAGCTTCAATGGCTTCATCCTGCGCGGCACGCCTGCGGTCGGTCTCGGCAATCTCTACGACACCCTGCTGAAGGAGAGTGCCGACGAGGCGAGCACCGAGTATTGCCACCTTGCCGCACGGATCGAACTGCCCCGCGACCAGCAATGGGTCGCCTTCGAACTCCGCCCGGAGGCCCGCTGGCATGATGGCCGCCCGGTCACCGCCGAGGATGTGGTGTTCACCTTCACGACATTGCGCGAGAAAGGCCGGCCGACCTATCGGGGCTATTGGGCCGACATCGCCGAGGTGGTCGCCGAAGGCCCGCGCCGCGTTGTCTATCGCTTCAAGACGAACGAGAACCGCGAACTGCCACTGATCGTCGGCCAGATGCCGGTCCTGCCGAAGCATTTCTGGGAAGGCCGCGACTTCGCCCGGCCAACCCTCGACCCGCCGCTCGGCTCCGGCCCCTATCGGCTGGACCGCTTCGAAGCGGGGCGCAGCCTGGTTTATCGCCGCGTTGAGGACTACTGGGCGCGCGACCTGCCGACCGCGAAGGGCACCGCCAATTTCGACCTGATGCGCTACGAATATTTCCGCGATTCGACGGTGGCGCTGGAAGCCTTCAAGGCGGGCCAGATCGATTTCCGAACCGAGAACATCGCCAAGGAATGGGCGACCGCCTACGACTTCCCCGCGGTACGCCGCGGTCTGGTCAAGAAAGACGAGCTCCGCCACGAAATCCCGACCGGCATGCAGAGCTTCGCGTTGAACCTGCGCCGGCCCATCTTCCAGGACGCCCGGGTGCGGCGGGCGCTGATCGAGGTCTTCGACTTCGAGTGGATGAACACCAACCTGTTTTACGGCAGCTATGCGCGCACCGCCTCCTTCTTCTCGAACTCCGACCTCGCCTCCTCCGGCGTGCCGGAGGGGCGGGAGCGCGAGATCCTGGAGACATATCGGGGCCGCGTGCCGGATGCCCTGTTCACCGACCCCTACCGCCTGCCGGTGACCGATGGCAGCGGCAATAACCGCGAGGGACTTCGCCGCGCGCTCGACCTGCTGCGGCAGGGGGGCTGGACCGTGAAGGATCGCAAGCTGGTCAACGCGAAGGGCGAGCCCTTCGCCTTCGAGATTCTGCTGAACGGCCCGAGCTTCGAGCGCGTGGCACTGCCCTATGTGGAAGTGTTGCGCCGCTTGGGCATGGAGCCCCGGGTCCGCTCGGTCGATCCCGCACAATATCAGGTGCGGATCGACAGCTTCGATTACGACATGACGGTGGACGGCCAGGGACAGAGCCTCTCCCCCGGCAATGAGCAGCGCGATTACTGGAGCTGCGCGCGGGCGCAGGAGCCGGGCAGCCAGAACGTCTCCGGCATTTGCGACCCGGTGATCGACGAACTCGTGGAATACGTCATCGCCGCGCCCGATCGGGCGGAGCTGCTGGCACGGACACGCGCCCTGGATCGGGTTCTGTTGTGGGGCGATTTCGTCGTGCCGCAATGGCACAACCGGACCTTCCGGATCGCCTATTGGGACAAATTCGGCCGGCCGGCGCGCAACCCCAAATACGCCCTGGCGCTCGACAGCTGGTGGATCGAGCCCGCCCGCGCCGCCACGGTGGAACTGGGCCGGCGCGACACCCGGTCGCAGCCCTAGCGGTATGGGAGCCTATCTGTTTCGTCGCCTGCTGCTGATGGTGCCGACGCTGCTCGGCATCATCCTGATCAATTTCGCGATCGTGCAGTTCGCCCCCGGCGGGCCGGTCGAACAGATGCTGGCGGAGATCAAGGGCGAAGCCGGCAGCACGCTTGGCCGGTTATCCGGTGAAAGCCAGGGCGAGGTGCGGCAAAGCCAGGAACGACGAGAGAATACCGGCGGCAGCGATTCCGGCAGCCGGTATCGCGGCGCCCGCGGCCTTGATCCGGCCGTGGTCGCCGAAATCGAGAAGGCTTTCGGCTTCGACAAGCCCTGGCATACGCGGCTGTGGGAGATGCTGCGCGGCTATGCCAGCTTCGACCTCGGCCGCAGCCTGTTCCGCGACAAGCCCGTGCTCGACCTGATCGTCGAGAAGATGCCGGTCTCGATCTCACTCGGGCTCTGGTCAACCCTGATCATCTATCTTGTCTCGATCCCGCTCGGCATCCGCAAGGCGGTGCGCGACGGCAGTCGCTTCGATCTCTGGACCTCGGCGCTGGTCCTGGTCGGCTACGCGATTCCGGGCTTCCTGTTTGCGATCCTGCTTGTCGTGCTGTTCGCCGGTGGCAGTTTCCTGCAATGGTTCCCGCTGCGCGGCCTGCTATCGCCGGGGCTCGAGGGAGCGTCATTCCTGGCGCGGGCAGTTGATTACGCCTGGCATATGGTACTGCCGACCATTGCCCTGGTCATCGGCGGCTTTGCCGGGCTGACGCTGCTGACCAAGAACAGCTTCCTCGAGGAGATCAACAAGCAATATGTGATGACGGCCCGCGCCAAGGGGGCGAGCGAGAGCCGCATCCTCTATGGCCATGTCTTCCGCAACGCCATGCTGCTGATCATCGCGGGCTTCCCGGCCGCCTTCATCGGCATTCTCTTCACCGGGGCGCTGCTGGTCGAGATCATCTTCTCCCTCGACGGGATCGGCCTGCTTGGCTTCGAAGCTGCGATCCGGCGCGATTATCCGGTGATGTTCGGCACACTTTATATCTTCACCCTGATCGGCCTCGTCATGCAGATCGTCGGTGATCTCAGTTACATGCTGGTCGATCCGCGCATCGATTTCGAGGCGCGACGGTGACGCTCACGCCGCTTGTCAGGCGCAGGTTGGCCAATTTCCGCGCCAACCGGCGTGGCTTCTGGTCGCTCTGGCTGTTCCTCGCGGTGTTCTTCCTCACGCTCGGCGCCGAGTTCATCGCCAATGACCGCCCGCTGCTCGCGCGGGTCGATGGCCGCTGGTTCTGCCCCGTACTCGCCGACTATGCCGAAAGCGATATCCTGCCGGACGGACTGCCGACCGAGATGGATTGGTACGATCCGGAACTACGCCGGGAACTGGCTGCGCGTGACGCCTGGCTGATCTGGCCGGCGATCCCCTTCGCCTACAACACCGTGGTGCGGAATCTCGATCGGCCAGCGCCCTCGCCGCCTTCGGCGCGCAATTGGCTTGGGACCGATGACCAGGCGCGCGACGTGCTGGCGCGGGTCATCTACGGGTTCCGTATCTCGGTGCTATTCGGCTTCGCGCTCACCCTGATTTCCTCCGTCATCGGCATCGCGGCCGGGGCGGTACAGGGTTATTACGGCGGCACGCTCGATCTGCTGTTCCAGCGCTTCATCGAGGTCTGGCGCGGCATGCCAGAACTCTACCTGCTGATCATCCTGGCTTCGATCATCACCCCAAGCTTCTGGGTGCTGCTCGGCTTCCTGCTGCTCTTTTCCTGGATGGGGCTGACCGGCGTGGTGCGCGCCGAATTCCTGCGCGGGCGGAACTTCGACTATGTGCGGGCAGCGCGGGCGCTGGGCGTCGGCGATGCCCGCATCATGGTACGGCACATCCTGCCGAACGCGATGGTGGCGACGCTGACCTTCCTGCCCTTCATTCTCTCGGGCTCGGTCGTCATCCTCACCTCGCTCGATTTCCTCGGCTTCGGGCTGCCGCCCGGCTCGCCCTCGCTGGGGGAATTGCTCAGCCAGGGCAAAAACAATCTCCAGGCACCCTGGCTGGCGCTGACCGGCTTCGTGGTCCTCGGCGGCGTCCTGACGCTGCTCGTCTTCGTGGGCGAGGGCGTGCGCGACGCCTTTGACCCGCGCAAGCTGCCAGGCGGCGCAGCATGAGCGGGCCACTCCTCGATGTGCAGGATCTCTCGGTCGCCTTCGGTGGACGACGCGTCGTTGAGGGCGTCTCCTTCACCGTCCAGCCTGGCGAGACGGTGGCCCTGGTCGGCGAATCCGGCAGCGGCAAGTCCGTCACCGCGCTCTCGACGCTCCGGCTGCTACCCACCGTGGCGAGCAACCCGACGGGACGGATCATCCTCGACGGTGTCGACGTGCTGCGGGCGGAGGAGCCCACGCTGCGGCGGCTGCGCGGCGGCACGGTCGGGATGATCTTTCAGGAGCCGATGACCTCGCTCAATCCGCTGCACGATATCGGCCGCCAGGTCGGGGAGGCGATCAGCCTGCATCAGCCGCTCTCTGCCGCCGCACTCCGCGAACGCACGCTGCAACTTTTGCGCGACGTTCGCTTGCCGCAAGCGGAATCACGGCTCGATGCCTTTCCCCACCAGCTCTCGGGCGGCCAGCGGCAGCGGGTGATGATCGCTGCGGCGCTGGCCAATACCCCGAAGCTGCTGATCGCCGATGAGCCGACGACCGCCCTTGATGTGACCATCCAGGCGCAGATCCTGGAACTGCTGGAAGAACTGAAGCGCCGCCTGGGCATGGCGATGCTGCTGATCACGCACGACCTGAACATCGTCCGCAAGCACGCCGACCGCGTGGTCGTGATGAAGGACGGGCATGCTGTAGAGCAGGGAACAACGCATGCCATCTTCGCCGCACCGCGCGAGGCCTATACCCAGATGCTGCTGGCAACCGAGCCGCGGGGCCGGCCAGCGCCCGTACCACCCGATGCCGCCACCATCCTGCAGGCCGAGGATGTAAAGGTGCATTTCCCGATCCGTCGCGGCCTGTTGCGGCGGACCGTCGGGTTCGTGAAGGCGGTCGATGGTGTCAGCCTGACGATCCGTGAGGGCGAGACAGTCGGTCTCGTCGGCGAATCGGGCAGCGGCAAGACCACGCTCGGCCTGGCGCTGATCCGGCTGGAGACGGCAAGCGGGCGGATCGACTTCGAGGGACGGGACATCCAGCCCCTTAGCCGCGCGGCGTTGCGGCCGCTGCGAAGCCGCATGCAGATCGTCTTTCAGGACCCCTTCGGTGCCCTCTCACCACGCCTTTCGGCCGGGGAGATCGTCGGCGAGGGGCTGGATGTGCATCAACCACGATTGCCGCCAGCCGCGCGGATGGCAGCGGTGGCGGCAGCCCTGACCGAGGTGGGTCTCGATCCTGCGATGATCGAGCGATATCCGCATGAGTTCAGCGGTGGGCAACGCCAACGCCTGGCGATCGCCCGCGCCCTGGTGCTGAAGCCACGCCTGCTCGTGCTCGATGAACCGACCAGCGCGCTCGATGTCTCGGTGCAAGCGCAGGTGGTGGAGCTGCTGCGAACGCTGCAACAACGGCATCGGCTGGCCTACCTGTTCATCAGCCACGATCTGCGGGTCGTCCGCGCGCTCTCGCACCGGATCATCGTCCTGAAGGATGGGCAGGTGGTGGAGGCGGGGGAGGCGGAGACGCTGACCGCGGCGCCGACCCAGCCCTATACCCGCAGTCTGATGGCGGCGGCTTTCGATCTGCGAAGCCTGGCGGAGGGGCCATGACGGAGTTGGAGCGGCTGCGCGAATTGCTGGATGCGAGCCAGGTGAAGCTCGGCGTGCATATCCGCCGGATGAACAGCTCGGGCAGCCCGGTCTATCGGGCGGCGGAGAACCTGGTGCCGGCGGTTGCCATCCTGGTGGTCTCGCTCGGAGCAACTGCCCTGCTGCATTTCTATCTGGGCGCAGCGATGCTGGCAGTTGGCTGCTGGTGGTGGCTTACACGATACATGCCCAAGGTGCGCGACGCGGTGTTCGATCGTACAGCGGCGCTGGTCCTGACCAGCGAGCGGGACTTTGATTTCTGGTGGGCGTCCGGGGCGCTCAGCCTCTATGCGAAATCTGGCGAGGGGCAGGAAGTGGCGGCCACGCGTCGGACAGATTGGCGGCAATGGGTGCGTGACCTGCCGCCCGATCTGACAACCTTGCCGACGGGCGCACAGGATACTGGGTCTGTCTGAAACGTAGTGTGCTGCCGCCCGGCCCATATCGGCCGGACGGACAGCGTTGTGAAGATCGGCTCAGCCGGCCTTGCGCGCGGCCTCGCCCGCTTCGCCTTCAGCCGGGACGGCTGCTTCGGCTTCAGCCATGATCTGGCGCATGTCGCGCAGGAAAGCAGTCCCCTTCAGGGTGCGCTGCACGATGACACTGCGGCGATCCATGGGGTCTACTTTACGGCGGGCGAGATCGAGTTCACCCAGCCGGTCGAGTGCGCGGGTGATCGCCGGCTTAGAAACGTTCAGTTCGGCGGCCAAGCCGCGCACGGTATGCGGCCCATCCGTCAGATAGACGGTCAGAAAAACCCCAAGCTGGCGGGCGGAAAGATCCGGCCCGTCGCGCCGAACAAGCGAGACCACGGTGTCGCGCAATATGCCGACCAGCTGATCGGGGTTGGTGTGTACGGTCATTTCTTCGTCCTTCGTCCCTCATCCCCTTGGGGTTTCGTTCCTATCCCGCGTCGGAGAAGCTCGGTCCTCGATGGGCCCCACGTCATTCGACCCGTATTGACCACGAGGGATATGGCGACTCCACCAACGCCAGACTATGAATTCGCGTGCCCGTCCCGAAATCGTTACCTCATCGCCGCCGATCCGGGTGGATAGAGGGAGAGGATCGTCGCGGCCAAGGCCCGCAAACTCTGGGCTTCGCCTCCCTCAGGCCTGCCGGGACGATGAGCATCGTTCCAAGCATAGACATCAAGATGCATCCAGGGGATAGCAGAAGGGACGAAACGGCGCAAGAACAATGCCGCGATTACCGAGCCTGCGAAGGGTTTTGTGGAAACGTTGTTAATCTGGGCTATCGAACTATCGAGCCAAGTTTCGTAATCAGCGTGGAGTGGCAGTTGCCAGAGCGGGTCGTCCTGCTCTCGGCCAGCGGCCAGCAGCCGCGCCGCCATGGCATCATCCGAGGCAAAAAGCGCCGGCAGATCCGGGCCGAGGGCGACCCGTGCCGCGCCGGTCAAGGTTGCCGCATCAATGATCAAATCCGGCTGCCGCTCCGCGGCGAAGGTCAGCAAATCCGCCAGAACGAGCCTGCCTTCGGCGTCCGTGTTCCCGATTTCGACGCTGATCCCGGCGCGGGTCGCCAGGACATCAAGCGGGCGAAAGGCATCCCCGCCCACCGCATTTTCCACTGCGCCGACCAGCAGAAGCAGCCGCACCGGGGCCTGCCTGCGCAACAATAATTCCGCCAGGCCGATCAGAATGGCCGCACCGCCCATGTCCTTCTTCATGCGCAGCATGGCCGCCGAAGGCTTGAGATCGAGACCGCCCGTATCGAAACAGACCCCCTTGCCGCACAGCGCGATCAGCGGCGCCGGCTTGGCGCCCGGCGGCTGCGGCGGCGCCCATTCCAGCATGGCGATCCGCGCTGGCCGGACGCTGGCACGCCCGACCGCCGCCACGGCGGGAAAGCCTTCTGTCAGAGCCTCGCCACTGATCTCCGTGAAACGTGCGCCATATCGCGCCGCAAGGGCGCTGACCGCCGCCGACAATTCGGCCGGCCCCATCACATTGGCCGGTGCGTTGATCAAATCTCGCGCCAGATAGATCGCGGCGGCCGCATCCAGCGCCGCCTCGCTGCCAGGCGGCGGGACCAGCTTGGCCGGCGCACGCCCCGGTGGCTTGAAGGCGCTGTAGCGATAGGCGCCGAGCGCCCAGCCGAGCGCCCCACGCGCCGCCAGGTCCGGATCTGCCAGCTGCCAGACACTATTGGCCGGCAGCAGCTGGGGCAACGCCCCGAAGGACCAGGGAGTCGGCGGCTTCTCGCCAAGGCCGAGAACAGCACCCGCCAGCCCCGCATTGCCGGGGAGAAGCTGCATTTCCTGCGGCTTCGCCGCAAAGCCCGTGGCATCGAGGAAAGCTGCGGCAGCCGGCGTGAGTCGGGCCCGCAGCGCGGGCAGCGCCGCCGGGCCAACCGCATATAACGGCAGCGCGGGCACATTCGGCGGCGCGAAGCATGGCAACATAAGCGAACGACTCCGAACATGGGATGATGGATTCGAATCATCAGAGCGGTCGCCGCCGGTGTCCACCCCAAGGCCACGGGAGGCTGCTCTAGGGGTGAATCGGCCCACCAAATCAATGGCTAGTGGTGCGTGCCAGACGGTACCATCCGTCTGGCACGCACCACTAGGTGACCCGCAGGAGCCAGTCGGTCACGGCGCGGATCGACGTCATCGCCAGGGTCCCCGGCGGCGCGAGGCGGCGCTCGGCCGGATCGTCGGAGACGAGAATCAGCGTACCAACCCCCGCCCGACGCCCGGCCTCGGCGTCACTAGCCTTATCGCCGACGATGACACTAGCCGGCAGGTCTAGCGTGAGTGCCGCAGCCGCATCGCGCAGCATCCCGGGGCCGGGCTTCCGCCGATCGGTCACCCGCCGGTAGGGACCGATGCCGGCGGTGGGATGCTCGGGGCAGAACTCGACCCGGGCAATCGGTGTGCCGCGGGCGGCGAATTCGCCC
>Ga0114963_10003985_pt1 | contig 10105 bp, 7 predicted proteins | sample C_131016_EF_Meta_FD_87019 | JGI IMG/M metagenome (GOLD analysis project Ga0114963, IMG submission 87019) | Freshwater microbial communities from Lake Croche, Canada to study carbon cycling - C_131016_EF_MetaG | ecosystem: Environmental > Aquatic > Freshwater > Lake | place: Lake Croche, Canada...
ATCTTGTTTGGTTTAGGCTCGATTCCTTCAGGTCGCTTAGGCGATTTGTGGGGGCGACGTAGCATGATGATCGTGTTTTTTGTGGGCATCGGATGTTCGACCTTACTGACGGCACTCACGCAAAATGCCTGGCAAATGGCAATCACTCTGACCTTGGTTGGAGCCTTCGCTTCGATCTATCACCCGGTTGGTATCCCTCTGTTAGTTCAAAAATCAGCAAACCCCGGGTTAGCGATTGGCGTAAACGGGCTGGCGGGTAACCTTGGTGTGGCCCTGGCCGCAATGCTGACGGGTTTCTTGATTAAGTGGATTGGCTGGCGGGCCGCCTTCGCCGTACCTGCGGTGTTGTCGCTGCTTTGCGGCGTATGGTTTGCGCTTTCTTGTCCGGTTGAGACTGAAGCCCCCGCTAAGCGCAAAGGTGGTGCAAAAGTTACCTTGACACCTGCAATGCTGGCACGTGTGTTGGCCGTGATGACAGTGAGTGCAGCCACAGGCAGCGTACTGTTTAATTTCACAACAAACGGTAACGGCCAGTTGATGTCCGAACGGTTTCAGGGCGTTGTTTCTGATCCGTCCATGCTCGGTATTTTGTTAGCGGTGATTTATGCAGTGGCGTCGCTGATGCAAGTCGCAGTGGGTAAGTTGCTCGATCACTTTGCGGTGCGCCCGATTTTTCTTGGGATCGTGCTGTTGCAAATCCCCTTATTTGTTTTGTCTGCTTATGCTCAGGGTTGGTGGTTATTTGCGGCTCTGCTAGGCGTGATGATCTTTATTTTTGGCGCAGTCCCCTTTATTGATGTCATGATTGTGCGCTACGTCGATGATCGTTCGCGCTCACGCGTTGCGGGGATTCGTCTGGCAGTATCACTTGGGATTAGTTCTTTTGCAGTTTGGTTGTTAGGCCCAGCCGTTAAAGGCTTGGGGTTTGAAACCTTGCTCTTGGTGATGGCTGGGTTTTCTGCACTGACGGCCGTTGTTGTGCTCTGGTTGCCTAGCGAAGCCGCCTTGGTGACAGAGGGGCCGCAAAAAAACGAAGCGAGCCTCCCACGCGAATCCTTCGAGCAAGCGAAGCCGTTTGCAAGGACCTGAGGCTAATATCAACAAAATGACTCAGGTAGTGAAAAGCTGAGGGCCACGATCAACAAACGATGACGGTGTGAGGATCTACATGATACAAAAAATTGCTCCAGAGAATATCGCTAGTTTGATGGCTGGTTTACCGCAATGGCAATACCAACCAGAGCGCGGCGGAGCAATCACGCGAGACTGGGTCTTTGTGGATTTTAGCGAGGCGTTTGGGTTCATGGCACGGGTGGCCTTGCTTGCCGAGCAACACAGTCATCATCCAGAATGGTCAAACGTTTATAACCGCGTATCGATCACGCTAACCACGCATGATGCTGGCGGTTTATCGTCTCGCGATCTTGATTTGGCGCAGCGTATCGATAGTCTTTGACCGATCTTGATCGTGTCAAGGTCAAGCGCAAGGATTTGGCTGGTTATTCGCCCTGAAAGCGACCTGCACGGCATGTCAAAACGAGGGTATCTCGATAACCTCCGGGTTGGGCAGGTTGAATCGGGGTGGTCTCATGAATCACGCGCGCGTCGTCAAGCAACAGTAAAGACCAAGATTCGCTTAACGTGAAGCGCTGCCCCGAGGTGCCCATTGCATCAAACACGCGCGTTTCGCCTCCCTTAACGTGTTGGCGATTAATCATAAAGACACCGACCAAATCAACGCCATCCCGATGTGCACCTTCAGGAGTTGGACGACCAATGCCATCCTTGGTATCGATTCTGAATTGATGCGCTTCAATGCACCAGCGTGTCACCGTATTGTTTGGGTGGCTTGAGTGATGAAGATCAGCGGCAGTACGTGCAAACGCGCTCAACAAATCAAGCCACACAGGCAGTTGAATCGTTTGCGTATGCATCGGTTCAAACCAGCGCTGCATGCCGCCATGCAAGGCGTTATAGGATAATGATTGCCAATGCGCGCGGGCGGGCGCAAGCGCGAGTTGATCATTTTCAAAAACAAAACAAGAATGACGGCGTAAGCGATAGTGGCCGCCATCTTTCAGGTAGGCATCTTCAGGCATGCCCTCCCAGTCGGGCACCAGCGCTGTCAGTTCGTTGAGTGGATGTTGCGCCCATTGTGCAACGGTGGCTGCGTCAAGCACTGCGTAGCCTTCAGCTTTTAATTGAGGCAACAGTTCAGCTAACGGCACGGTTACGGGTGAGTGCTCAAGCATAAAAAAATTCACAAAGGTTCAAGTAAAGGCACTGTTACCAGTGAGTGCTCAAGCTTAAAAATTTCACAAAAAAGGCGTGTCACACTTTGCTAGTGTAGTCAAACTGAAGCGACCTGTCTGAAAAAGCCCTGCGCGGGCACTTACAACGACTCTAGTTGCGAACGCGTCTTGTTTGCCTGAGTGCGTAACGCGTCAAGTGTTTGCTCGTCCATCTTATCTAAGTTTCGATAAACCATCTCCAATCTAAAATTATCACCAAGCTTCGCACGGTGACGATCAAAAAAATCCCAATACAAGGCATTGAAGGGGCAAGCGCGTTCGCCCTCGCGTTTCTTTTTATCGTAATAACAACCCTTGCAATAGTCGCCCTGACGATCGATATACGCAGCGCTTGACACATAAGGCTTGGTCGCTAGCATGCCGCCATCGGCGAACTGGCTCATCCCCATCGTGTTGGGTAACTCGACCCATTCAAAAGCGTCGATATAGACGCCCAAGTACCATTGGTGCACCTCTTCTGGATGAAGCCCAGCCAATAAAGAGAAATTACCAATCACCATCAAGCGCTGAATATGGTGGGCGTAGGCGTGCTCTAAAGACTGACCAAGCGACTGCTCGAGGCAGTGCATTTTGGTTTTTCCGGTCCAGAACCATGTTGGTAAAGCGCCGTTCTGTCCAAAGTAATATTGCTGACCGTATTCAGGCATTTTGCCCCAATACACGCCGCGGATATATTCGCGCCAGCCTAAAATTTGGCGAATAAAGCCTTCGGCCGTCGCGATCGAAATTTTTTTGTCTAGCCAAGCTTGTTGCGCGCGCTCGACCACTTCTCGCGGGTTGAGCATTTTTGTATTTAACGCAAAGGATAAGAGAGAATGAAACAGTCGCCATCCCTTTGTGCTCAAGGCATCTTGAAAATCACCAAAGTGGGGAAGAGCGATTTCAATAAAATTTTTCAAATCAACCAAGGCCTCGGCGCGGTTGAGCGGCCACGCAAAATTTGTGGCCGAGGGCGTGCCAAAGGTCTTGACGCCTGCCGCCTCAATCGCTGCCCACAAGGCCGAATGATCATGCCTCGCGCGCTTGTCAATCGGTTCGGCTGGAGTGCCTGACCAGGCTTTTCGGTTTTCATGGTCGAAGTTCCATTTGCCTTCGACAGGGCGCTTGGCGTCGAGCATTAGAATTTTGTGTGTGGTGCGCATCTGGCGGTAGAAGCGTTCCATGAGCCAAGCTTTTTGTCCGGCAAATGACTGAGCCACCTCTGCGCGTGTCGTGTAAAAATGCTCGCTCGACACCATGACGCAGTCAAGCGGGCTGGCCTCGGCGTAGTGTTGAAGTTGCTGATCAAGGCGCCATTCATCTGGCTCTTGGTATTCAAAGCGCGTACAGGCGAAGTGGGTCAATATGGCGTCAAGATTACCGGTCAGACTTTGTTGATTGGTCGCGTCATCGATGGTGAGGTAGTGCACACGATGTCCACGCGCTTGCAGTAAGCGCGCCAAATCACGCATCCCTGCAAAAATCGCAATGACCTTTTGCGCATGATGCAAGACGTAATCGGTCTCTTGTCGCATTTCAATGCAAGCAAACACCACATCAGCGCGTGGCTTCACAAACCATGAATGTTCAGGGTTGAGTTGATCACCCAAGATCAGTCTTAAAGTCGTCAAAGCGTACCCCATTGTTTTCTGTAAGTTTTAGCGCCGTCGTGCTCAAGCGCCTGTTTTTCGATGCGCATGGCGCGGCCACCGCGCGGATCGGTGCCTAGCCCGGCGATATAAAGCCAGTTACCTTGATTGCTATAAACGTCGTAGTCAATTAACTGCGCCTCAAACCAAGCCGCACCGGCACGCCAGTCAAGCTTTAAGTTGTAAATCAAATAACTGGCTACGACTTGTCGTAAGCGATTCGACAGATAACCTGTGTGTCTTAATTCACGCATGCCCGCGTCGACAAAAGCTTCGCCACATTCACCCAAGCACCAACGCTCAAATTGTTGCTCTTGTGCTGGCGTCGCGATGACTGCGCCACCCGCTTGCGCCAGGTCTTCGTTAAATGACTGCCTGCCATTCAATGACTGCTTACTACCGCGCGAGCCCCTTTGCTCAAAAGCCGCACGCTTGCGTAAGCCCGAGCGGCGATATAGTTGAGCGCCAAACCTTAGATGTAAAACCCTAAAATAATCACGCCACAGTAATTCAAACCAAATCCAGTAGCTGCCGTCGTTGGCACCATGCTCGGCTTCGAAGGCTTGCAACTGTTGATAGAGCATTCGGGCCGAGAGCGCTCCCGAGGCTAGCCACACTGAAAACTTCGTCGAGTAATCTAAACCGGATAACTGGTTGCGAGTGGCTTTATAGCTGTGCGCCAGTTTGCGCTCAAAATATTGTTGGGTGTGCCTGAGCCCGCCTTGCGTGCCCGCAAAATCGTGTGCAGCTGAAAAAGTAAGCGAGCTGCGTGCGTCAAGTTCAGCAACTGACTCAAAGCGACAAAGAGGCTTAAGGGAAGAAAGAGGATTAAGAGAAGCTTGGTCAACTTCTAGCGTGTGGCCTGACGCCAATCCTTCAGGAAGTGACGGCACGACTTTCACTGCGGCCTCTGGTGCTTGCACAACCACTTTGGCTCGTTCAACCGCAACCCTAAACTCGGTAAAGACCAAGGGCATTTGCTCGGGTGCGAACGGTAACTCGCTAAGCGCCAGCAGACTAGAGTGCCAGAGGGTATTGACGGTGAGGCCCGCTTTTCTGAGTCTGTGCACCTGCTCTTGCTCTTCGGGCGCTGCGATCTCTTCGCAAAAAATAGCCTTCACACTAAATTTTTTGGCGAGTTCAATGAGAATATCGACGGGGTCGCCTTGATACTCTAATAAGTCGCTTTGTCGCTCGCGCAGTTGCGATTTAAGCGTTTGTAGCGTTGAGCGCAGGGCTTGCTTGCGGTGCGGCCCCAGGCGCTCAAAGCCCCAGCGGGTCGGGGCAGCGTAAGCGCTGTCATGGATAAAGACCGGCGCGAGTCGCGTGGCTTTGGTGCAGGCGTTCTTAAACGAGGGTTGATCCTCAAGCCGCAGGTCGTTACGAAACCAATAGATGGCAATCATTATTTTTTTTCAGTCGCAGTGCGTCGGCACCGTTCAGAACAATATTTGACGTTGTCCCAGTCGCGTTCCCACTTTTTGCGCCAGGTAAAGGGGCGCGAGCAGCTCAGGCAGTTTTTACTAGGCAGGTTTTGTTTGCTGACGCCGCGCATCGAAGAGTCGTTTGACATCAGAAATCCAGCGTCTGCTGTTGACTCGCGGGTGTTGAGATAGGTTTTTGTTTGACCGTGACCAAACGTTTACGCGAACCATGTTTTTGCACAATCTCGCGTTTGGCGGCACGCACTTGAGCCTGCGCCCTCAAGGCGTAGAGTTTTTGTTTGGCTGCGCGCGTGCTCGTTTCAAGTTCGACGATCGGCACACTAAGGTCTTTGCCGACGAACACGTTGTGTTGCGCTTGCAGCGAGTCAGGCATTTTCCAGGGCTCAAGCAGCCAAGTATCGGGGACCCGGCGCAGGGCGGGCAGCCAGCGTCTCACAAATACGCCATTTGGGTCGTGATCTTGCGCCTGCTTAATCGGGTTGTAGATACGCGGGATGTTGATCCCAGTCGTGCCCGATTGCATTTGCAGCTGACTCCAGTGAATGCCCGGTTCATAATCCAAAAATTGACGAGCAAGCCAATGCCCAACTGGGCGCCAGTCAAGCCAAAGCGGGTAGGCGGCTGTCGACACCAACATGGCGCGCATTCTAAAATTTAACCAGCCGGTTTCGCGCAACATCGCGACGCAAGCGTCGACCATCGGCCAACCTGTTTGACCGGCTTTTAGTGCCTCAAAATGTGCGGGATTCCAGTCGTTTTCACGCAGACCATCGTAGCCCCGGTGCATGTTTTGAAACTCAATCTCGGGTTCACTTTCAAGCTTTTGTATAAAGTGACAATGCCAATACAGGCGGCTGATAAACGCCGTGAGGCCCTTTTTTTGCCAGGCTTGAGCGGGGCCGAGTGTTTTCAGGTGTCGGGAGGTCGCTTGCACAAGCTCACGCAAACTCAAGCACCCAAAGGTCAAATACGCCGACAAACGCGAACAGGCGGTGGGGGCCGACAGGGGTGACGAGATCCCTCCGCGGTATTGTTGGCTTCGGTCGTTTAAAAAACTGTTCAAGACCTGTAAGGCGAGCGTACGTCCGCCGCGTTGTCGCTGCGAAGGTTCTGCAGTGTCCAGACCAAGGGCCTCTGCCGTCGGCAACGCAGGCTCGAGCCATGGTAAGGCGACACTACGCATTGCGTCTGGCGCGGGCAGGCAGGGCTGCCCGACGTGTCGATCCCAAAGATCCTTCCAGAGGTCGCGATCCTCTAACCCACGTGTGACCCCAAAGTGCTGACTCTCGTGCCAATTGATCGCGCGCGTGCGAGACCAGCTCGCAACAGCACGATCGCGCGCATACGACAGTGCATTACCCGTTTCTTGATGGGAATAAATACTGTGAAAGGGCTTGAGCGTGTGCAGTTTATCGAACACGTCGACCGCTTCACCGGCCACCACGTGTAGCACCCCACCGCGTCGCTTAAGTTCAAGATACAGATCGCGTAAGCTTTCGAGTAAAAAGTGATAGTGCTGTGTGGCAGCATCCGCGCTGCGCCATAAAGAGGGCTCGACGAGGTACAGGCACAGTACCTGGCCTTGGCACAGCGCTGCAGACAGAGCCGCGTGGTCACTGAGTCGCAGATCACGTTTAAACCAAACAACGCTGTAACTCATGCTAGGGCTAACGGCCTGTGTGGGGCCAAAAGCCGACGCCTTATTAGAGCGAAGCGGCGGCTTGGGCGGTTATTTAAAAAGCTGTTGAATACTTGGTAAAGATTCTAACGTGGCAATACGATCATAAAGGGCAATATCCGCACCCTTTATAGAACTGTTTGCAGTCTTGCCGGTTTCAAGGCAATCTAAAAACTTACGCTTTAAGCCCGCAGCATCAATTGGATTTAAGGCGTTGCCTAACGGAAAACGAATTTCGCCCGAATCAAACTTACGGCCATCATTGGTTTCAATTGTCACGCGATCAGTCAATGCAAAGGCCGGATCCAGTGGGCAGACGGTATCCACCGTTTCGATCGAGACCTTGCTATATAACCCCGACACATCTGAGCGGGTCGCAAACGCGTCAGTCAGTTGGGCGAGGCCAACCTCTCGCGCAACAATTGCTGAGGCCACGGCGAACTCAGCGCTAAACTTTGCTTCAAGTCCAGTCACTGGGTGATGATTTCTGAGCATCGAAGCTTGCGCAACGCCAGTCGTGATGTGAACGCTCTTAACTTGCTCAGGTTGCAGATTTTCGGCCTCAGCGATCTTGATAACGCCATCGATGGTGCGATGTGCCGAATAGCACACGGGATAGCGTTTGATTGATAGTCCGGTCTCTAAAATACGCAGAGTCTTACCGAGCGTGTCTGCTGGGCGTGTTCGATCCACGCGCCCAGCCTTGGATAATGCGTTCAGATAACCTGCGGGGTGTTCAAAGACGTCGGCCGCTGAAGTCATGCCAAGCATCGACAGACGTACCGCCTCGATACCGTGCGCAGCAGCACGGCCCGCATGAAAGGGCTTGGTCATCGTGCCAAAGTTGGCAACCAGACCGCTAGAAAGGCTAGCAGAAATTGCTAAGGCCTGACGAGTGTCAGCCTCAGATAATCGGTGCAGGTAGGCCACTGCGGCTGCCGCACCAACGGCGCCAAACACCCCGGTTGGATGCCAGCCCTTCAAGTGATACTGGTCAGTTTCTCGGCTCACGAGTTCGGCCCAGACTTCGTAGCCGACCACATAGGCGCGTAACGCGTCTAGGCCTGAGCTGTTTAGCACATAGCCTTCGGCCAAGATAGCCGGTACCAACGCGGTGCTGGGATGGCCGGATAAGGCCACATCATCGTAATCAAGCGCATGGCCAGCCACTGCGGTAATGAAGGCGGCTTGGGCGGCTGGATGCATGGTGCCCAGAAAGGGCACAGGTGCTTCGGCGGGCGTTGTGGTGTTAGCAAGAAATTGACGCACGATGTTGACGACCGGTTCGTTGTGGCCGGCCATCATGGTGGCGATCGTATCCATAAAGCCAGTTTTCGCAACAGCGAGTGCGCCCTGTTCGTTGTCACCGAACGTGGGCTTTGATACAAAGGCGGCAAGGGCTTGCGTTAATCCAGTCATGTTTGTCTCTTTATTGTGATTATTGTGATTATTCGCATTAAAACGAACGGGGCATACCTAACATGTGCTCGCCGATGTAAGAAAGCACAAGATTGGTCGAAATCGGAGCGATCTGAAATAAACGTGTTTCACGCCATTTGCGCTCGACGTCGTACTCTTTTGCATAGCCAAAACCACCGTGGCATTGCAAGCACGCTTCTGCCGCATGCCAGGTGGCATCCGAGGCAAGCAACTTACCCATGTTCGCGTCATCACCGCAAGGCAGGCCCGCATCAAAGAGGGCGGCTGCGCGACGTAAGACCAAGTCTGCAGCATCGGTTTCGGCATGCGCGCGCGCAATCGGAAACTGCACCGCCTGATTTTGACCAATTGGGCGATCAAACACACGACGCTCGTTGACGTAAGCCACAGCCGTTTTGGTAAACCAGCGCGCATCGCCAATCGCCTCAGCTGAAACCAAGATGCGTTCAGCATTCATACCATCAAGAATATATTTAAAGCCTTTGCCCTCTTCACCAATCAGGCAATCAGCTGGTATTTTCAAATTATCAAAAAAGACTTCGGTGGCGTGATGATTGATCATCGCTTTAAGTGGGCGGATTTCAAGGCCTTTGCCCAAGCCATCGCGAATATCCAACAAAAATACCGAAAGGCCATCGCTTTTCTTTTTGCATTGATCAACAGGGGTGGTGCGTGCCAACAACAACATTAAGTCAGAGTGCAGGGCACGCGAAGTCCAAACCTTTTGACCGTTGATCACATAGTGATCGCCCTGGCGCTCAGCGCGGGTCTTAAGCTTGGTGGTGTCTGTGCCGGTTGTGGGTTCGGTGACGCCGAAGGCTTGAAGGCGCACTTTGCCAGCGGCGATATCGGGTAAGTATTTTTGCTTTTGTGCTTCGCTGCCGTGACGCATCACTGTACCCATGGTGTACATCTGAGCATGGCAGGCGCCGGCATTACAGCCCGACTCGTGAATCGTTTCAAGAATCACCATCGCTGCGCGCAACGGCATTCCGCTGCCGCCGTATTCTTCAGGGATCAGCGCCCCTAGGTAGCCTGAGGCGGTGAGCGCTTGCACAAACTCGGTGGGGTAGGCCAGCTTTTCTTCCAGGCCACGCCAGTAAGCGCCCGGAAAATCCGCACAGACGCGCTTAACGCCTTCGCGAATTTCGGGGTAATCCAAACCAGTGTCGATGGTGAGTGAGGGTGTGACTTGAGTCATGTTGCGTGCTCCGTATCAAAATTATTATGTGTTGTGCTAACACTGAAGACCGTTAGCATCCTTTAAAAATCGCTTTACGTTTTTCATTAAAGGCCGCGATGCCTTCCATGCGATCTTCGGTGCCGATCAAATGGTTATAGGCCTCAATCTCAAATCTAAAGGCAGTGCGTAACTCCATTTGGCCACCGTAGCGCACGGATTTTTTGATTTGACGTACCGACAACGGGGCATTGCTGGCAATCGCTTCAGCAGTCTCAAGCGCGCGCGGCAAAACGTCGGCGGGTTCGAGTACGGCATTGACCAGCCCATATTCATTTGCCTGTTGCGCGTTAAACGGCTTGCCTGTCATCAGGATTTCTTTGGCACGCCGCTCGCCAATCGCGCGTGGTAAGTTTTGCGTG
>Ga0114963_10003986_pt1 | contig 10104 bp, 10 predicted proteins | sample C_131016_EF_Meta_FD_87019 | JGI IMG/M metagenome (GOLD analysis project Ga0114963, IMG submission 87019) | Freshwater microbial communities from Lake Croche, Canada to study carbon cycling - C_131016_EF_MetaG | ecosystem: Environmental > Aquatic > Freshwater > Lake | place: Lake Croche, Canada...
GATTTGGTAAGGTCGATGGCTGGATAAAGGCGTTTGTTGGCCAGTCCACGATCAAGTTGTAGTTCCATGTTACCGGTACCTTTGAATTCCTCGAAGATAACGCCGTCCATTTTTGAACCCGTATCGATCAAGGCTGTTGCGAGGATCGTTAGTGACCCACCGCCTTCGATGTTACGTGCTGCACCAAAGAATTTTTTCGGCTTGTGCAAAGCGTTGGCTTCAACACCACCCGATAATACCTTGCCACTTGCTGGCGCTACGGTGTTATAAGCCCGTGCCAAACGGGTAATGGAATCCAACATGATGACGACATCATGACCGCTTTCCACCAATCGCTTGGCTTTTTCCAAAACGATACCCGCTACTCGAACGTGGTTATCCGCTGGTTCATCAAACGTAGAGGCAACTACTTCGGCATTTACACTGCGTTTGAAATCCGTTACTTCTTCAGGTCGTTCGTCGATCAGTAAAACGATGATGTAGCACTCGGGGTTATTGCGGGCAATGGCATTGGCCATATCTTTCAGCAAAAAGGTTTTACCTGTTTTGGGTTGTGCTACGATCAATCCACGTTGTCCTTTACCAATAGGCGTAAACAAATCGATCATGCGGTTGCCCATGTCTCTGCCGGTAGGCGAGCTCACCAATTTGAATTTCTCAGTAGGAAACAGGGGCGTCAGGTAATCAAATGGCACCCGATCACGAATGTCTTGAGGATCGCGACCATTGATTTTGGATACCCGCAAAAGCGCGAAATATTTTTCCCCTTCTTTTGGCGGGCGAATGGCGCCGCGAACGGTATCACCCGTGCGTAAACTAAACAACTTGATCTGAGATGGCGATACATAAATATCGTCGGGAGAAGTCAAATAGTTGTAGTCAGCCGAACGAAGGAAACCATAACCATCAGGCATCATTTCGAGAATACCTTCCCCTTCGATGATACCATCTAGTTCTATGTCAAATTTTTCTTCTTCCGGCTGTTGTTGGTATGGCTCGTAGTATTCTTGCTGAGGCGGAGCAACAGGCTGCTGCTCGCGTGGCGGCAGATCACGAGGTACCCGACGTGGTGTTACTGGAGCAGGAGGCTGCTCTTCTCGGTTACGCGGCGGCGTTGGAGTAGAACGAAAAGATTCCAATTCTGATTTGGGGACGCGACGGCGCAAACGACGACGTTCTTCCAAGGCTTCCTGCTCAGCAAGATCTTCTTCCGCAGTACTGCGAATGAAAGGAGTTTTCACTTTAAAATCGTCGCGTTGGGGCTCTTCTGGCTCAGAAATGGGAAGGTCTTCTTGCGGATCAGGGAGGTAGATCTCGTCATCGTCGTCCTCGTCAGGCTCAGGACGGTACACGTCGTTTTGGAATTGTACTCGACTAGAAATGCTTGCAGGAATATCTTCATCCTGATCGGCATAAAAGACAGGGCGTTCAGCGCCGCTTTCAATTGCCTGATGATCAAGGATTTTGTAGATGAGTTCTTTTTTGTTTAGCTTTCTATAGCCTTGAATTCCCAACTGCTCGGCCACTTCTCTTAACTCAGGAACCAGCATGTCGTTCAATTGCAAAATATCGAACATAAATTAGGCTTAATTAAAGGAACAAATAATAAGGATGAAATGAAATAGAGTATTACTCAAGGGTAAAAAATAGTTGTTGTGGAAAATTAAGTTAGGAGGACCAAATGAAAAGCCGTTTTGCGGATACTATCCTCCACTTTCGCCTAAGAAATACTTTTTCCTCGAATGTTTTTAGTGGGAAAACCAGAGGAATTAAAGCAGGTAAAACTAACGCTGAAAAGTTGTTCAGATGCTTATGGTATCAACAGGCGTGCTTATGGGGTCAAAAATACACTTATTTTTAATTTCAAGTAAATATCTTTGTAAAAAAGAAAACGAATCCACCAGTAGAAAGTTTTATTTTGCGCCAGAAATATGCTAAATCAGCCCAAACAAATCTTTTCAACCCACAAGAAGCTTCTTTTATGTTACAGGTTAATTTTATCCGAACACATCGCGACCAAGTAATTGAAGGCCTTAAGAAACGGAATTTTAAGGAAGATGGCTTGCAAATGATTGACGAGGTGCTTCGCTTTGATGAGGAACGTAAATCCCTCAAAACTACGCTTGACACCGCCAATGCAGAACGCAATCGACTTTCCGACGAAATCGGCGGCCTATTCAAACAAGGCAAAAAAGCGGAGGCTGATGAGCTCAAATCCCAAGTTGCGGCACTGAAGGATCATATGACCGCTACTGAAGAGCAGCTTAAAGACGTTGAGCAGCAGTTAACGCAATTGCTCTACCTCATCCCCAATATTCCGCATGCATCCGTCCCTGCTGGTATTGGCGCCGACGACAATGAGGTGTATCGGGAATGGCCAAGCGCTTTACCAGTGCTTCCTGAAGGCGCGCTCCCCCACTGGGAATTGGCGCAGCGCTACAAGGTATTTGATTTGGAGCTTGGCGTTAAATTAACGGGCAGCGGTTTTCCAGTGTACCGCGGTCAAGGTGCTCGATTGGAACGGGCTTTGATCAACTTTTTTTTGGACGAGGCCTCCAAAGCCGGTTACGAAGAAGTGGTACCGCCCTTACTCGTTAATGAAGATTCTGCCCGGGCAACCGGTCAGCTACCCGATAAAGAGGCGCAGATGTACTACGTGGAGCGTGATAATTTTTACCTTATTCCCACCGCTGAAGTCCCTTTGACCAATATTTATCGAGATGTTATTGTTGACAAGAACGAACTCCCTATTAAGATCACCGGTTATACGCCTTGTTTCCGACGTGAAGCGGGCTCATATGGCGCGCATGTGCGGGGCTTGAATCGGGTACACCAATTTGATAAAGTTGAAATCGTCCAAATCACCCACCCCGATAAATCTTACGAAGTATTGCACCAGATGCTCGATCATGTGAGCAGCTTGCTAGATAAATTGGAGCTCCCCTATCGCATTTTGCTTTTGTGTGGCGGCGATACGGGTTTCAACTCTGCGCTCACTTATGATTTTGAAGTTTTTTCGGCAGCCCAACAACGGTGGTTGGAGGTGAGCTCGGTTTCAAATTTTGAAACATTCCAAACCAATCGCCTCAAACTTCGGTTTCGTGATGGGAAAGACATACAATTGGCGCATACTTTGAATGGTAGTGCTTTGGCTTTAGCGCGGATTGTAGCCGCATTGATGGAAAACAATCAAACTCCCGAGGGAATCGTTTTGCCTAAGGTATTGCATCCCTACACTGGCTTCACTACCATTGTATAGGTCAACATTTGGTAAGAACATCGCTTTCAAGGCGCTATATTTTTTTATTTTTGCAACTAACTTTTCGATAAGAGGAAGGTTATGATTAAAAAATTGTTCCAATGACACAGGAAGAAGTCAATCTTTATCTGGAAGAAGCGCAGGAAATGATGGAAAAGGCGCTTGATCACCTTCAAAAGGAGTTGTCCAAAATTACCACCGGCAAGGCGTCTCCTGCGTTGGTAAACGGACTGCAAGTTTCTTACTACGGTACGCCGACTCCCATGGGTCAAATTGCCAACATTTCTACCTCTGATTCTCGTACCATTGTGATCCAACCTTGGGAAAAATCAAGTTTGGGACCAATTGAAAGGGCAATTTTTGAAGCCAATATCGGCATCACTCCGATGAACGACGGCGAAGTGGTTCGACTTTCAATTCCCCCTTTAACCGGAGAACGCCGCAAGGAATTGGTAAAACGAGCCAAAGTTTTGTCAGAAGACAGCAAGGTGGGCGTTCGCGCCGCTCGTCGTGATGCGATGGAAGGCATTAAGAAGGCGGTGAAAGATGGTTTTTCCGAAGATCTTGGCAAACGCAGTGAAGAGGATGTCCAAGAGATGACCAACAAGTTTATCGCTAAAATTGATCAGGTTGTTGAGCTCAAGGAAAAAGACATTATGACGGTTTAACCGAAATTTTCATTTTTCCAGCGCTAGCTCGCTGCTTTTTTAAGTTTGAAAGGTCGATTTTGAAGTCAAAACCCCTGTAAACACAGGTTTTTGAAAAAAAAGCGCTACTTTTTTGTGGGATTATTGTCTAATTTCCAAAGAAGCTATACCTTTGCCAGACTTTTTTAAAAACGTATTTTTGAAGGAGCGTAAAAGATAGATGTAATGAAAAGAACGTTTCAACCTTCCCGTAGAAAGCGCGCAAACAAGCACGGATTTCGTTCACGCATGAGCAGCAAGAACGGTCGTAAAGTCCTTGCCCGTCGTCGCGCAAAAGGCCGCCATAAATTGACGGTTTCTGACGAGAAGCGCCTCAAGTAAGCGCCTCCTTATTTTCTTGATTTTCCGGATTTGAGCTTGCCATAAGCTGCAATTGCTGCCGGATGAATGATAAGAAATAATGTGGCGCGTTGGCGCTTGGCAGCATGGCGGTAAAAGACACAGAGGCCGATGGCAATGTCCATCGGCCTCTGTGTCTTTTTTTATTGCCAGAGAGAGTGTGTTAGATTCTATCCAGCTTTATCACCGCGCAGGATTCGGAATCGCTTGCGGGCTTCGACAGCAAAAGTACTTCCTGAATAGTCGATAAAGAGCTTTTCATATAGCTCCTTCGCTTTGGTTTTGTTGTTGAGCTGTTTTTCGTACAATTCCGCTAAAGCAAAGAGGGAATTGTCAGCACGAATCTCGGTGGGATATTTATCTAGTATTTTTTGATACATCCCTGCGGCTTTCTCAAACTCCCGCTTTTTCATGAACACCTTGGCCTTGGAATACAAAACATCGTCTTCCAATTCATTCCCAGGGTACAAAGTCAATAGGCTATCCAATTTTTGAAAAGCCTCATCAAATCGGTTTTGAAAAATCAACAGATCAGCCTGGGCATAAAGATTGAGCGAAGCGCCCGTGGAGTCCATCCCTAAATTTTCGAGGATAAAGATCGATAAATCCAGTGCATCGTTGGAGATCAGCTTTGACGTGGAAGCCTTTAGAATGTCAAATTGGGATTGCGCCCACTGAAAATCTCCGGAGTAGTACGACAGACGTGCATTGCGAAAACGCGCTTCATTGCCCAGTAGATCGTCTTTAAAAGCTTTATCGACCTGAGAATACAACAAAGTAGACTCCCAAATTTCGCCCCGCATCAAGTAATAATCGCCTAGATTAAGTTTGGTTTGACCTTGAATATTAGCCGGTAAGTTATTGATTTTCAACAAGTCGGTCAGTAGTTCAATGGCTTTGGGCAAATTGTTGATGTAGTACGCTTCCAAATCCGCCAATTCCATGATGAGCGGTGCGATGCCCCGCGATTTGCCGAATTCGCTGATGAAATATTCGTATTGCTGCTCCAATACCTTTAGCTCCTCCTGAGTGTAAGAATAACCTTCTACCAACTTGTTGCGGCGGCAGCGCAGCGATTCTTGTTTGGCATCCAAAAAGAAAGGTGATTCCATGCCTTTTTGAGATACGATGTATTCATAGGCGTCGATGGCCACATCATAGTCTTTATCGTTGGCAGCGATTTGCGCCAACTGGTACACACGCACCCCATTTTCTTTGAGCTGTTTATCGAGAGCTCTTACTTGGCGCAAGGCATTTTTATAATCTTTTTCTTGTAAAAACACCCATGCCAGTACGTCCACAAACTGAGGAGCATTGGCGTTGGCTTGAACGCGCTCATACAATTGATTGCGCAGTTCTTTGATGTCGTCTTGCGAAAGATAGCGTTGAAAAAAAGTCTTGATATTTTCCGCCCGATCAGGTGAAGTTTCCAAGCTATTCAAATACTGGGTTATCATTTTGGGGATATCCCCTTTGCGCCGGTAAAGATCGGCCAATTGGTAGGCAAAAAACTGGCTATCGTTGATGACGCGCGCGCCTTTTTCAAAGGTTTCGATGGCCAGATCAAATTTGTTTAAATTGGTAAAAGCATTGGCCAGCTTAATAACCGCGTAGCGCTCTTTGGGCATCTGCTCAATGGCTTTGCGGAATTGCTTGAGCGCCTCGTCTTCTTTGTTCTGCTGCTCATACATGCGACCGTAAGCGATGTAGAGCTTGACGTCGTTTGGTCGGCGACGAATAAGTTTGGTAAGAATTTTCTCGCAATCATCGTAGCGCTGTAGTTCTAGCAAACAATCGATGTAACGATCAAAATAATATTCATTCTCTACCTCTTGCGCGTAGAGTTTTTCAAACAAAACCACCGCTTTTTCAAATTCGCCATCCGCATAATATTGCTGGGCGAGTTTGGCATCTTGTGCTTTGAGGCTACCCACGAACAGCATACCACCGATCAAAATTAACCGCCACATAAGCATTTTTTTTAGGGGTAAAAAGAGGGGATGATACCCTATAATTGGCATCACCCCCTTTTTTTGTTATTAACTAATGTGATTCTTATAGGCTTCTGCACTCAACAACTCATCCAGTTGTGCAGCATCACTTATCTCAATTTTAACAATCCAGCCGGCGCCGTATGGATCGCTATTGATCAAAGCCGGATCACCGCTTTTGTCATCCACTTGGGAGTTAAATTCCAAAACCTTACCAGTCAATGGAATAAACAACTCAGAGGTAGTTTTTACGGCCTCCACGGTACCAAAAATTTGATTTTTTTCGATGGTTTCTCCAACGGTTTCCACTTCTACGTAGACGATATCTCCCAATTCACCCTGGGCAAAATCAGTAATACCAACATAGGCAACATTACCGCCTTCTACGCGAATCCATTCGTGGTCTTCGGTATACTTTAGTCCTTCTGGAATATTCATTGTTCAATTTTTTTTAGTCAACAAGTCTATTTCTTCTGTTCGGCTAGAAAACCCTTCACCCAGTCGGTAGTTACCGATTTTGGACGTTCCAACGGGAAGCCCAAGGCACGCGACCAGCACTGAGCAGCTAATACACCTAGCGCTCTGGATACGCCAAATAAAACGGTATAGTAACCGTACTCTTTCAAGCCATAATGTACCAATAACGCACCAGAGTGTGCATCAACATTGGGCCAAGGGTTTTTAATTTTCCCAATACCGCCCAAAATTTCCGGCACCACTTCGTAGATTTTCCAAACTACCTCTACGATGTCATCTTTAGAAATGTATTCTTTGGCGAATTCCATTTGAGCGATAAAGCGCGGATCTGGTCGGCGCAGTACCGCATGTCCGTAGCCGGGCACTACCTGGCCTTTGGCCAAAGTCTGATTAACATAAGCAGCAATCTGTTCTTTGCTAGGAGTGCGGGTATTCAGCTCCTCCAGCATGTCGAAGATCCATTTGATCACTTCCTGATTGGCTAAACCGTGCAATGGACCAGCCAAAGCGTTCAAACCGCTGGCAAAAGACAAATAGGGATCGCTAAGCGTGGAACCCACCAAGTGGGTAGTATGAGCTGATGCGTTACCCCCTTCATGATCGGCATGAATGGTTAAATACAAACGCATCAACGCTTTAAAATCAGGATTCTCAAAACCCAGCATATGGGCATAATTACCTGACCAGTCTTCGGTAGTATCTGGCGCAATGTGTTGACCGCCAGCAAAAGTACGCCGATAAATATAGGCTGCAACCTTAGGCAAACGGGCAATCAAAGTCATGGCATCCTCGTAAGTCGCATCCCAGTAATCATCTTTGCTCATGCCTTCATCATAGCGGCGAGCAAAAACGCTGTCGGACTGCATAGCTACCACTGCAATAGAAAACTGCGACATGGCATGCGTTCCAACCGGCAAAGCATTTAGTGCGTCGTAAACGTGGGCGGGCACTTCCGAACGAAGACGCCACTGCTCAGACACCCAAGCAGCTTCAGCGGGGGTGGGGATATCGCCAGTCAACATAAACCAAAACAAAGCTTCCGGCAAGGGTTGTTTGCCATCTTTGCCGCTGGGCAATTGAGCTTTCAGTTCTGGAATTGATTTGCCCCGAAAACGGATGCCTTCGATAGCATCCAGCTCAGAGGTTTCCCAAACCATCATCTTAATGTCGCGAGCGCCGCCATAAATTTGACTTAAGGTGACGTCGTCCACTACAGTTTCTCCGTGCTCTTTGAGTAAAGCACGAATCTCGGTCTTAAGGGCATTTGCTTTTTCAAAAAATTTCTGCTTCAGGGCATCCATTGGATGAAGAATTATTAGGAGTTATAAATGTTTGCTTTCGCGGGTAAATAATAGAACAAAATTATCACTTCAGGAAAACAAATTGCTTTTTTTGCCGCTGATTTATCCGATTTTGGAATTATCAGGTTTTTTGTCCAGCTTTGCCCAGTGATTCTTGAGAATCTTTAGGCCTATAACGCTAACAAACGCTTTTTGGATCTCCGTTTTGAGCAGTTAGCCGATGTTTTTTCAACAAAAAACACGAGAAATTTTACTTGGTTTTACTTGAATGATTGCGACGGGAAGTTGCAGCGCAAAATAAGCAAAAAAATATGTTCATAATAGACAATGTGCTGGTAAGCGATGAACTGATTGAGGAACAATTCGTTTGTGACCTCAAAGCTTGTAAAGGTGCGTGTTGCTGGGAGGGGGATTATGGCGCTCCCCTGGATGAAAAAGAACTTCCCATCTTAAACGATATTTACGAAAACGTCAAGCCTTTTTTAACTCCTGAAGGCATACAAGTCATTGAAAAACAAGGAAAGTATGTTTACTATGACGACGCCGAGGAATTTGGAACGCCGCTGATTGAAGGTGGCCCTTGTGCCTATATGACCTACGATGCGCTCGGGATCGCCCAATGCGGGATCGAGCAAGCTCACCGCGCGGGCGCAACAGATTTTCAGAAACCTATCTCCTGCCATCTATATCCGGTAAGAACAAGAAAGGAAGAAGCAGGATTCGAAGTATTGAATTACGAACGGTGGGATATTTGTTCAGCGGCATGTACGCTAGGCGCTAAAGCTCAGGTACCCGTTTACCAATTTGTAAAGCCAGCCTTGATTCGGAAATATGGCGCCGATTTTTTTGACGTACTGGAAAAAGTTGTCAGCGGCGAAGCAGAGGAAGAATAGATTTAGATTAACTTCCCGATTTTGGGTTTTGAATAGGAAGTCGAACGATTCATTTCAAGTTAGCTTACTATTCAAAAGCCTCCCAAAAAATCGGGAAGTGTTTTTTTGCGTCAAACTTAGGTGACGAATTCCTGATTTGGAGTGACGAAAAAACGGATAAAAATCCAACATCAGCGACCACATGGAGGGAAATAAAAAAGGCCGGTAATGAAACCGGCCCGAAAAAAACACCTAAAACCCTATTAACTAACCTAAAAATCTTGAAATCAAATCGTTAAATAGACGTTGACACCCTTCATTTTCCAATCTTTCTCTACATCCAACGTCTTATTAGTAAACTCCAAACACCCAATTTAAGTTGCAAGAAAACTATTAAAGCTGATAAAATTGACAACCAGCTGACTTTCCTATCTTACGGTAAATTCAAATTTTCGTTGCACAAGATCTGAAACGATGATCATCGAAAAATTGTTCATCGAAATCGCAACAAGTTTGTTAAACGATATCTATTTGACGCGCTGGTTGAGGCAATGCTTCTTCTTTTTTAGGCAATGTTACCGCCAAGATGCCTTGATCGTATTTTGCACCGATCAAATCTGTGTTCACTATTTCTGGCAAGTGGAAGCTGCGGCTGAAGGAAGTGAAAGCAAATTCTTTCAAGCGCAATTTTTCACCTTCTACTTTTTCTTCGGTTTTAGTAGCCGTAATGGTCAACAAATCTTTGTCGACAGCTAACTTGAACGCGTTTTTGTCCAAACCTGGTGCTACCAATTCAATACGAAAATCCTTATCGGTTTCTACGATGTTAACGGCTGGTTTGTAGCCTGAATCGCTAGCGCCAGTATGAATCAATTGCTGAATTACACGATTGAAAGCAGCATCTACTGGATTGTTGAATACGCGTGGTTTTACTGATACAAGTGTCATAGCTATTTGAGTTTTTTTGAGTTAAACAGATGACCTACTTTAAGCAATTTGTGTTCCATCGTGCCAAAACACAAATAAAGTGTCAAAAACAGCTACAACTCATGCCGTTTTGACACATCACTTTGATTCAAACTGTCATTTTGTCTTTTTTTGAAATAAACCGATCGGAAAAGCAAAACCACTACGCGCCTTCGCCAACGAAAGCCAGTA
>Ga0114963_10003987_pt1 | contig 10104 bp, 6 predicted proteins | sample C_131016_EF_Meta_FD_87019 | JGI IMG/M metagenome (GOLD analysis project Ga0114963, IMG submission 87019) | Freshwater microbial communities from Lake Croche, Canada to study carbon cycling - C_131016_EF_MetaG | ecosystem: Environmental > Aquatic > Freshwater > Lake | place: Lake Croche, Canada...
GTTGGTCAACTTAGAAACTCTGCCCTCCGCATGAAAAGCTTGGAAGAGATAGCGCAAGCGCTACAAGGCTTTGATCCGCAAGCATTGAGCGTAGACAAAGCGCAAGAATTTATTTATCACCTAGTCAAAGCCCAGTCGCCAATTACCAAAGAAGATCTTCCGCTCATGCAGGCCCTTGGGCGCATAGTGGCAGAAGACATCATCTCTCCCATCAACGTTCCAGCGCACGACAACTCTGCCATGGATGGTTTTGCGTTCGATGGCCAGCAATTAGGCGCTGCGCCCTTGCAATTGCGTGTAGTTGGTACAACCCTAGCAGGCAAGGCCTGGCAAGGCAGCGTGAAGTTAGGCGAATGCGTCAAGATCATGACGGGCGCTGTGATGCCTGCAGGTCTAGACACTGTGATTGCCCAAGAACTGGCGACAGTGCATAGCTCTGGTGATGAGACGGTCATTGAGGTTCCTGCAGGCATTCTCCAAGCTGGAGAAAACCGCCGCAAAGCAGGTGAAGACTTGCAACAAGGACTTCCAGCGTTGCGCGCAGGAAGCACACTCAGACCAGCAGCATTAGGTTTGATAGCCAGCCTTGGCATTGCCAAAGTCAAGGTGTACCGCCAACTTCGCGTTGCTTACTTTTCAACCGGCGACGAAGTGTTGAGCTTAGGCGATGCGATGCGTGAAGGTGCGGTGTATGACAGCAACCGCTACACCGTCTTTGGTCTCTTGAGCCGAATGGGCTGCCAAGTGATCGATATGGGAGTTGTGCGTGACAACCCTGTGTTGTTAGAACAAGCATTTCGCGAGGCGTCAGAGAAAGCCGACGTCATCATTACCAGCGGTGGCGTCAGCGTTGGCGAGGCAGACTTCACCAAAGCCATGATGAAAAAACTGGGTGACGTAGCGTTTTGGAAAATCGCGATGCGTCCTGGGCGACCGATGGCAGTCGGCCGTTTAGGCAACTGCATTTTGTTTGGCTTACCTGGAAACCCAGTGGCTGTGATGGTGACATTCTTGGCATTTGTAAAACCTGCCTTGCTTCAAATGGCAGGCGGATCACTCACTAAGACGCCATACTTGCGCGCCAAGAGTGCTGTCTCTTTGCGAAAAAAACCTGGCAGAACGGAATACCAAAGAGGTTTTGTTCGCACATTGCCAGATGGAACTTTGCAAGTGGAAGCTGCTGGTAATCAAGGCTCAGGCGTTTTGCGCTCTATGGTCGAAGCCAACGGTTTGATTGTTCTGCACCACCAACAAAGCAGCGTTGCTGCTGGGGAAGAGGTGGATGTGATGATGTTTGAGGGTGCGATTTAACACCCATTGAAATAGGCCACTGCTTCACCCGTCTAGTGAATCAGGCTCCCACTTCAATATCTTCATGGCGCGTGGTGATTGCCCCAGGAATAGATTTACGCGCAAAGAATGTGTACATAGTGGGCACCACAAAAATGGTGAGCAGTGTGCCTAAACTCATACCACCCACAATCACCCAACCAATTTGTTTACGGCTCTCTGCTCCCGCACCAGTTGCCAACGCTAAGGGAATAGCACCAAGCACCATCGCGCCAGTAGTCATCAAAATCGGACGCAAGCGCAAAGTCGCTGATTGTTTAACTGCCTCGAGAACTTCCATACCTTCTGCACGGAGTTGATTAGCAAATTCCACAATCAAAATACCGTGCTTGGTGATCAAGCCCACCAAAGTGATCAAACCAATTTGGCTAAATACATTGAGCGTGCCCCCGCTGAACTGCAGGGCGAGCAAAGCGCCCACCATGGACAAAGGCACAGAGAACAAGATCACAAGCGGATCGACGAAGCTTTCAAATTGCGCTGCCAGTACCAAGAAGATAAAAAACAAGGCCAAAATGAAGACGATCACCAAAGACCCAGATGACTTCACAAACTCACGCGAAGTGCCGTTCAAGTCGGTCGCATAACCGGGCTTTAATACCTTGCTAGCCGTTTCATTCATGAACACGATGGCTTCACCCAATGAGTAATTCGGCGCAATATTCGCGGTGATAGATGCACTGCGTCTTTGGCCAAAGTGGTTGAGTTCACGCGGGACGACCACCTCTTTGATACGGACCAATGCAGACAAAGGAATCATGGCGTCATTGCGGCCACGGACAAAAATATGTTCAATGTCATCCGGCGTGTCGCGGTCTGACGGAGCGGTTTGCACCATCACGTCGTATTGATCACCTTCGCGCTTGTAACGAGTTACTTGTCTGCCACCCATCATGGTCTCGACAGCGCGGGCAATGTTCTCGACAGGCACACCCATATCTGCAGCACGTTCACGGTCGACGTCCATGCTGATCTCTGGTTTGTTCAACCGCAGATCCGTATCCACGCTGACAATGCCGGGGTTCTTCGCAATTTCTTCTTGGAAGGTGCGCACCACTTGCGCGAGGTTTTGGTAGCTGTCAGTCGTGACGATCACGAAATTCAAAGGGCGGTCGCGGAATGGTTGGCCAAGGGATGGAGGAGTAATTGGAAATGCCGTCACGCCAGGCAGCCCAGCAATGGAAGGCGTCATTTCACGGGCAATTTCCAGGGTGGTTTTTGTACGTTGTTCCCATGGAGCTGCGCGATAAAACACGTTGCCTTGCGCTACCGTAGGGTTACCAACCACAGTAAAAATACGGTCAAACTCGGGGTACTTATTGCCCATGCGTTCAAGGGTTTGGGCATAGCGGGTGGTGTAGTCCATTGTGGCGCCGTCTGGGCCATTGATGACCGTCAAAATAACACCACGGTCTTCGAGTGGCGCAAGTTCACTTTTTGTGGTTTTGAGCAAGGTGAATGTGCCAACACCAGCCATCACCATCACAGCCACCACCAACCAACGACGGGACATATGTCGCCCCATTAGGCTTCCAGAACTCAAAGTCCAGCCCAAAACTTGTCCGTATTTCAGTGACAGTTTTTGCAAAAAGTTTTCCATGGTTCGGTCGAACCAAGTTGGATTGTGGACATGCTTCAACATGATTGAGCACATCATGGGTGTCAAAGTTAAAGCCACAAAACCCGAAACAATCACGGAACCAGCCAAAGCCAGGGCAAATTCAGTGAACAATTTACCGGTACGTCCTGGTGTAAAAGCAAGCGGTGCATACACAGCTGCTAACGTCAAAGTCATGGCTACAACGGCAAAGCCTACCTCACGAGCACCACGGATAGCTGCATGAAAAGGCGCCATGCCATTTTCAATATGCCTAAATATGTTCTCTAACACAACAATCGCATCGTCTACAACCAAACCAATGGCTAGAACCAGGGCCAGCATAGTCAAGGTGTTCACAGTAAACCCAAACAAGGCCATCAGGGCAAATGTTCCAATAAGGCAAACCGGGATGGTGACCAAGGGAATGATGGAGGCGCGTAAGGTTCTTAAGAAAAGAAAGATTACCAACGCAACCAATACCATCGCCTCGATGATGGTTTGATACACCGCTTTAATCGATCGATCGATAAACACCGAGTTATCGTTGGCAACTTCAATCTCAATACCAGGCGGCAAGTTTTCTTTGATCTTGGGAATCATTTGGCGTACAGCAGCGCTCAAGTCAAGGGGATTGGCGGTGGCGTTACGAATCACCCCTAGGGTAATGGCCTCGCGGCCATTTAAGCGTGTCGACGTACGCTCCGACAACGGCCCCTGCTCTACACGCGCTACGTCACCAATCCGAATCGGCATGCCGTTAATGGCTTTGATCACGACTTGTCTAAATTCAGCAGGTTTTTGTAGGTCAGTTGCAGCAGTGACGTTGAACTCTCGGAACTTACTCTCGATGCGACCTGCAGGTACTTCAACATTGGAGCGACGCAAAGCGTCTTCCACATCTTGCGTTGTCAATTTATAAGAAGCCAAGCGGTCTGGGTCTAACCAAATTCGCATCGCAAATTTGCGTTCGCCATAAACGCGGACGTCCGACGCACCAGGTGCTGTTTGCATCATGGGCTTGGCAATGCGATTGGCGTAATCGCTTAACTGCATCACGTCCATGTTGTCAGCACTGAAGGACAACCAAATCACTGGGAAAGCATCGGCCTCTACCTTGGCGATCACGGGCTCGTCAATCCCTTGGGGCAAACGCTGGCGAACACGGCTTACTTTGTCTCGTACATCGGCTGCGGACGAATCGGCGTCGCGCGATAAAACAAAGTTCACCGTGATTTGGCTCTGCTCTTGGCGGCTGATAGATGTGATGACATCGACACCCTCGATACCTGACAAGGAGTCTTCTAAAACCTTCGTCACTTGCGACTCAACCACCGCACTCGATGCACCCGTATATTTGGTCTCCACTGTCACTACCGGGTTGTCGATCTTGGGGTACTCGCGCACATTCAATCGTGTGTAGGAGACAAAGCCCACCAAGATGATGAGCAACGACAACACCGTCGCAAAGACGGGACGACGAACCGAGGTTTCAGAGAGTTGCATAGCGCCTCATGCGGAATGTTTAACGGCTTGCTGACGAGGCTGGTGAATCAGCCATGGGCGCAGATCCACCACCTGCGGAGGGCGCAGAAGCAGAAGATGCTGCGGATGCAGGCGGCTTGCCAAGTTCCACCACGCGCAGGGGCGTGCCGTCTTTTTGCAATCGCTGTTGACCGGCCACCACGACCGGCTCGCCTTCATTCAAGCCTTCTGTCACTTCAACTTGTCCACCACGTCGAATGCCTAACTTGACCTCCACACGTTTGGATACGTAGAGCGTGCCAGGAGGAATTTCAGGCGCGCTGGCAGTAGCGCTAGCGGGTTGGGCAGGCAACTCCGAAGGTGAAATGGCTCTGATAACAAACTGTTTGCCGCCTTGTGGAACGATGGCTTCTTCAGGAACCACTAATGCGTCTGGCTTGACAGCAAATACGGCTGACACCCTCGCAAACATACCAGGACGCAAGGGCCCGGTGGTATTGGAGCCAGAGGGGGCGACACGCGCACGGTCAAATTGGTTGGGAGGACAACCTATGCTTTGAGGCGAAGGCAAGTTGAAGCTTCCGCTCACAGGGCCATTGCCAGAGCTAGCGTTGTTGACGGGTTTGTTGGATTTGCCGTCGGCAACTTTGGAAGGATTAGCAGATTGGGGGTTTTTACTTGCGGGCTGAACTGGTGTTGAGGTTGTGCCATCGGGTGCAGAAGCTGCACCGGTGGGTGCTCCAGGCTTGGCAGGTCCACCCGCCGCAGCGCTGCCATCAGGCTTTTTGCCACCAGGAGGAGCAATGGGCTCGCCTGGACCATTGGCTAAAACAGCACGCATGCCTATAGAGCGGCCATTGGGCTCAATCAGAGGATCCAGTGCTTCCACCTTGGCTTTAAATAAACGGCCGGGCAGAGCATCGATTTTCAGTTCCACCACTTGTCCAGGTGACAGCTTGGCTTGGTAACGCTCAGGTAAACGGTAATCGACATACAACATGCCAATGTCTTCTAGGTTGATCAAATCAGCGCCATCTTTGACAAAGTCTCCGACATTGATATTGCGAATACCCACCACGCCGCTAAAGGGAGCCACGATACGCATGCGCTCCAAACGCGCGCAAGACAAACTCACCTGTGCTTCAGAGACCTGCAAACTGGCCGCACTTTCGTCCAAAACCCTTTGTGCCACGAAGTTTTGCGCCACCAAATCTTGGTTACGCTTGTGGTTAGCTCTGGCAATAGACAGTTGCGCTAAAGATTGCTGCACCTCTGCACGTTGCAAGGTGTCGTCGAGCTGCACCAAAACTTGTCCCACATTCACCCGCGCACCGTCACCAAACCCCAAAGCCAAAATGCGTCCAGCCACTTCAGGCCGCATCATGACGTTTTGGCGTGAGCGCAAGGTACCGACCGCTTCAGCATCGTCACGCAATAGCATTTTTTTGACGTTAACCAATTCAACGCCCACCGCTTTGCCACCAGCGCCACCAGGCACCGTGATGCCCATAGAGGACTTGTTGGCGTTTTGGTACCACCAAGCGACCGAGGATGCCGTAAGAATGCCTGCAACAGCAACGATGGTGTAGATTTTTTTTGATGCCATTTTTGGTGAGATTTGAGGTGCGAAAAACTATGTAAATGTAACAGCCATCAGATGTTTTTTACCCAATACAGGCTCAACCCAGGAATGTCATGATTGGGACAGTACTTGATCCACACCCAAATTGGCCAACGCATCCGCCCGCTCGTTGTCCACATGCCCCGCATGTCCTTTGACCCAATGCCAGTGGATAGCGTGGTCGCCATGGTGCACCAATTCGTCCAACCTTTGCCAAAGATCGGCATTTTTCACGGGTTGCTTGGCAGCGGTACGCCAGCCACGGGCTTTCCAACCGTGGATCCATTCGGTAATGCCTTTGCGCACGTACTCGCTATCCAAATAGAGAGCCACGGCACACGGGTATTTCAAAGACTCAATGGCGCGAATCACAGCGGTCAGTTCCATACGGTTGTTGGTTGTTTCTAGTTCACCACCAAAAATCTCTTTTTCATGGCCCGCAGGCGTACGCAGCAAAGCACCCCATCCGCCCGGACCTGGGTTGCCTTTGCAGGCGCCGTCTGTATAAATTTCAACTTCTTTCATTCCATCCCTTTGGAAGCCGTGGTCACAGTCGCTGCCGCCCTTTGCTTGGATTTCTTCCAAACAGGCGATATCAACCGCATACCACGCACCCGCTTAACCGCCTGCACAAAGTACACCGCCCCAGAGAACGGCCACCATCGACTGCCTAAGGTGTCCATCCAACGCATGCGCTGTAGCCATCTGTCAGTTCGCAGCATGGGGCGAAAGCATCCGCTGGTGTGGTGGTCCACCTCAAAACTCAGTAGTTTGAGCCAGTCTCGAATACGGCGTTGACTGATTAAATCGCCAAATTCTGGTACGCCTCGGCCTAGGGCTTTGCTGGCACCCCATAGACTCAAGGGCTCCATCCCTGCAATGATGACCCGGCCTTCAGGCACCAACACACGCTCCACCTCGCGCAAGGTGGCGTGCGGGTCAAAGCTCAATTCCAAGGTGTGCGGCAAGACGACCAAGTCCAAGCTGGCGTCCGAAAATGGCAAAGCCTCGTAATTGGTGAGGAACAAGGGCCTGTCCAATGCAAAGTCAGGAGGCGAAGCATCGCACGCCATGAATTTATGTGGCATTCGGTTGGCACCCAAAGCATCACATTGGGGAAAACCAAGTTGCAAGGCATGAAAGCCAAAAGCGTCAGACACCGCACGGTCAAAATGCTTTTGTTCCCACGCCAACATGTACTGCCCCGGCGGCGTTTGAAGCCATTCGTGCAAACTATCGGTTTTTAGAAATGTGGACGCCATGAAACTCGTTGCAATACCCGCTTTTTCAGACAACTACTTGTGGTTGTGGCATCAGGACGGCCACGCTGTGGTGGTCGATCCGGGGGACGCCCAGCCGGTGAGGGAAGTTTTGAGCCGCGAAGGACTCAGCTTGGCCGCGATTCTAGTCACCCACCATCACGCAGACCATATCGGCGGTGTGGATGAACTTCGTGAAGCAACCGGAGCAAAAGTGTATGGCCCAGCGCGTGAAAACATCCCCGAACCGCTGACCCCGGCTTTGCCGGATGCACCTTTTCAACTGTTAGGTCAAACCGTTCAAGTCATCGACGTGCCTGGACACACCTCGGGGCATATCGCTTACTTTTTGCCTGATGCACCACAGGCACCTGTGCTTTTTTGCGGAGACACGCTGTTTTCAGGCGGCTGCGGCAGGATTTTTGAAGGCACGCCTGCGCAAATGCTGGCCTCTTTAGATGCTTTGGCCGCCCTGCCCGCCAACACCCGTGTGTGTTGTGCGCACGAGTACACTCTTTCCAACTTGAAATTTGCCCTTGCGGTAGAGCCCAACAACCAAGACTTGCTGAAGTACAACGCGCATTGCAAAGCTTTGCGCGCGCAAGATCTCCCCACCCTGCCCGCTGATTTGGGAAATGAGTTGAAGATCAACCCGTTTCTCAGAAGCCGCCTTGCGACTGTGCGGCAATCTGTGGGCCAACATGCTGGGCTCTCGGTGCAAGCACAGACCGACGACACCACCCTCTTTGCCGCCTTGCGGGAATGGAAAAACAAATTCAGATGAGATTCTTTTCGACAGCCATTCCACTGGCGCTAAGTTTAGTTTTGTTGCAAGCTTGCGCTCCCCTGCAACCCTTGCCTGGTCAACCTATGGCGACAAGCTCCGGCAGCGAGAAACAAACGGACTTGAGCCCCATCGGCAAAACCAATTTGACGGGTAATAAGGTCGCTAATCTCGATCTGCCTAACGATTTGTGGGAACGCATCCGCAAGGGCTACAAAATGCCCGACCTTGAAACCGATCTAGTAGTCGATCGCACCCAGTGGTATGCCGCCAAGACTGACTACTTACAGCGCATGGGTGAGCGCTCTAGTAAATATCTCTTTCATATTGTTGAAGAACTCGAGCAACGCAATATGCCTACTGAATTGGCGTTACTCCCTTTCATTGAAAGCGCCTTCAACCCGCAAGCCGTCTCCAGCGCGCGCGCTAGTGGCATGTGGCAGTTCATGCCGGCTACCGGCAAAAGTTTCGATTTGAAACAAAACGTATTTCGTGACGACCGGCGAGATGTTCAGGCTTCGACTCGGGCTGCCTTGGACTACTTAGAGCGTCTGTACAAGCAATTTGGCGATTGGCACCTGGCCCTGGCCGCTTACAACTGGGGCGAAGGTAATGTTGGTAAAGCGATTGTCCGCAACCAACGCGCAGGCCTTCCCACGGGCTATTTGGATCTCAATATGCCGATGGAAACGCGCATGTATGTTCCCAAACTACAGGCCATGAAAAACATTGTGGGCAACCCACCTGCATACAACGTGGTGTTGCACAGCATTCCCAACCATCCCTATTTCCAAAGCGTGCCGCTGCCCCGCGATATGGATGTGACGGTTGCGGCAAAATTGGCGGAGATCAGCGTGGACGATTTCAAATCCTTGAACCCCTCTGCGAGTCGGCCTGTGTTGCTAGCGGCGGGCACGCCCACCATCTTGCTGCCATGGGACAAGGCCGAAGTGTTTCAGCGTAATTTTGAGTCATCCGGAATTGGGCGCATGGCATCGTGGACTGCATGGATTGCCCCATCGAACATGAAGCCGAGCGAAGCAGCCAAACGCGTAGGTATGAGCGAGGCCGATTTACGCGCTGTCAATAGCATTCAGGGCAAGATGATCATCAAAGCGGGCTCTGCATTGTTGGTTCCCCGAACGATGCGGGTTGTGGAGGATGTCACCGCACGGGTGGCTGATAACGGCAAACTCGATTTATCGCCTGAGGCCATTGCCAAACGTAAAAAAGGTGGCAAAGGAAGCAAAAAGGCCAAAGGGGATAGCGCTACTAAAACAGCTTCTAAGAAGTCGGGCAAAGACAAGCAAGACTTGAATGTGGCGAAGCGCTAGCGATGGCTTGTCAAGCACCCTTTGAGAAGTCGGCTCCTTAAGCTTTACGCCGATCGACCAAAGCGTGGGCAATGGTGCCCAAATCAACATATTCCAACTCACTACCCACTGGCACTCCGCGTGCAAGACGGGTAACTTGCACATTGCGGCGTTTCAAGGCCTCTCCCAATACATGTGCAGTAGCCTCACCCTCAGCCGTAAAGTTGGTTGCCAAAATCACTTCGCTCACCACGCCGTCACTGGCACGCTCTAAGAGCTTTTGCAAGCCAATGTCCTTGGGGCCTTGGCCATCGAGCGGGCTGATACGCCCCATCAAAACGAAATACAAACCTTTGTAAGCTGCGGTGCGCTCCACCGCAGACTGGTCAGCAGGGCTCTCAACCACGCAAAGACGGCTGGTGTCGCGCGTGGTGTCCGCACAGGTTTGGCATATGGGTTGGGTGGTGAAGGTGTTACACAACTCGCAATGCTGCACTTCGGCGACTGCAGTTTGTAAGGCATCGGCAATCAGCTTGGCGCCTTCACGGTCATGTTGCAGCAGGTGGTAAGCCATGCGTGAAGCGGATTTCACACCCACGCCAGGCAATCGATGGAGCGCCTGGATCAGCCCCTCTAAAACCGAGGTGTTGGCCATTAAAACGGCAGTTTCAGGCCAGGCGGCAAGCCAGCAGTGA
>Ga0114963_10003991_pt1 | contig 10102 bp, 10 predicted proteins | sample C_131016_EF_Meta_FD_87019 | JGI IMG/M metagenome (GOLD analysis project Ga0114963, IMG submission 87019) | Freshwater microbial communities from Lake Croche, Canada to study carbon cycling - C_131016_EF_MetaG | ecosystem: Environmental > Aquatic > Freshwater > Lake | place: Lake Croche, Canada...
AATGATAAAAATATTATGTTTCTCGCTAAAGACTTGTTTAGGTTTTTGTATCGCTGTATCAGCAGCTTTTGCTGAATACCCAGATAAACCAATCAAAATGATCGTACCTTATCCGGCTGGCGGTGGCACCGATAACGTTGCCCGGGTTTTTGCAAAATATCTTAGCGATCGAATCAAACAACCTATTACGGTTGAGAATCGTGGTGGCGCAAGTGGAATGGTTGGGACTGAATTTGTTGCGCGTGCCGCACCGGACGGCTACACCATGGAATACACTGTTGGCGATACTCATTCTGTAATTCCTCATTTATTTCCAAAAGTACGCTACGACCCATTAAAAGATTTTGTACCGGTAGTAGTTGTGGGGAGCATGCCAAATGCCTTAGTGGTCAACACTAGCAAAGTATCGGCTACTAGTTTGAATGAATTTATTCAAACTGCTAAAGCCAATCCTGGGAAGTATTCCTATTCAACATGGGGTGTGGGTAGTGGCGCTCATATTCGTACAGAGGCATTTAATGAGAAGACCGACCTCAAAATGTTGCATGTGCCTTACCAAGGCTCGGGCCCATCTTTTGCGGCCGTTTTGGGTGGTCAAGTTGACGTCACCATGGTTCCGCTTAGCATGGCCACAGGTCATGAGAAGGGTGGTAATGTAAGAATTCTAGGGGTTGATACAACCTCGCGAGTACCCGACTCACCTGACGTACCTACATTTACAGAGCAAGGGGTTCCAATTACTTTAGCTTTTTGGCAAGGTATATTGCTGCCAGCCAAAACTCCTAAACCCATCATTACTTATCTTAATCGAGAAGCGAATGCCGTCTTAAATGATCCTGAGGCACGTGCTTCACTCATCAAAGCAGGCGTCATTCCTAGGGCAAATGGCATGAGTGTAAAAGAGCTTGATACCTATATGCAAAATGAATTTAACCGTTGGGGTCAGGTAATTAAAACAACAAATATTAAAGTTGATCAATAGACATCGATCGGAAAAAATGAGTTCCCTAACCACATTAACAAATCCTGAAAGCTTGGGATTTGATAAAAATGCATTAAATCGAATACAGGACCGTATTAACACAGACATTGCCGCTGAAAAATACGATGGCGGACGTTTTTTGATGGCTCGGCGTGGAAAGTTGGTATTAGATTTAACGCTGGGGTATCAAGAGCGTGATTCAAAGCGGCCCATGCGCGAAGATGCGATCTTTAGCATCATGTCAATCTCTAAGGCATTAACTGCTACCGGACTTTTAAGATGTATTGAGCGTGGTGAAGTGAGCATGCTCACTCCAGTACATCACATCATTCCTGAGTTTGCAAAGCGCGGAAAAGAGCGGGTTACTGTGGGCCATATTCTGACGCATACCGCTGGACTAGGCATGGCCCCTGCGCCCATTCCGGTTCCAGACCTGATGGTCTTAGAGAAAAGCGTGGCGGCAATTTGTGAGATGCCATTAGAAACACCCCCTGGTGAGATAGTGAGCTATAGCGCGATGACTGGTTACACTATTTTGGCTGAGGTCATTCGTCGCCTAGATACAAAGAAAAGATTGTTCAGAACCATCATGGCAGAAGATGTATTTGGGCCATTAAAAATGAACGATACTTCTTTTGGTATTAAAAAAGAACTTTCAGAAAGAAGGGTTCCTGTAGCAGTCCGTGATTTTGATTCACCAGAATTAAATCATCAATACTTAATGACCCGAGATAAATTGATTTCTGAAACTACTGAGTTAGCAGCGGGCGGTGGTGGATTTGCAAGTGCCCAAGATATTTTAAGATTTGCTGAGGCTCTACGTTTAGGTGGGGCATTAGAAGGCGGTAGAGTCTTATCTCCAGCGATGGTTCAGCTCATGACCTCGAATCAAACCGGACTTAGACCAAATAGCATGATGAATAATTCACGTGCCTTGCATGGTTTAGCACCGTTTCCTGCATACCTGGGCCTCGGACTCTTTTTACGTGGCGAGGGAGTCTTTCCAAGTCATATGCCAACACTAGCTTCTGCCGATACTTTCGGCAGTTGGGGTCTAGGATCAATGGGATTTTGGGTTGACCCTCAAAGAGAAATCACATTTGTTTCCTTAACTTCCGGGATTATGGAACGTATTCGTAGTCATATGCGCTTTCAGATGCTCGGAGATATGGCGCTTTCATCTTTAATTGATTAACCAGGATAGAACATGACCGAAGAATGCATAACTATTTTTAAGGGCGACACCAGCCGCTTAAAAAATAGAATTCCCATGGTAGATCGTCTATCTAAAGAGTTCTATGAGCAAGAAGTAAAAGATATCTTCGCTAAATCATGGCTCATTATTGGCGACTCAAAAGAGTTAGCAAATAAAGGTGATTATTTTGTTACAGACGTGCCACCCCTCAAAGCATCGCTCATTGTCGCAAGGGGAGAAGACGATAAGGTGCGGGTATTTCGTAATATCTGCAGGCATCGTGGTGATAAGTTGATTCATGATGCTTCTGGGTGTGCCAAGTTCTTCACCTGCAAGTTTCATGCATGGAACTACTCGAATACTGGCAAACTAGTTGGTGTTACAGATCAGGGTCAATTCAAAGATTTGAGTAAAGAAAACTTAGGCCTAATTGAGATTCACTCAGAGGTATGGGAGGACATTATCTTTGTTAACTTTCAAGAGCAACCCGAACAAACGTTGAAAGAGTGGTTAGGCGATATCTATAACCAATACACCGGCTTCTCGGCCAATCGCGTTAAGGTAGCCGACCATCGCGTAGTTGTGAACACCAATTGGAACTTAGCCGTCAACGCATTTTGTGAGGGCTATCATAATTTGTTTATACATAAAAATACTGTTCCTGACTATCAGGGTAGTCCAACCAATCCTCATCGGCATAGACCTTATCTAGAAGTTGGTGAGCATTTTGGTCGATATTCTGCGCCGGGCAATCCTAATCACAAGCCTACTCCTGCAGAAGGTATTTTTTATCAGCATTCCCGTCCTATGTTTCCCTCTTTTGCCCATTTTGATATGGATGCGCTACCAATTGGTGTTAATCCTTCTCGCTTTAAGCAATGGGCTTTTGACATAGTTCATCTCTTTCCCAATACCGTTATTGGACCTCAAGCTAATACAAACTCCATCATGATGTTCTGGCCAATCTCTCATGAGAAAACGGATATACGGGTTATGCGTTTTAGTTATAAAACGGATAAGCCCTCTGATCGTATTGCTCAGGCTCATTCCTTGGTCAGAAATCGTGAGGTATTAAGGGAGGATCTGGCAACAATGGAAACCCAATTTCAGAGCATTATTAGTAATGGATTGCCATTCATGCATCTTTCAGAGCAAGAGCAGTTGCTCCAAAATCATTATCGTGCTGCTGACGATATGCTCAAAAGGGAAGGATGATTGCCATGTCGAAAAACCAATTACCACACGAATTTTCAGATTTAGAGGTTTGGGTTCAGGATTGGGCTCTAACCAGCGAGGCAGCTCGCTATCAAAAACTACACACAGTAACTCTTGAGCAACTTAAGCCATTTTACGATGCGATGCTATCCCAAATTGATAGTGTACTAACTTATTTGGATCAATATACGATCTCTAAGTTACCTGCCGATGCTCTTATCTTGTATAACTTAGCAATGACTTTTGCTGAGACCGCTCACCCTTTAGATCTAAATTGGAAAGATGTTGATTTTCCAGATGCCTATCCTTGGCAAGGATTTGAATTTAGAACCGTTAGTGCCACTGGTTAATCGTTTGTCATTACTAATCTTTATCAACCGAATATTTTAGAAAGTTCAATATGAGTAAAAGTATTTTTGTATTTGCTAGCTTTTATCCAAAAGCTAATCACGAGAGCCAAGTTCAAGAAATCTTAAAGGGAATGGTCGATCCTACTAGGGCTGAGCCTGGTTGCCTTCGATATGACTTATATACCTCAACTAAAGATGGCGTTTCATTTCATTTGTTTGAGAACTATGCAGATGCCGCCGCTCTCGACTTTCACCGCCAAACTGCTCACTATAAAAACTATCGAGCAGTCATAGAATCTCTTTTAGATAAACCAATTGGTGTTGTAGTGATGGATCCAATTAATGCCCTGTAATAGGCAATTATCATAAGTATTTGAGTGCGATATGCTTGTTTATTAATTTGTCGGTTTACCCGACAAATTTGACTTCAGACCGTCTGCAGATGCCAAGTAATATCCACCCAATTCCACCCGACCCCAAGATTCTCGGTGTGTATGCCACACCAGATCTTGCTAGGCTTAAACTATTGCCTAACTTACTGTTTTATATCATTTTTACAGCTTCTAAGGCGTAGGTCGCACGTTCGAATCGTGCTGGGCAGGCCAAAATATCAAGCTTTAAGTAAGAAAAGTGGAGTGCTTGGGCATAAAAGCTAAAAAGCATTTAAAGTCCTCCTATGAATGATCCAATCCACTATATCCCTATTGATTTTTCAGATCGCGTCGCTTTGTCTTTTACTAAAGGGATGCGATTTTTTGCGGATACCTTTTTTAAAAAGCGCTATGGGCACCGTGCCGTTGTTTTAGAAACGGTTGCTGGAGTTCCAGGAATGGTTGCAGGAATGTGGACTCATTTAACGAGTTTGCGTAGCATGAAGGTTGGCTATGGTCCAAAGATTCGCACGCTTTTAGCAGAAGCTGAGAATGAAAGAATGCATCTGATGACGTTTATCGAGATCGCAAAGCCCAATATGTTTGAGCGCTATTTGGTCTTGATTACACAAGCCATTTTTTGGAATTTCTTTTTCATTATCTATGTATTCTTTCCAAGAACAGCGCATCGTATAGTGGGCTATTTCGAGGAGGAGGCTGTCTACTCCTATACCGAATATTTAAAAGAAATAGATGAGGGGCGCATACCCAATGTTCCCGCGCCTAAGATCGCTATCGACTATTGGAAACTGGATGCGACTGCAACCCTGCGAGATGTTGTGATTGTTGTCCGAAATGATGAAGCTCATCATCGTGATACAAACCACCAATTTGCTAGTGATTATGATTCATAAATTCTTTGATGAACTCTAGACTCATGTATCCACTTGATGGTTGCTTATTTCGCATCAAACCACTCTTTGGAGTGGTTTTTTATTAGCAAATTTTGTGTAATTTCTATTCCAAACCTAAAAGTACTTGTGATTGAGTTCACTGGTGGATAGTCCACTATAGGAGATATAACCTATTTGGGGGACCAAATTAAGCTAGATTAATTAAAAAACCATGGCCATTCATCTTTTTGGCTTCTTAATACCAAACAATCTAAGAATCCTATGTCATATAAATGAAACATAAAAGAAATATAAACAAGAAGTCTAAAGTTCTTATGCCAATAAATTGAAAGCATCTATGTTGAATTTACGTAAACCCCATTTAATATCCATCTTTCTTTCATTCGTTTTGTTTGGTTGCGGAGGGGGTTCTTCAGATACACCTGAAACAACACAGACTGTTAGATTGATAGCTATGAACGATTTTCATGGCAATATTGAGGTGCCTGCACCAACCAATGGTGGTTCAGTAGTAGTTAAGGATGCAAGCAATCCTGCTGGCGTAACAGTGAATACTGGTGGCGCCTCCTTCATGGCATCCTTAGTTAAAAAGCTTCAATCTGAGAATCCAAATAACATTTTTGTAGGGGCCGGTGATCTAGTTTATGCTTCACCAGTTACGTCTACTTTATTTCATCAAGAGCCCGCTATTGACGTGCTCAATCAGATGCAGTTATCCCTTAGCTCTGTTGGTAATCATGAATTTGATTTAGGTAAATCAGAGTTACTACGCTTGCAAAATGGCGGGTGTTTCCCTGGCGGTACGATTGGTACGGATACTTGTTTAAATAATGGCTTATTTGGCGGTGCTAAATTTCAATATTTGGCAGCCAATGTGACTGATAGCAGTAATAAAACAATTTTGCCGGCGACCTCTATTAAGGACTTTAGTGGTGTGAAGGTTGGCTTCATTGGCCTTCCTCTAAAAGATACTCCTACTGCTGTATTGCCAGCTGGTGTAGCAGGTCTGTCATTTCTTGATGAGGCAACTACAATCAATAACTATGCTTCTCAACTACGCGCAAATGGTGCTAATGCTGTAGTTGTATTAATTCATCAGGGCGGAGCAACTACTGCAACAACAATTAACGATAAATCTTGCCCCAATTTTTCTGGGGATATTGTAGGAATTGCCAAGGCTCTCAGTAATGATGTGGATGTCGTCATTAGTGGCCACACTCATCAGGAATATATTTGTACGGTTAACGGTAAGTTATTAACTTCAGCTGGATTTTATGGAAGTGTTTTAACTAGTATCGACCTCACTATAAGTAATAAGTCCGGCGTGAAGAGTGCTGTAGCTAATAACATCCCTGTAATTAATGACACTAACAAAACTTTACCTGCTGGCCTGGTTGCCCTCACTAAGGATGGGTCTATGGACAGTATCGTGCAGAACTATGTTACCAAAGCAGCAGCCGTCAAAAATCTAACGGTGGGAAGTATTACAGCGGATATTAAGCGCGCTTTGTTATCTGGAGGCGGCACACCGACTCGAGATGAGACTGCAGAAGGTGCTATGGGAGGTGTGATGGCCGACTTTATGTATGCCGGTGTTCCAAAAGCAGATTTTGCAATTACTAATCCTGGTGGAGTGCGTGACGATTTGATTTTTTCAAAAGCTAATGGTGTTGTTACTTATGGTGATTTGCTGACTGTAGCGCCCTTTGGTAATGATTTGGTAACGGTTGATTTAACTGGAGCTCAAATTATTCGCCTCCTAGAGCAGCAATGGGAGGCATTAAACTGCGCAGCAAAAAATGGACCTACTACCCTAAATGGCTGTGGTCGTATGCTACAGGTTAGTTCTCAGCTGTCCTATTCTTGGGATTTCAATCAGCCACAAGGTGCGGCTGATGGTAAGGGTGCTCGTGTAGTGGTGAGCTCTATCCGAATTGGTGGCGTACCTATTGATCTTGCCAAAACCTACCGCATTGCCACAGTTTCTTTCTTAGGTCAAGGCGGTGATAACTTTACTGTGATGCAATCAGGCAAAAACTACGTTGCCACAGGTTATAAAGACATTGATGCTTTTGTTGCATACATGAAGGAAAATCCTAAGCTTGCACCGCCAAGTAAGCGTATAACACGTTTGAATTAATATCAGTTATTTGTAAGACTTAGGCTCACTAAAGAGTGAGCCTATTTTTTGTTAAAGGTATTAAAAATTAATCGCCTAATTTTTGCTACTGCATTTATATTTGCTATTTGCGTTGATTCTTTTGTTTATGCACAGCCTGTTACAGTGTCGGGGGCTTTTGTTCTTCCGCCAATAATTGAAGATGCAAAACAAAGTGCCCTGGAAGCGCAACTGGCTTGTATGCGTTATGTGCAAATGAATGTGTTTGAGTTTGAGGAGTGTATTAATGACCGGCTCAATGCAAAAAATTTAACTTCAGCCGAACGCTTAGGCATTACTTATATGGGGTTTGTTGGAGCATTGAGTGGTCAGCGGATGGGTTCTCAAGGATCCCATAGGATGAGCTGGGAATTTGCCAAAAAAACTCAAAAAATTCAAAAAAAATTAGGTTTGAAAGATAGCGATCTTTGCACAATTATTTCAGGGGACTGCCAAATGAGGATTGCTAGGGCGCAACTATTACTAAAACAACCAGCTCCTGCTTCTATGACTGAGTCGGACTTGGCAGGGGTACATAAACATTGATAATCGTTTGGTTATATTAAGCATTATTTCTGCTATTTTTTCAGCTCATTTTCCCAGCCTCTAAGGCGTAGGTCGCACGTTCGAATCGTGCTGGGCAGGCCAAAAAACCCCAAATAATACAAGCTGTTTCATTGGATTAACTATGGTCTGATCATTGACGAGCTTGGCCAGCGTAGAGATCAACCTTGAGCCAGCTTGGGGGATCCTGGCAGACTATGAGCAACTCAGTCGAATTTTTTGACCCTGACCATTTGGTGTCGGTTTGACCCGACTATCGAGCGTCACTTACCGCGACGGTTCGGGTGGCTCTTATAGGGTGGCTTTCTGAATTTGAACACTGGGCGATTAGTGAAGTTTGGGTGGCAGAAAACGGCCATTAGCAGTCGTTCCATCTGCAATAAACATACTCTAAGACCTTGAATAGATCTTTATGACCACTTGCAAAATAGGTTGTATCTATTCGTCAATTAAAGGAGTAGAGTAGTACCTAGGTCAAGACTAATAACTGTTATAGCACTTGATTTCTTCAACCATGCGTAACAGTCGTCCTCTCTGGCGAATCAGAGTAGGTCTCATCTCCCATAGAACTAGTTTGTCAGGTAACTACCGCTAATGGCTTCTTCATTAGCGAGAGATTCATGCGAGATTCTTTCAGTCGTCTTTGCTATTGCAATAAATGATTTGCATCATTTGCCATGGAGAAGTCGCAGTTATTTTTATTAATTGTTAGTACAAGCAACCAGATCATCGCTGATCTATGGGCGCAGGCTGCGCTTAAAAACTGGAGAGATTCATCCGCTTAATTATTTTATCTTTAGTGTTTTTTATCACATCTGCATTGGGTCAGACGTCTAATGACATCAGCTCTACAGGGGCTGGGGCAGCAAATACATCAGTTGGAGGTGGGCAAGCTAATTTATTGGGAAGCAATATTGGAACCCAACAGAACTTAACTAATGTGACGGGTGGGTATGGCAATCTGAATTCGACTACACCAGGGACAACGACTGCAAAGATTTACTCCGTTCCAACCATGTATGCCCCCGGCTTAACAGCGGCTGGTAGTGATGTGTGTCTTGGCTCAGTATCAGCATCCGGATCAATCTTGGGATTAGGACTTGCTGGTGGCAGTACCTATGTAGACGATAACTGCGTTCTATTAAAGAATAGTCAAAGGATGGCAGCCTTAGGTTTTGGTAATGCAGCAGTAGTAATGATGTTGCAAAACAAAGATATAGAAAAAGCCATCCGAACTTCAAGTCCATCAGTTTATCTACAAGTATCAAAAGATCGGTTAGCTAATTTACAAGCTGAGTTTGATGATGCAAAAGAGATGGGTGAATCTACCGTTGATCTTGAAGAAAAACTCAGCAAAGCCAACAAAGAAGTACGCATCATGGCTAGGCGAATACAAGTTTCCCCCGGTTTACCGGAGAAAGTAGTAGAAATTCCACCAAACTCCTCAAACGGTCAGGCTAAAACAGCCAACGACCCAAGAGAAATTCTTAACCATTAAGGAAATATATAAATGAAAAAGCTATTTGTAGTTTCGCTACTAGGTATTTCCACTGCTGCATTTGCAGCCCCACCAACCGCATTTACCTTTTTAGCACCAGCTTCAGTAGCTGCTGCACCACCACTAACCAGCTTGCTTAGCGTAGTCAATGCGTTTAAAGCTGTAGGTACAGCCTTTGCTTTGAATGATTCAACAGCCACTGGTTTGTTAGATCAAGCTGCTACAAACTTAACACTGTCAGTTGATATAAAAAATATCGATACCTTAGCCATAAACTCTCCAGCCTATAACAGTTCTACTGGGAAAATTACATGGGTCAATAACTTCGCAACTTCAGTTTCATCCTCAAATGCATGGGTGCAAACCGATACTGCTGGATATGATGCAGCCGCTACTGCATTTCGTGATGCTGGCGGTGCATACGCAGTTACTGCAATTATTACTGGTGGATCGGGTGTAAATCATCTCTTGTCGGCCATTGATGGCACAACACGCATGGTCAATGGTGTAAGTTATATGCCTGATAGCTCATTTAATACCCTAGTTACTAGCTTTAATGCAGGTACAACCGTTAGTCAAAAAATAGCTGACTTGGGAATTGCAGCAACTGCTTTGACTGCCATTCAAGCGCAAGCTTCAGCTATGGATATTGCTGGAGCAGTTGCTGTTACCACCTTAAATACTTTGGTTTTACCTGCAGCTGGTAAGAATTCTGCTTCGTATAGCACTCTAAACTCCTTGCTGACATATAACGCTTTACAGTAAAAGATGACCTCTCAAGAAAGACTGCTTTGGGTCGTAAGCCGCCACCCAACAGTCATTTAAAAGGACGCTCAGAAATGTCGGTTTACCCGA
>Ga0114963_10003993_pt1 | contig 10099 bp, 9 predicted proteins | sample C_131016_EF_Meta_FD_87019 | JGI IMG/M metagenome (GOLD analysis project Ga0114963, IMG submission 87019) | Freshwater microbial communities from Lake Croche, Canada to study carbon cycling - C_131016_EF_MetaG | ecosystem: Environmental > Aquatic > Freshwater > Lake | place: Lake Croche, Canada...
AATCTTGGCTTTTGGCTCACCGCGACCGTCCTCGGTCTCGTGTGGGCGTACCTCGTGCGCTTTGTCGCCGTGGCCTTGCAATCGGTGCAAAGCGGCTATGCACGGGTGCCCGCTTCCCTCGACGACAGCGCGCGCATGCTCGGCACCTCCGGTTTGGCCCTGGTACGTCGCGTCCACTGGCCTCTACTCAAAAAGCCGTTGGCGGCTGCCACCCTACTGGTGCTGGTCGACGCCATGAAAGAACTGCCTGCCACGCTCGTACTGCGCCCTTTCAACACCGACACCTTGGCGGTGATGGCCTATCAACTCGCGCGTGACGAGCGTTTGGGCGAAGCCGCCCTGCCCTCGTTGGCGCTGGTGTTGGTGGGTCTCTTACCCGTCATCTTGTTGAGTCGGACCCTGCGCCGCGACTAATTGGGCTCTCGCGCATCACCGCGATCGCACAACACTTGAATGGTAATGATTCGCATTTGAGTTACACTGCGTTCCAGTTTCTTCAATTGGAGTCGTCTCATGCGCCACGTCCTCGCTGGTTTGACATTCGCCGTCACGGCCCTGTCGGCTGGCTTTTACAGCCCATCCACGCGGGCTGACGAACCGGTCATCAATCTCTACTCGGCCCGCCACTACCCCACCGATGAAGCCCTCTACAGCGATTTCACCAAGGCAACGGGAATCAAGATCAACCGAGTGGACTCCGACGATGCCGGCATCATCGCCCGCCTGAAGGCCGAGGGTTCCGCGTCGCCCGCCGACGTCATTTTGCTCGTCGACGCGTCACGCCTATGGCGTGGCGAGGCCGACGGCATGTTCTTGCCCATCAAATCGGCCGCCTTAGAGGCAATCGTGCCGGCGCAACTTCGCGCCAAACCAACCGACGACGGCGCGACCGCCTGGTTTGGCCTATCGACTCGTGCTCGAGTGATCGTGTACGACAAGCAAAAAATCAAACGCGAGGACGTCGACACCTACGAGGAATTGGGCGACCCCAAAAACAAAGGCCAACTGTGTATCCGTTCGGGCTCGCACCCCTACAACTTGAGTCTGTTTGGCGCAATCGTTGAACACCTGGGACCGGCGGCGACCGAAACCTGGCTCAAGGGGATGGTCGACAACATGGCGCGGGCACCCAAAGGCGGTGATACCGATCAGATCAAAGCCGTTGCCAGCGGCGAATGTGGGATCGCGGTGACAAACACCTACTATCTGGCAAGGTTGATGCGCTCCACCAACGCGGCCGACAAAACCGTGGTGGATCGGATCGCCGTGGTCTTCCCCAACCAACAAAGCTGGGGCACCCACGTCAATATCGCCGGCGGTGCAGTCGCCCGCCATTCCAAGAACCAAGCGAATGCGGTCAAACTCCTCGAGTATCTCGCCGGCCCAGACGCGCAAAATCACTTTGCCAACGGCAACAACGAATGGCCCGTCAACAAACTGGTCAAATTGGATAACCCCGCACTCAAGGCGATGACCGGGGGAACGTTCAAAAGCGAATTGCTGCCCATCAGCGCGGTCGGCATGAACCAAATCAAGGTTCAACAAATGCTGGACCGGGTGGGGTTCAAGTAAATCTGAACCAGCGTCTGCGGCCTCGGTTAAGCTAGGCTGATCAACCTGCAGGAGGTCAGCCGTGTCAAGAATTTCCTACCGAGGCCTTGCCCTGATCGGCTGTTTGAGTTGGGTGCTCAGTATTGGCACCAGCACCGTTGTGCATGCCGCCAGCGGGGATCGATTCAATGTCCAGCAGGTGCGCAAAGCACTTGGCCAGGCCAATCCCCAGCGGCGCGTCAAGGGTCTGCAGAAGCTATCCGAGCTTGGCACCGCGAAGGACGCGGCGCTGGTTTATCCATTGCTCGGCGATGCAGACCCCACGGTGCGCCAAATAGCGCTTGCGACGGTCTGGCAACTGTGGGGCAAGTCGGGTGACCCCATGATCGACCGACGTTACCAGGAGGGCTTGGCCCTGATGAAGGCTGGCGATCTGCCCCAGGCGCTCGAGATATTCAGCGACATCATCCTTAAACAGCCCGAATTTGTCGAAGCCTGGAACAAGCGCGCCACGCTCCACTACCTGACCGGCGACTACGACTTGTCGATGCAAGATTGCGAAGAGGTACTCAAGAGGCTGGCGCAACATTTCGGCGCCCTCGTAGGCTACGCGCAGATGCTAGCCGAGCGCGGTGAACCCGAACGCGCCCTTGCCTTGATGGAGCGCGCCAACAAGATCAACCCGTATCTGCCAAACGCCGAACTGATGATGTCGGCCTTGCGCGTCCAAGTTGAGGCTAACCGCCGAAAACTGCTCTAGGCTCCAAGGAGCCTCTGTTCAAAGCGGGGCTCGCTTGAGCGTCCAAGCCGGCAGCGGGGCCGAACGGTGCAGCACACGGTCGTGCAACCAAGTAGCACTTTTACGGGCACGCTCCGCAACCGTGGCCAGAGGCAACTGCTGATAATCGTCGTTGAAGACCTCAAAACTATAGTCACCGCGATAGCCGATACGGTCTAGGCGCAACACCAAATCAGCCAGCGCTTCGCTGTGCACGCCTTCACCGGGAAAGACACGGAAGGTGCGTGCAGTCGTCATCCGGTCTTCAAATGTCGGCGTTTCGTTCCACATGAAGTCCGACAGCTGGACCAAGAAAATTTTGCTGGGGTCAAGATCGTCTACCGCCTCTAACGGGGTGTTGGCGGCAAAGATATGGAATGAATCCAACCCAATGCCCAGGTTCGGGCAATCGGCACGGCACACCACATCCCACGCTGTCGTGAACTGGTTGACGGTGCGCCCCCAAGACAAGCCTTCAAAGGCCACTTTGATTCCCAAGGGGAGCGCCATCATGGCCAACTTTTTCAGATCGCGCGCAATGTGATCGAGGTCGTCTGTGGCGTGTCGCGAGGTGGAGGAACACGCCAACAACACTTGACTGCCCGTCGCTGCACACATCTCCAGCATCGACCTGGCGATATCCACTTTGTAAGCATGCAAATGACCGGACAAGCCCTCAAAATCTCGTAGCACCTGGAACCCCGTAGGGCGCAAGCCGCTGCTCTGCACCGCTTCTACGGCCGCCGGTACGCCGCCTGGGTGCGAGACCAAGTCACGCGCCATCAGCATGACCTGAGAAAAGCCGGCGTCTTTCATCGCCGATAGCTTGGCCTCCAAAGAGCCCGCCATCGTGATGGTATCCATGCCAAAACCGTCGAGCAGGTTCATGCAAACGCCTCTTTTTATGGGTCCTGATGAACCAACTCAAACGACACGGACCCTAAGGCGCTGCGCGTCAACGCACCGCGGTCTTCGGGGTGCAACCGGGTCGACTCGACAAACTCAACCCCGCGCGCCTTGAGTGCCGTCACGGCAGCACTCACATTCGCCGCCCCCAAGCCGATGCGTTGCAAGCGCTCGGGTGACTCGTCCGCATCCATCCACGGGTCCGGCTCGATGAGTTGCCATAAGAACTGGCCACAGGGACTTTTCATCAACTTACCTTTGGGCAAAATGCCAAAGCGCTGGTCGTCGGGCACCAGGCTGAAATCGAACATATGCTCGAAATAAGCCAACCAATCGGTACTACGACCCGCGCCGATGTACTGCACCACGCCGAAATAGCGCATCCCGGCGATCGCCTGCGGATGAGGGTCGACCGTCGGAATTGGCTTGAAGTCAATGTCGTAGATCGAAAACTCCTGCCAGCGGTCGACAAAGTAAAAACGGCTGGCGCCCGGGCCGTGGATGGCTGGAATATGCAGCTCCATCGCCTGTGCTTGGCTGCTGACGTTCCATGCGCCGAGTTCCATGCAGCGGGTATGGGCTTGGAGCGCGTCGCGCACGCGAAAGGCGACCGCCGAAATAACCGCTTCCCCATCCGCGGTGGCACTCACACGAGCGTCGTCGGGGCTGGCGTTAACGACCAAATTCATACCGCCTTGTCGATACAAAGTCACTTCGCGCGATCGGTGGCGTGCCACGGGGCGAAAGCCCATGTTCTCCAGGACCTGACCCAGCGCCTGAGGACGACTGGTGGCGTATTCAATGAACTCAATGCCTTCCAGCGCCAACCGGTTGGGCATCTCGGGGACAGACTCGCGGTGAGTAGAAAGCAAGGTCACCAGTGACTCCCAAGGGTTAAAAGGCCAGCGCCCGCAGCACCTCAGCGGTTGTGCTCGGCAAACCGAAGTATTCTAAATACGCGGGGATTTGCTCAAAAAGCATGTCCGATCCAACCTGAACGCGGCAGCCCCGTGCTTGGGCCGCTCTCAAAAACGCGGTCATTTCGCTCGCCATCACGACCTCACCGACCAGAGTGTTCGGCGAGATGCGCTCAACGTCCATCGGCAAGGCGTCGCCTTCATTCATCCCCATGGGGGTGGCGTTGACGACCAAATCGTGGTCCGCAGGGTCCCTGACGCCGACGCGCACGTCCACCTGAGGGTAGTTTTGTTGCAGGCGCTGGCCCAAGGCTGCGGCTGAGCTACTGTTCAAATCAAACAGGCTGATCGCCGCGATGCCGGCACCCGCCAGGGAAGCCGCGATCGCGCACCCAACGCCGCCTGAGCCCACCACCAAGACACGGGCGCCCGTCAAATCGAAGCCCTTGCGCTGCACCCCACGCACAAAGCCGGCTCCGTCGAACATATCGCCCACCAGGCGGCCATCGGGCAGCTTTTTAACCGCATTACAGGCCCCCGCCACCCGCACCGTGGGTGTTACCTCGTCAAGCAAGGCGACCGTTGTCACCTTGTGCGGCATCGTAATCAGAGCACCGCAAATATTGGTGAGGGTGAACACGGATTTCAAAAACAGCGGGTAATCCGGTGCCTGACAGCCCATCGGCACCACAACCGCGGGGATGCCCGCGTGGGCGAAGTATGGGTTGTAGATCCGCGGCGACTTAAAGCTGTGGGTTGGGTAACCAATATGCGCAATCAAGCGCGTGTTGCCGTCGATGGTGATGCCCGGTTGACTCATTCTTGTCCCAAAAAGGGTCGGCTCTTCGCCAAGCATACTGAAGCCCAAGTTTCAGCGCTAACGCCCGCCTGAAGCGCATCGTTAACTACTTCGACGCTGACGGGTAAGTCCATTGGCAAGGCCGCAAACAAGCCCTGCAGGTCGATATCCCCGTCACCCGGCAATAGACGTTCACTGCGGGCTGTGTGAATCATTTGCTCGGTGCTGAAGCTCAAACCCGCTTGCGCATCGCAAATCTGCGCGTAATGCAGAAGGTCGCGCGGGATCGCCCGAATGTCCTCCAGGGTGGTCGTCGAACGCCCAAAATGGAGCGCGTCGACGAGGATTCCTGCATTTTTGGGCTTGCCAGCGTTCTGCACGATGCGCAAAGCAGACTTCGCGTCTTTCACCGCAGTCCAGGGCATAAATTCAAGGTCTGCGGTGAGTCCGTAAGGCTGGATCGTCTCGCAGAGGCGCGCGAAGTGTTCGGTCAGGCGCGCTTCGTCTGGATCGTCTCCAGCCACCAGAATGGCTTGAGCATGAAGGGCCGCGCCCGCGTCGTACAAGCCATCCCAGGTATGGGGGTCAAAGCCCTCGTCAAGCCGAATGATTTCCAGATCGAACACGCCCACCCCCGTGTCCCGTTGGGCCGCGACCGTCTCTCTCAGTACATCAGGCTGGCCGAGCAGATGCTGTTGCGGCGCCCCCGGCGCATTCGGCCAAAGTCGCAGGCCGACGAACGGATACCCGGTTTTTGCTGCGACCTGGATGGCCTGCGCAGGCGTGCAACGGTGGGAACTCAGATAGGCCAGTGAGTAGCAGCGCGCCATGACACCGTCACTTCAGCGGCGAAACTGCGGTCGGCAGGGCGATGGTCGAGGTCATGTTGGTCGTCAGATGCGCGGGGCCGCCTTTGGGTGGCCAGATACCCTGCGCCACTGCCTCGCCACGGATCTGGCTGCGTGCGTTCAGACTGTCGTAAGCCCAGAGATTGGTAAAGCGCAAGGGACCGTCAAGTGCGATCATGGCCACGACGCACGGGGAGAGTTGGTCCCGCGCGGGAACGTACTGCTCCCACAGGTCAATGGTCGCTTGCACACCGCCGGGTTTGATCCCGTAGGTACGAAATTCATAAACTGGGCCACGAATGCCACTTTCGGCGCTTGGACGAACCGGTTTCATCCAGGGAAAGCCGCGGTAGCTTTGCTGTTCCAGCGCCTGAACAATCTCGCCGCAACCAAATGGACTATTGCTCTTCTGGGTTCGTTCGCGCTCCGCCTGCAAGGCGTCGAGCGACGTGAACCCGCGCAGCACGATCATCTGATTGAGAACGCCGATGTCGCTAAACCAGCAGCCAAGCAACTCGCCCAGCGCTTCGGGAGCAGACGAATAGGCCTGGACGTTATTGGCGGCTTGCGCTGCAGCACCAAACGGTAGTGTGAGGGTCGCGAGTTCGTAGTACATAGTGTGATGCTTGCTGGAGTCGTTGGAAGGGTTCGGCAGGGGAAATTCACAGGTGGTCGCTGGATCGCGCCCCGCAGCATGGTGCGCGGCAACGAAGCCAAAGGTCATCGCGGGCCCGAGCGTAATACCCCCTGCTGGGTAATAGCCGCCCATCATGCTCGATAGATCGTTTCCCCCGGCATAGAGGCCCGGGATCGCTTGGCCGGCCGCGTCGAGAACTTGTGCGTGGTCGTTCACGCGCAAGCCAGCAAAGGTGCCCAGGCTGCCCATGACGATCTTTACAGCATAAAAAGGCCCTCGCTCAATCGGCCCCATGCAAGGGTTGCGCAACCCTGCGCGCCCGGCGCGAGTTGCATCGCCCTGAATACGGTTGTACGGCGTTTCGCCTTTGCCGAAATCCAGGTCTTTGCCGGCCTGGGCCATCGCGTTGTATCGGTTGACGCTGTTTTGCAAGGTTTGGGCGTCGATACCGCACGCGAGCGCCAAGTCGCTCAAGCCTTGGCCGCGCTTTAAATAGCCGTTTTTTAGCCACGGACCCAATGGCATCGGTGCAGGCTTTACGGCGCCAAGCCCGTAATAGCGGATAAACGCGTGGTCGCAGATCAACCATGCCTCGGGTTTTTGACCCGGGGGTGTCGCCGCCAGCAAGTCCTGCATGAAGTCGTGGTAGGAATTCGCCTCATTGGCGAAGCGATTTCCGTCTGCCCTGACCGCAATCAGGCCTGGCTTGGCGCGCTCGATGAGGTGCGGAAAGTGGACGACCGTGCCGTCTGCGCGGGGTACCAGCGACACCGGCGCCAAAGCCGCCGCCTGCGCCAAGTCGGGCGCGACCTGAGCCCCCACACTTTCGCCCAGCCGGAGCCCGTCGCCGGTATTCCCGCGATTACCGGCCGACCAGTGCTCCTCGCCGGTGGGTGCGTGCGCGAGGAGTTGGCGTTTGCGCGAGGGGTCATGCGGAAATCCGCCGGTGGCGAGCACAACCCCGCAACGAGCGTTGATCGCGTGTTCCCCGTTTGGCCCACGAACAACGGCTCCCGTCACTCGACCGTCCTTGTGCAGCAGGCGAACCGCCGGGCTCTGCACGCGAATTTCCACCCCCAGATCAAAGGCGGACTTCGCCAAGGCCCCGATCAGGGCATTGCCATTGACCAAGCGGGTACCTCGACGATGGACGAAGCAATCGAGCAAATGCCGGGCAACGCGCTTAACAACATACCGAAACGACGCCAGTTCGTGCAGGGCATTCAAAAAGTGGCGTAACTCCGCGCCCGAGGCAATCCCCATCCCCCAAAGGGTGTTTTCGTAAAGCGGTGGCTTTAGGTCGTGCATGCGCCTGCCCAATTGCCGCGCATCAAAGGGCGCGGCGCAGATCGACCGGCCGCCCGTTGCGGCATCGAGGGTGTGGCCATGAAAATCGGGAATCGCGTTACCGTCGATGAACTGGAGCGCGGTGCTTCGCCGAAAAAACTCGACCATGCGCGGACCGTTGATCAAAAAGGTACTGGCGCGGGACTCATCAAACCGCTCGCCCAGCTCGCGCCGCAAATAGGCCAGCGGTTTTTCAAGGCGTTCGACGATACCGGCTTCGATCGCAAGCGGATTGCGCGGTATCCACATCCACCCTCCCGACCAAGCCGTGGTGCCCCCGTATTGACCATCCTTTTCAACTACGATTACTCGGAGCCCAAGGTGGGCCGCCGTCACGGCCGCCGAGAGAGCGCCTGCCCCAGAACCAATCACGAGCAGGTCGCACGCCTGCGCAGCAGACTGCGCGGAACCCACGTTGGCGGCCTGATCAGACGGCATAAATCGGTTTGCGCCCGTCGACGGGCTTCGCTTCGCCGGCCGCGGCCGTCGCACTGAAAAAGGGGGATGAACCGCTGATGGCGGCCAACTGCTGCGCCGTGCGGACCAGTTCGTCAGCCAGCCCGGCCATTCTTTCGAACGAGAAGCGAACGGTCGGCCCGGCGATGGTCAAGACGCCAAACGCCGCCTGCCCGGCAAAGCGAACCGGCGCCGACATCGCGGAAAGCCCCGCGGTGTAGGTGTCCGCGGTCATGCTGTAGCCGCGTTGTCGTGTTATCGCGACCGCCTCCAGCAGTGCTTGCATCGTTGGTGGCGCGGCGGGCCCAAAGTGTTCGGGCAACCCGAGCCCCTGCCTGGCGACGATCGCCAAGGCTTCGGTTTCGCTTAGGGTCGACAAAAAGGCCCAGCCCGACGAGGAGCACGACAGCCGAGCGTCGCTGCCCATGTCGGGGTCATAGCGCAGGCCCTGACGTGCGCCTTGCGCTCGAGCCACCCAGGTCAAGCGATCACCATCCACAACCGACAAACGAACCAACTCCCCCGACACCTCGGCCAAGCGATTGAGCATCGGCTGAGCAATGTCGACGATCCCGCTGTTGCTCAAATACATGAGGCCCATAGAGACCAGCTTGGTGGTCAGCAAGTAGTCGCCACGACCCCGCGTCTGGCGCACATAGCCCAGCCGCGCGAGATCCGTCAGCAGCCGGTGCGTTCCACTTCGGGGAATTTGCAGCCGCTCGGCGATCTCGGCCAACTCAAGCCCTTCGCCGTGCTGCGAAAGCAATTCCAAAATACCAAGGGTTCGTTCGAGGACACCGCTCATGGGCGATTCGCTGCGCAAGTCATCACGTGGGGCAGTATAGTCATTTTTGGAACCTATTTCCAAACTGGAATTGCGTTCCTTTTTTATGTACCATCCCACCATGAATACCGCATCGCTCACAACCCAACCGACTCCACCCCTTATCGATGGTGCATCGCGCGTGCACTTCATCGTTGGCGATCCCATCGCCCAGGTGAAATCACCAGCCGGCCTCAGCCAGGCCTTTCAAGAGGCAGGGTGGAATGCGGTCTGTATCCCCGCCCACGTCGCCCCGGCTGACCTCGCCGCTTGGCTAAGGGGCGTCTCGCTCGCCAAAAATGTCGACGGGATCATCGTGACGGTGCCGCACAAATTTGCGTGTTTCGACTTGTGCGCGACCACCTCGGATCGCGGTGCATTTTTGCGCTCCATCAATACCTTGCGTCGAAACCCCGATGGAACGTGGCACGGCGACATGTTCGACGGTCTCGGCTATGTCAAAGCCCTGCAACTCAAGGGATGCGAGTTGATTGGAAAAAAGGCCCTGCTGGTGGGGGCCGGCGGTGCCGGTTCAGCGATCGCCCATTCATTGGCAACTGCGGGCCTGCGATCGCTGGCGATCCACGACGCCGACTCGGCGCGACGCGACGCCCTGATTCATCGACTCACCGCGCTCGATGCCTGCCAGGTCGTCGCTGGCAGTCGCGATCCTTTGGGGTATGACGTGGCCATTAACGCGACTCCGGTCGGCATGCAAGACGGGGATCCACATCCGATTGAGTCGAGCCTTTTTACACCTGAGCTTTTTGTCGGTTGCGTGATCACGGCCCCCGCCGTACCCCCGATGATTGCAGCCGCTCGGTCTCTGGGCTGTAACACGCTCACGGGGGCCGAGATGTTTGCCCAGGTCAAAGACCTGATGGTTGATTTTTTGCTGAGGAAATAGCATGCGGGTCCTGCTCGACGGTCAGGGAGAACTGGAAGACGGCAGCGCGTTCGACCTTGTGGTCATTGGTGCGGGTGGCGCAGGTTTATCGGCTGCGGTTTTCGCCGCGATCGAGGGCGCCTCGGTGCTC
>Ga0114963_10003994_pt1 | contig 10096 bp, 8 predicted proteins | sample C_131016_EF_Meta_FD_87019 | JGI IMG/M metagenome (GOLD analysis project Ga0114963, IMG submission 87019) | Freshwater microbial communities from Lake Croche, Canada to study carbon cycling - C_131016_EF_MetaG | ecosystem: Environmental > Aquatic > Freshwater > Lake | place: Lake Croche, Canada...
AACAATGCTTTGCCTTGCTCAACGACTTTGGCAAATGCTTTAGCGCGTTGCGATCTGTCGATATGCACCATGTCTAGCAAACCAATCGCCCAGCCAAAAAATGGCAAATAGAGCAATTCACGTTTGAACACATAGGCCAGAGGATGCGGCATGATGACTGGCATCAAAAAAGTCTCGTAAGTCGACTGGTGTTTCACCAACAAAATGGCAGGGCTGGTTTGACCAACGGGTAAATGATCAAAGCCATGGGTTCGGTATTCAATCCCCAAGATGACCCGCGCCGCCTGGATGCTGAGCCACAACCAAAACTGCGCCACCTTGTACCGCGCCGCAGAGCCGACACCCACGGCGGCACTCAACACAATCAACAGCGCTAATGGAACAATGGTGACGGCCATCACGGCCATGTGTAGGACCGAGCGCACAAAAGCGATCATGCAGAACTTCCGGTGTTCTGCGTGGTTAGAGAAACTTTGTTACTCGATTTAGCTACCGCTTGAGGTTTAGCTTGGGTTTTGGTTAGCAACCAATCGACGAATGCAGACAGGTCTTCATGCACTTGTGTATCGGTTGGGAAATCTGAAGGCAGTCTAGTTTGGCCCTTGTGGAGAGCACCCTTGCCTGTCAATACCAAGTGCGGCGCACAACCCACTGCTGTAGCGGCCTGTAAATCACGTAAGTGGTCGCCTACGGCGGGCACACCTTTGAGGTCCATGCTGTAACGCTCGCCGATTTGCTCGAACAAGCCAGAAGCAGGTTTACGGCAACTGCAACTCTCGTCAGGGCTATGCGGACAGAAAAACACCGCATCGATACGGCCTCCTACAGCGCCCAACATTTTGTGCATCTTGGCATGCATGGCGTTGAGTGCGGCGACATCAAACAAACCACGGCCTAAGCCCGATTGGTTGGACGCAACCACCACATGCCAACCCGCGTGATTCAGACGCGCAATCGCTTCGAGCGCACCGGGCATAGGCGTCCACTCTTGTGCCGATTTGACGTACTCGTCGCTGTCGTGGTTGATGGTGCCGTCGCGGTCGAGGATAACGAGTTTGGTGATCATGTCTGGAGCCTCAAACTGCCAAGCAAGCCAAATCGGCGACTTGGTTCATCGCCAGATGCAACTGCTTGAGTAAGCGCTGGCGGTTGTGACGCAGTGCAAGGTCCTCGGCATTGACCATCACATCGTCGAAGAACGCATCTACCGGTGTGCGCAAGGCAGAGAGTGTTTGCAAAGACGCGGTGTAGTCCCCAGCCACCCATTGCTTGTGAGCCTCAGGCGCTAATCTTTGCATGGTTTGGAACAGCGCTTTTTCTGCGGCTTCGGCAAGCAGGCTTTCGTTGACATCGCCTTGCACATCGTCGGCTTTTTTCAAGATATTGCCGATACGTTTGTTGGCAGCAGCCAAGGCTTGGCTTTCAGGCAATGCAGCGAAAGCGCGCACGGCTTGCAAGCGTCGCGTGATGTCCGAGAGTTCTTGTGGACGCAGCGCCAAGACGGCTTCGACTTCTTGCGCCGAGAAGCCTTGTTCGCGCAAACTGGCAGACAAGCGGTCGTAGAAAAAAGCCGTTAACTGCACATGGGGATCGGTGATCGCGCCACCAAATACGGCAACGGTTTGGCCAATGATGTCCGACAGCGACAACGCCAAAGACGATTCGCGCAACATGCGAATCACGCCCAATGCATGGCGACGCAAAGCGAAGGGGTCTTTGTCACCCGTTGGCAAATTGCCTATGCCAAACATACCCACCAAGGTTTCGAGTTTGTCCGCCATGGCAATGACTAAACCAACAGTGTTGCGTGGCAAATCGTCACCTGCAAAACGGGGTTTGTAGTGGTCTTCGATGGCTTCTGCGATATCTGGATGCAGCCCATCGTGGCGTGCGTAGTAACCGCCCATGATGCCTTGCAACTCTGGAAATTCACCCACCATGTCGGTGAGCAAATCGGCCTTGGCCAATTGCGCCGCGGTATCTACTGCATGCAAAAAGGTGTCATCGTCACCTTTGTGCATCAAACCAGCAATGGCTTTGGCGATGGCGCGAACACGCTGGGTGCGCTCAGCTTGTGTGCCGAGTTTGTTGTGATAGACCACATGACCCAAGCCTTCGGCGCGGGCCGCCAAGGATTTTTTGCGGTCTTGGTCGAAGAAGAATTTAGCATCTGCGAGGCGAGGACGCACCACGCGTTCGTTACCGCCAATAACAGCGCTTGCGTCGTCCGGCGTGATGTTGCTGACCACCAAAAACTGGTTGCTTAACTTACCCTTTGCGTCGAGCAAGGGAAAGTATTTTTGGTTGGCCTTCATGGTGAGGATCAAGCACTCGGGCGGGACGTCCAAGAATTCTTTCTCGAACGTGCAGGCGAGCACATTGGGGCGCTCGACCAAGGCGGTGACTTCGTCTAGCAAAACGCTGTCTTCGATTGCGCGCACGCCGCCGCCTATCTTGGCTGAAACGGCCTCGAGTTGGCGCGTGATGTCATCGCGTCGCTCAATAAAACTGGCTATCACAGCGCCTTCGGTTTTCAGCTGTTCGGCATAGGTATCAGCACTTTTGAAAACCACAGGCGAGACCTTGGCTTCAAAGCGATGGCCTTGGGTGCTGTTGCCCGCTTGCAAACCGAGAGCAGTAACAGGCACTACGGTGCTTCCATGCAAAGCGACTAAGCCGTGCGCGGGACGCACGAATTGCACACTGCTCCAGCCTGGAAGTTCGCAGTTTTTTTCTAGCTGATAGGTCATCACTTTGGGGATGGGCAGTTTGGCGATCGCTTCATCCAATGCTTTTTGCAAGCCAGCTGCCAAAGTTGCGCCTTGGACTTGGCTGTCATAGAACAACACCAAAGCATCTTTGCCTGGCTCTGGTGATTTACGCAGTTGCGCCACAGCGTCTGTGCTAGCGCCGAGTGCTTGGAGTTTTTTAAGCAATGCGGGCGTCGCGTTTCCGCTAGCGTCTAGACCCACTGCAACAGGCATGAGCTTCTGTTCGACTTGGCGGTCAGGCGCTTGGGCAATGACTTCACTGATATGCGAAGCTAATCGACGCGGCGTAGCGTAAGAAGTAACGACAGAGTTAGCGCTCAGCAAACCTTGGGCGCGCAGTTGTTCAGACAACACATCTGAAAACGCGTTGCCCAATTTCTGGAGGGCTTTGGGCGGGAGTTCTTCAACAAATAGCTCAACGAGCAGGCTTTGGGTGGTCATGGTGTGGCTGTTGTTTTAGGTGTGATTTGATCCACCCAAGCGCGCGACGCCATGGGGAAACCTAAACGTTCGCGGCTGTCGTAATAGCTTTGGGCGACAGCACGAGCGAGATTGCGAATGCGACCGATGTACGCGGCGCGCTCGGTCACGCTGATAGCGCCCCGGGCATCGAGCAAGTTAAAGGTGTGGGCGGCTTTGAGCACTTGTTCGTAAGCGGGCAATGCGAGTTGCTCGGTCATCAAATGCTGCGCTTGCTTTTCGTGAGCGCCAAAGGCTTGGAATAAAAATGCCGCGTCGCTGTGCTCAAAGTTATAGGTCGATTGCTCGACTTCGTTTTGCTTGTACACATCGCCGTAACTCAAGCCCTCGGTCCACGTCAGGTTGTAGACGTTGTCGACGCCTTGCAAATACATCGCGAGGCGCTCGAGGCCGTAGGTGATCTCACCAGTGATGGGTTTGCAGTTGATGCCACCAACTTGCTGGAAGTAAGTGAATTGCGTCACTTCCATGCCGTTTAACCAGACTTCCCAGCCCAAGCCCCAGGCCCCCAGCGTGGGGTTTTCCCAATCGTCTTCTACAAAACGGATGTCGTTTTTTTTGAGATCGAAACCAAGGGCTTCGAGGGAACCTAAATACAACTCCAAGATATTGCTAGGCGCAGGCTTCAAGACGACTTGGTATTGGTAGTAGTGCTGCAAGCGGTTGGGGTTCTCGCCATAGCGGCCGTCCTTGGGACGACGGCTCGGTTGCACATAGGCAGCTTTCCAAGGTTCTGGGCCTAAAGCACGCAAAAAAGTTGCGGTATGCGAGGTGCCAGCGCCGACTTCCATGTCAATGGGTTGCAACAAGGCGCAACCATGTTCACCCCAATAAGACTGGAGTTTGAGAATAATTTGTTGGAAAGTCAGCATGAAACCTAGCGGTGTGTATTTTTGTGTCAATTTTAAGGGCCGAAGCGTCTACGCCCGTGTCTGCCACGGTGCGTCAAAGCAGCCACGGTTAGCACGGTGGCTATACCCAAAAACCACAGGGGCAATAGACCCCGTTTGCTAGCCCATAGGGCATAGGGTGTGAGTGCACCATGAACGCCTCTTACTTCACCTGATAAAACGCCTTGAACGCCGCTGGCGAGTCGATGCGTGACAACACCTTGCGCGTCGATGATGGCCGTAGCACCCGTATTGGTGGCACGTAACATAGGCCGCCCCAACTCCATCGCCCGCGCGCGGGAGATGTGCAAGTGCTGGTCTATTGCTACGGTGTTGCCAAACCATGCAATGTTGCTGAGGTTGATCATCAGCGTGGGGGAATGCTCTGGGTCAGAAAAGCTTTGCGCGATTTCTTCGCCGAATAAATCTTCGTAACAAATATTGGTGGCGATGCGCTCCCCTTTGAACTCCAAGAGAGGTTGCCCCAAAGCACCGCGTCCAAAGCTTCCTAGCGGAATACGCATCAGGTCGACAAACCAACGAAACATGGGAGGCACAAACTCTCCGAACGGGACAAGGTGGTGCTTGTCGTAACGGTAGTTCGTAGCGGACGCGTTGGGCATCAAGGCCATGGCGGAGTTGGTGAGTTGCCCTTGTGTGCTGGAGCCTGCTGCACGCATGGGCACACCGATCAAAGCGAGTTGTTGGTGGTTGGCAAAATGTTGCTTGAGCTCATTCCAAAAGTGCTCGGGTAAGTTATCTACCAACACTGGTAAAGCTGTTTCAGGCAGTGCCATAAAGTCTGCGGTGTTGGCTAGTAGCGCTTGGCGATAGTCGGCAATCGCTTGCGGGATTGCGGCTCCAAATTTGAGGTCTTGCGGCACATTGCCCTGCACCAGGGCCACTTTCAATGGTTGCTGCGATGTGTCTTGGCTGTCTGCAGCTTGTTGGGTATTGGCTGTCGACCAAGTGGTTACCAGCCCGACAAGCACCGCCAAACGCAAGGCCCATATCCAAATCGACGATTTGTCTGCATGCTCAGCATGTTTGGCCGTGACCAACATACAGGCAAATGCAGCCAATGCGCTGACGCCGTAAATTCCCACCCACGGCAACCAGTGGCGAAGCGGGCTGTCCACATGTGCGTATCCAATAGCGCCCCACGGGAATCCCGTAAACAAGGTGGCCCGCAGTAACTCAGCGAGCATCCATAGTGCAGCAAATGACACAGCGCGGGTGAAAACGCTTTGCCCCTGATGGCACCAACGTCGATATACAGCGCCAGCCAATGCGTAATACACGGCTAAGGCGACAGCCAGCAGGGCGACGGCCGCCGCCGCTAATGGTGCGGGCATCTCGCCATAGATATGCATCGATATAAACAGCCACCAAAAAGTGCCCGCCAACCATGCGCCTGCAAAAACCCACGCCTGCAAAAAAGCTTGTTTCACACTGCTACTTCGGTCGATCACTGCAGCCAATACGGCAAGGCTGGTGAGTTGTAGCGCTGCAATGGGCTGCCCGTAAGAGGCGCCTTCAAAAGGCCATGCCAAGGCAAAGGCTTGCAAGACACCGGCAATTCCCAACAACGCATAGATTGCAAAGTTTTGCCAGTGGCGAGGCGTTGCCGTTTGCATTACGGTGCTTTGTCGTTTTGGTTGGACGAGTTGCTGGATTTTGCTTGCACTGCAAATACCTTGAACCATTTGACGGCGCCTGCTTTGGTCAGCAAGACCTGGAAGCGCAAGCCGTTGATCTCGAAGAACTCGCCACGCCTAGGCACGTGTCCCATGGCGTGTGCAATAAAGCCGCCAATGGTGTCGAAGCGGTTTTCTTGCGGCTCTGCTTCGTCAGGGGTAAAGATGGGGGTTTCGAATGCTTCCTCGACACGCTCTATGGCGGTATCTCCGCTGACGCGAAAGCTTCCATCAACCAGTGCGTAGATATCGCCCGCGTCGTCTTGCTCATCGAACTCGTCTTCGATGTCGCCGACGATTTGTTCCAAAACGTCTTCGATGGTGATGAGTCCAGCAACACGTCCAAATTCGTCAACCACCAGTGCCATATGGTTGCGGGTATTTCGAAAATCGCGCAACAAGTCGTTCAGACCTTTGCTCTCCGGAATAAACACGGGGGGACGCAATAAGGTGCGAATGTTCAGAGCCGGCGCGCGTTGCAGCTTGAGTAGATCTTTAGCCAACAAAATACCGATGATGTTGTCGCGTTCGCCCTCATATACAGGGAAACGGGAGTGCGCCGTGTCAATGACTTGGTGCATGGTTTCGTCAAGCGAGGCGTCAATATGGATCAAGTCCATGCGTGCTGCTGCCACCATAACCTTGCCAGCCGTCAATTCGGCCATGCGCAAAACGCCTTCGAGCATGATGCGACTTTCTGCGCCTATGACTTGGTTGTCTTCAGCGTCAGCAAAAACTTGGTGCAGTGCTTCGCTGCTATTGGGCTTTGGGCGGATGCGGTGTATGAACCGTTGCCAAAGGCTGCTGCCAGTCTCTTGATGCTGGGAGTTTGAAGAAGGTGAGTCTGTCACGCGTGTAGTAGCTTGCCGCCACTTAATTTACCAAATGTGAAGCATAGCCCATGCATGAGTGGCGACCTTTGACTTCTAGCGTATTGATGAGCCTTTGAAAAAATTCCACTGACTTACTTTGGGGTTTTCCCTAGGTTTGTCGATTTATGTCCGCGAATCGGGACATTACCAATGCAGGCGCTGCTCTGAACAACTGAAAATGGACGGATATGACTTTTACAACACAAAAACCTTGGTTAGACGCATATCCAGCTGGCGTTCCCCACGAAATAGACACCTCTAGTTTTCGCAACTTAGCCCATCTCCTGGAAACTTCTTTTAAAAAGAACGCTAGCTCGCCGTTTTCCGTTTGTATGGATCGCTGGATGACCTACGGTAAAGTGGACCAAGCCTCAGCCAGCATGGGCGCTTGGTTGCAACATTTAGGTCTACCCGCAGGTGCCCGCGTGGCCATCATGCTGCCCAATGTGCCCCAGTTTGCCGTCACGATGTCTGCCATTTTGCGTGCCGGTTTTGTGTGTGTGAATGTCAACCCTCTCTACACCGCACGTGAATTGAAACACCAGTTGTGCGACTCAGGTGCCACAACCATTGTGATTCTGGAGAATTTTGCGCACACGCTCGAGGAAGTTATCCAAGACACTCCAATTGAAAACGTGGTGATCGCCTCTATGGGCGATATGCTGGGTTTCTGGTTTGGACGTTGGATCACTTTTGCCGTACGCCATCTTGCGCGCATGGTTCCCGCTTATAAACTTCCGCGCAAAACTGCTTCTGATAAGTCGCGCGTCCTGATTGCGTTCAACGACGTGCTGGAAGAAGGCGGCAAGTATTCACTGAAGCCTTCTATGCAAACACGGGATGACCCAGCATTCTTGCAATACACGGGGGGCACCACAGGATTATCGAAGGGCGCGGTCTTAACGCATAACAACGTGATCGCTGCTATTTTGCAAGCGCAGGCTTGGTTTACGCCGGCTGTTTTGCGTATCGGCGACGTCTCCAAAATTAATTGCATCACGGCCTTGCCGCTCTATCACATCTTCGCTTTGATACTTTGCTTTTTGAGTGTGCAATGGGGGTCTTATATGACGCTGATTCCCAATCCACGCGATATTGATAAGTTTGTGGATGTTCTTAAAAAACGACCGTTCCATTTGTTCCCAGCTGTCAACACACTTTTTAACGCGTTGCTGCAGCATCCGCATTTCAAGTCTCTCGATTTTTCACATTTGTGCGTGTCACAAGCAGGCGGTATGGCCGCTTCTGAAGGCACCGCCAAACGCTGGCAAGAGGTGACAGGTTCCGCGATGGTGGAAGGTTGGGGTATGAGCGAGACGGTTGCCATTGGTACCAACAATCCAGTCACGGCGACCACTTTTAGCGGTTCGATTGGGTTGCCGCTTCCCAGCATTGATATCGCCATCAAGGATGATGCTGGCAACAATCTTCCCTACGGTGAAGTGGGTGAACTGTGCATCAAAGGACCGAATGTGATGGTTGGTTATTACCAACAACCCGATGAAACGCACAAAGCGTTTACTTCGGATGGATTTATGCGTACAGGTGATATCGCCGTGATGGACGAGAAAGGGTACACACGAATTGTTGACCGCAAGAAGGACATGATTATGGTCAGTGGTTTCAATGTAGTTCCTAATGAATTAGAAAATGTGATTTCGCTCTGTTCTGGCGTTGTGGAGTGTGCTGCGGTAGGCGTCCTCGATGACAAGCAGGGTGAAGCCATCAAAGTTTTTGTTGTGCGTAACGATGTGACACTGACAGAAGACGATGTTTCACGTTATTGCAAGCAAAATTTAACTGGTTATAAACAGCCTAAATATATTGAGTTTAGAGATGAGCTGCCCAAGACCAATGTGGGTAAAGTATTGCGGCGTGAGTTGCGTACGCACGCTTAAAGCTTTCGAAGTCTAATATCCATGGTTAGCAACGGGTTGATCAGGCTTCCTGAGGGCGTTCATTTTTTCCAGCGCGGATGGTTATCTAGCAACAACGCATTGTTAATTGATAAAGAGCAAGCCATATTAATTGACACGGGCTACCACACACACGCGCCGCAGACTTTGGATTTGGTGAACCACCAACTCTACGGCCGCCCTCTTACATCCATTATCAATACACACTTGCACAGCGATCACTGTGGTGGGAACGCCCATATGCAAGATGCATTTCCTAATGCGGTTACTTGGATCCCTCCTGGTCATGCGAACTATGTTCGCAACTGGGATCCCTTGGTACTTGGCTATATAGGCACGGGACAACATTGCCCTGCTTTTAAAGCCCACAAGGTTTTAACAGTGGGTCAGGAATTTTTGGTGGGCGGTATTTCGTGGCATTGTTTGGCCGCGCCTGGGCATGATCCCCATTCATTTATTCTTTTTTCCCCCGACACAGGCATTTGCATTACTGCTGATGCTTTATGGGAAAACGGATTTGGAGTCATATTTCCCGAAATCGAAGGAGAGGAGGGGTTTGATGATGTAGGTTCTTCGTTAGATTTGATTGAATCTCTGAGTCCCTCAATTATTTTCCCTGGACATGGTGCATCTTTTACTGATGTGTCAGGCGCACTTGAACGCGCGCGCGCGCGATTGTCTAGGTTTATCGACAAGCCTGATTCGCATGCGCTTTACGCTGCCAAGGTATTGGTGAAATTTAAACTGCTTGAGTTGCAAAGAATTGAGAAGCAGATATTTAGGACGTGGGCTTTTACAGCTACCCATTTAGAGAAAATCCACCGAGCTCACTTTATCAATCAATCGTTTGTCGATTGGTTTGACTTTGTTTGTAACGATCTTGTTCGTAGTGGAGCGGCTACTTTTGAAGGTAATCATTTGCTGAATGCCTAAGCAGGGTACTGTGATGATTCCTGCGCCTTAGTTTTAGCTTTTACTTCAACTTTCTTTTGTTTTTGCATTTGCATTTGCATTTGCATTTGCATTTGCATTTGCATTTGCTTTTGTATTGATTTGACTTGACTTGACTCAGCTAAGCTTGAGATTCAAATAAGCTGGCTGATTTCATGCAACTTCATATTTTTACTTTTGTTTGTAATCAAAGCTAAAAAACAAAAAGCCCATCTCGTAAGAGATGGGCTTTTTGAGGCTGTAAGAGCCTGACAATGTCCTACTTTCACACGGGAACCCGCACTATCATCGGCGCTAAGTCGTTTCACTGTCCTGTTCGGGATGGGAAGGAGTGGTACCAACTTGCTATGGTCATCAGGCATAACTTGTTGTCACCTTGATTAAATCAAGGCAACGAATTCATAGAGTTTGGAATCAGTTTTTAGTCTTTCGACTGTTTTTGAATGCGTCACTTGGCATAACTTCCTTGATCATTTCTGAATCAAAGTTATAGGGTCAAGTCGCACGAGCAATTAGTAT
>Ga0114963_10004007_pt1 | contig 10082 bp, 8 predicted proteins | sample C_131016_EF_Meta_FD_87019 | JGI IMG/M metagenome (GOLD analysis project Ga0114963, IMG submission 87019) | Freshwater microbial communities from Lake Croche, Canada to study carbon cycling - C_131016_EF_MetaG | ecosystem: Environmental > Aquatic > Freshwater > Lake | place: Lake Croche, Canada...
CTACATCAATTTCAAAACCAAAGCTTTTAGCTTCTTCAACAGTAATAACGCCTTCATGACCAACTTTATCCATTGCTTCAGCAATTTTATCACCAATGTCTTTATCACCATTAGAAGAAATTGTGCCAACTTGAGCAATCTCTTCTGTTTTACTGATTTTTTTACTTTTTGCTTTGATGTCTTCAATAACCGCTGTTACTGCTTGATCAATACCACGTTTTAAATCCATAGGATTCATACCAGCAGCAACTGCTTTATTACCTTCCCGAGTTATTGCTTGCGCAAGCACAGTAGCAGTTGTTGTTCCATCACCAGCTATATCATTAGTTTTACTAGCAACCGATTTAATCAACTGCGCACCAACATTTTGAAATTTGTTGTGTAACTCTATTTCTTTAGCAACAGTTACACCATCTTTTGTTACTCTTGGCGCACCATAGCTTTTATCTATCACTACGTTACGACCTTTAGGACCAAGTGTTACTTTTACCGCATCAGCAAGTATATCAACACCTTGCATCATTAGCTCGCGTGCTTTTGCACCATGTTCAATTAATTTTGCACCCATAATCTATTCTCCGATTTATTGTTATTAAAATTATTCTACAATGCCTAGAATGTCAGACTCTTTGACAATCAGCAGATCTTTGTTATCGATTTTGACTTCAGTGCCAGCCCATTTACCAAACAGAACCTTATCACCAGCTTTAACTGACAAAGGTCTTCTTTTGCCTGTTTCATCGATAGTGCCATCACCAACAGAAATTACTTTCCCTTGAGTTGGTTTTTCTTTAGCTGTATCAGGAATGATAATACCGCCAGCAGTTTTTTCTTCTTGTGGCATTACTTCTATCGCAACACGATCATGTAATGGTTTAAAATGCATCATATAACTCCGTTATTAATTGTTAGACAAATCGATTTTTACTTGTGTGAAAGTAGATCACACCATACATATCAGCATATAGGTGTCAATTTATAACATTTCAAGTAGCAATTAGCATTATTTGATACTATTTTATTGTTACTTAGTAATTATATCGGTAATTTTGATGACTCACTCTTTAATTTCAAGACCAAGAAGATTACGCTATAACTCTGTTCTTAGAGACATGGTTAAAGAAACTAGATTACATTTAGATAATTTTATTATGCCGCTCTTTATTAAGCATGGCAAAAATCTGAAGATCCAAATTTCTTCAATGCCTGAACAGTTTCAGTTCAGCATTGATACTCTTGAAGCTGAAATAAAGGAAATTGTTAATCTTGGGATCAAATCAGTAATTTTATTTGGTGTACCTGAAAAAAAAGATGCTATCGGTTCGGACTCTCTGAGTGACGAAGGTATTATTGCACAAGCAATTAAACAAATCAAAAAACTTGCGCCTAATCTTTTAGTAGTAGCAGATGTTTGTATGTGCGAATATACTGATCATGGCCATTGCGGAATCATTGCTAATGAAGATGTACATAATGATCAAACACTACCAATACTTGCGAAACAAGCTCTAACTTTTGTTCAAGCTGGGGCTGATATTGTAGCGCCAAGCGGAATGATTGATGGCATGGTTGGTGTAATTAGAGAATCGTTAGATGATAATAACTATGATCATATTCCAATTCTAAGCTATTCAATTAAATATGCTTCAGCATTATACGGACCGTTTAGGGTTGCTGCTGAAGGGGCACCAAAATTTGGTGATCGCCGCAGCTATCAGGCAGATTATTGCAATATAAATGAAGCAGTAAAAGAAGTAGCTCTGGATATTGAAGAGGGAGCAGATATGGTGATGGTAAAGCCAGCTCACACCTATCTAGATGTGATACATAAAATCAAACAAATATACCCGGAAATACCTCTAGCTGCTTATCATACTAGCGGTGAGTATGCGATGATCAAAGCCGCTTGCCAAAATGGCTGGCTGAATGAAGAGCAAGCTGTAATTGAAATTTTAACCGCCATCAAACGCGCCGGCGCTGATATTATTATTAGTTATTACACCAAATACCTGGCAAAAATTTTATAGTACTATTACATATTAAAAAGATCTGAGCGACTATCGGTTTTAACAAAATACTCTATACATAAGAATTTTATAACCGAGGCAGAAATCTTATTTTTAAACAAATTATTCTTCATTAGCTTTTTTTATCCGATCTTCTAATTGCTGAATTACAAGCTTACTACCAGGTGCTACAGCAACAAAAAGTCGCTCTTCATGTATTGGTGGAACTGAATGTACTGCTCCAAATGTTTCTCCGGATAAAAATACTGTACCTTCCCCATAATTGGCTGAGATAGCATTAAAAACATTTATCATTTTAGCTAATTCTTTTCTTTGCTGTAATTCAATATCAGTATCAGTATCAGTAAAATTTAAATAGTTTTCTATATTTGATTTTAAATTAAATTCTTCTCTTTCCTCTGTATCTATAGGATAAAATAAGGTTGAAGGCCCTTTTAAAGAAAATACTATAACATGTTCATTAGCTATACAATTTAAAAGACCAAGACAGGGATCTGTATGCCAATTTGGTAAGTCATGCTGATTATTGTCTATATAAGCTCTAACTAAAACCCAGGCAGAATCTCCTTGCTTACTAGAGGATACTATATCTTTTACTAATGTAGTTATTAAGGTTGATGCTGAATCAGATATCTTACTATTTTTTTCTGCTAAAGACTCCAAGAAAGTCTTTATCTCATCATTGAGGTTTTCTAATTTTCCAAAATTATGATATTCTTGAGTAGAAATTATTTGTAATTGATTTAAAAGATTGAAATCATCTGTTGATAATGGAAGAGCAAAATTTACAAAAGGCTGTTCAGAACTTAGAGTATCAATAGCTTGATGTAAAGTTATATTGGATGAATAAAACCCCGCTAGAGGCTCAACATTATCTAACATTGACGAATTGTAATAAGTATGTTGGCCATCAGTTGTTGTATAATCTAAATCACTAATCATTTTCATTTTCCCTATTAAAGGTTGGTTTATTAAGGGTAATAAATAATTTTAATGTGTATGTCAAGTGTATATTAAGAAATATTAATATAATATGTGCTATATTAATTAAATTAGAATGGCATTAAGCTAATTAGTTCGTTATGAAAAATACCTATATACAATAGACAATAACAATCACATGGCGTGCAGCTGCATCCTCTCATGAAAATCCAGAAATAGGTTTTTGAGTTATCATTTTATGTTTTTGAGATCTTTTGCTCCATATTTAAGTTACAATCTAATAATTCATTAGAGATCGCCGTATTTAGTTTCAAGTTTTTTTAAGTACAAAACGCTTGAATCTTCAGTGAGAGCTTAAGCTATGATCGATCATCTCACTAAAGATTTATACTGCTTCTTCGTTTTTATGTCCGCATTGTTACTCTAGCTATAACAAATTGGTCACTAAAAATTAGAAACAATACTTGCCAATTATATTTCTGGGTAGTTGGGGATAAAATATGAAACATAATTGGCACCATACAGCGATCTCCAATGTTTATTATGCAAATATCACTAGATTTTACTGCCTTACAGAAATCTAATGAATAAATGTATAAATCTAGTTATGAGTTCTAAACTTATACAAATTGCACTATAACATACATGGATTCATTTATGTAAGTCCCCCAAGCAAAAAAAAATGAAAATATTTTTTAGAAGGGTAAAATAGAGAGGTTTAATCTCCGTTGTCATTACCGCCTCCGCGGGAATGACGATGAAGAGTGCAAGAATATGGTTTTTTAAACTAGTAAATGGGATAAAGTAGATCTAAACAGTCTCTACAAAGATAGAGCTAGAATAACCTATATTCTTATAATCATGACCAATGACATCAAGTTCACGTTTGTTCATTTTGCCAGTACTTTGGATGACGTAATATATAGATTGTAAGGTATTTTTAAAAGCGGACTCTACATCAAAAGAGCTCAAATAATGCCCAAGCATTAATGCTGAAAACAAGTCACCAGTTCCATTTGGGTAAATGCTGAAATCAACTAAGGGCGTTTGCCCCAATAAACATTGAGCGCCATCTGATAGAAAGACATGCATCTTATCTGCTGGTAAATCAGGGCTTCTAAAACTAGTTATAATGAAAATTTTTATACCTAACTTATGAAAATGCGCAGATGCTGCTTTTGCATCTTCAATAGTGTTAATTGGAAAACCACATAAAAGTTCTGCTTCAAAATGATTGGGAGTGATAATTGTTGCATTAGATAAAGCATAATTTTTAAAAAAATCAGCTATGCCTTCTTTAACAAAAACTCCTCGACCAACATCACCTATCACCGGATCACATAGATAAATCAATTTTGGATTATTCTGACGCAATTGCTGCACAGTTAACAAAATTATTTCACCTATAGAACTATCACCAAGATAACCAGATAATACAGCCTTACAACTATCCATCACTCCTAAATTTTTGATCCCATGAATAACTTGTTCAATATGATTTGCACTAAAAATCTCTCCCTGCCATTTACCATAGCCAGTGTGATTAGAAAATTGAACTGTGTTGACCGGGCATACATCATACCCTAAAGACTGAAGAGGAAAACACGCAGCTTTATTTCCAACATAACCATAAGCTACATGTGACTGAATTGATAAAATCATCTATTGCTCCACAATTAAATCCTGAATAACCATCTCTGGCGTTTCTTTCCCATTCCAACAATTGATAGTCAAACTCACTATTAAAGTCAAGCCAAAGCGTTGCTTAGAAAGTAACACCTCGCTTAGTGGGTTATCAATTGCTCTAAATGCCATAGCTTTTATTTTGTAATTACTACTGCCATCACTCAAAATACAACTAACGTGATCTCTGCCAACTATATCAGCCTTAATGATGTTAACACCACTTACCATAAATCTTGGTTGATAATTACCACTACCAAATGGACCTAGTTTCTCGATTAGATTAATTAACGCGATATCTGTAGAATTCAGAGTGAGATATGCATCAAAATGATTTAACACATTAGTTGAGAGTTCTTTATAGGACTGCTTAAATTTTTGATAGAAAAATTCTTTCAACTCGGTAATTTTATCACTATTTACAGTAAAACCAGCAGCCATAGCATGACCGCCTCCTCCCACTAATAAACCATTAGATTTAGCTGAAATTACAGCAGCGCCAAAATCAATACCAGTAATTGACCTGCATGATGCCTTGCCTACACCATCAACCAAAGATATTACCGCTGTTGGTTTATTAAACTTATCTTTTAACCTGCTGGCAATAATACCTATTACTCCTGGATGCCAATCCTCACCTATTACAAAAATAATTGGATCTATTTTAGCAGCTTTTTCCGCTTGTAAAGTAGCTTGTTCTAACACTAATAATTCTATCGCCTTTCTTTCTTCATTATATCCACTTAGCTGTTTGGCAATTTCAATAGCTCTTGCATAATTACTACAAGAAAGCAGCTCTGCTCCTAAAGATGATTGACCTACTCTTCCTCCTGCATTTATCCGTGGACCTAGGACAAACCCTAAATGATAAACAGATACAGCACTTGTAATACCAGCAACCTCTATTAAAGCACGTAAACCTATATTCTGACTATTATTTATAACCTTAAGGCCTTGCCTAACCATAGCTCTATTTAAACCAGTGAGTTGTACTTGATCGCACACTGTACCAATCGCCACAAGATCTAAAAAATGTAATAGATTAGGCTCTTGAATTTTCTGAAAATAACCTTCTGTCTTTAGATGTTTTGTTAAAGCAACTATTAGTAAAAAACTCACACCGACAGCAGCTAAATACTTGAAATCTGAGATTTCATCGGCACGATTAGGATTAACAACAGCTAACGCTTCCGGCAAAGAAGCATCGCCAATGTGATGGTCGATTACTAACAAATCTATTCCAAGCTGTTTTGCAAAAGCAATTGGTTCATATGAAGTGGTTCCACAATCAACAGTGATAATTAGATCTACTCCTTTATTTTTTAGCGTTTGGAAAGCATCGATATTTGGTCCATAACCTTCTAAAATACGATCAGGAATATAAATTTCAATATTAACCCCTATACAATCAAAATATCTTTTTAATAAAGCAGAAGAAGTAGCGCCATCTACATCATAATCACCAAAAACTGCTATTTTTTTACCATTTGCAATTGCTTTAGCTACTGTTATAACAGCCTTGTCCATATCTAAAAGATGAAATGGATCAGGTAATAAATCTTTCAGTTTTGGTTCGAGAAAATTAGATACATTATGAATATCAATGTTGCGGCTAGATAATATTTGCGCAAGTACGTAAGGCAACCCTGTTTTTTGGGTTATGTTTAGGGCTTCCCTAGAATCAAACGTCGCGTGCGTCCATTTTTTGTTTTTAACCGATTTAAAAACCTTATTATCAACTGCTAAATCAATAATCATATTAGTGTAAGGTTTTAAATAACCTGTGCTCAGTTCTGATATGACGAATAGTTTTGTTCTGCGCTCTCATCGCAATAGAATGCGTAGAAACACTACCATTACCCAAAAATTTTACACCATCTAGCATTGAGCCACTAGTTACCCCAGTTGCAGCAAACATAACATCATCACCTCTGACCATTTCATGTATGGTATATTTTTTACTAAGGTCACTAATTCCCATACGTTTAGCGCGCTCTTTTTGCCCATCATCATCAAACAATAAACGTCCAATCATCTGTCCACCTGTAGTACAAAGAGCTGCTGCTGCCAAAACTCCTTCTGGAGCTCCACCTGTTCCCATATACATATCAACACCAGATCCTGGTATTGCTGTCGAAATTACACTAGCTATATCACCATCGTTAATCAAACAAATTCTTGCCCCAGCCTCTCGAACTTTTGCTATTAATTCCTCATGCCTATCCCTATTTAAGATAATAACAACTAAATCTTCAATGTTGCAATCTCTTACTTTGGCTAGATTAGAAAGATTTTGTTTTGGAGTATTGTCTAAGTCAATAATTTGTTCATTATAATGATGACCAATAGCTATTTTATCCATATAAACATCTGGGGCATTAAGTAACCCTCCACCTTCACTCATAGCAATTACTGCCATAGAATTAGGGCCACCTGTTGCACAAATAGTAGTACCTTCTAATGGATCAAGCGCTATATCAATCTTTGGACCAATACCAGAACCAACTTTCTCCCCGATATACAACATTGGTGCTTTGTCTCTTTCACCCTCACCAATTACCACAGTACCATCGATATTAATTTGACCAAGAGCTGTGCGCATAGCTGTTACTGCCGCCTGATCAGCCGCTTTTTCATCACCCCTTCCCATAAAATCGTAAGCTGCAACCGCAGCAGCCTCAGTAACTCTTACGGCTTCAAAAGTAATATTTATATCCAACATGGAAGAAATTTTTGAATGATCTTTCTGCATAATTATATCCCCATAAACTATTATTTAGTAATATACTAATAACTGATTATCTTCAATTTTATTCTTAATGATTACATTATCTTTATCTTTGAGGTGTCATAGGCGGTAAAGGTGGTAAAGGTGGCGGAACAGTGCCACTATCATAAACCTCAACTGATTGATCCTTATTGACCTTTACAGTTTTATTTGTTGTATTATCAGGAATCAAAGATTTAGGAGCATCTATTGGTAACGTTGGCACAGATGGACTAACTTGAGGTAAGGTGTTTGGCAATGCAGGAACACTTGGCACAACCGCCTGAGGATCAATCTTTATTGCAGGAGCAGTATTTGCCATAGTTGGCATTTTTGGTGCCCCAGTGGAATTATTTAAGGGTTGGCTTATGACTGGATCTTGCTGAACATCCTTCGTTACGACTCCAACATTTGCCATAGTTGGCATTTTTGGTGCTCCAGTGGAATTATTTAAGGGTTGGCTTATGACTGGATCTTGCTGAACATTATTCGTTGCAACTCCAACATTAGACTTTGGTAAAGCTTTAATTACCGTTGGCGTAGAAGGTAAATCAATTTTTGGTAAAGTATTATTACTTTGTGCAGCCGTTCCTTGAGTTTGAGTTTCAATTGGTTTTTGCACTAATTTATCTTTCGCAACAACACTACTAGAAGCAACATTTGATTGAAGTTGTTTTAGCTTAGCTTCGATTTCTATTTTACTTGGACGGGTAGTACTAACAACCTCTTTTTTAGATTGTTTTGCTGAAGTAGTATTATTTTTTGTCGTTGCTTTAGATTTTTGTTCTATTTTTTTTAATTCTTGTTTTTTATTATCAATTAGCTTTTTATGCTCAACTTCTGAAACCTTACGCTTTGGTACGTTTGATAATTCAGGATAAGATTTCTTTTTATGTTTATGATGCTGAACTTCGTGTAACTTCACCTCTTTTGGATTTGAGTGGCGAACATTTGAATCTTCTGTTAATCCAACCTGATAATCTATGTCTGTTGGCTCCATATAGTCAGGAGAAACTTGATTTAAAGAAATATTTTCTATCGGCGTATCATCAAAATTCTCATTGAATCTATACTCATTGAGAACACTATTGACTTGTTGATTTTGAATTGACAGCTCTTGCTCTGTAATAAGATTACTATTTGCAACAGGCGTTCTTTTGTTAATCAAATATTCTTGATGTCTTGGCTTTAAATAGCTACAAGCTGCTAGGTTACTTAACAGTAAAATAAATATTATAAATCTCATTTTCAAAATATTTCCCCAGTGAAAAATAAACTCACATCTGTCATTGTGCTATTCGTTTGCATTTTATGCAAATAAATTCTGCTTAAATATAACCATATTTACAAAAATTTATAATTATGTTAGCTAATTTATCGCTAGCATTGATATATAAAGCCCTAGCATTACTAGCAGCAAAGGTTAGTTTGTCTTGGTCTTGAAGCAATTCTTGCAATAATTTTGCACAATTGCTAGGATTAAACTCCCGCTCATTAATTATCCACGCAGCTTTATGATCGTCTAACATCTTAGCATTTAAATATTGATGATTACCAATAGAATTTTTTATAGGAATTAATATTGACGGTCTACCAATAGCCATTAATTCAGAAATTATTGATGCTCCTGCTCTAGAGAAAACTATATGTGACTGTGCTAATAATTGCGGCATATCGTCAAAAAACTTCTCAACAACCGCCTCAATTCCTAACTCATTATATCTATTTTTGACCCCTGTTAAGTCCTCAGCCCTACATTGTTGGAAAACCTTTACTCTTTTCTGTAATTTTTGACTTAATAATGCAAAAGCCTCTGGTAGTACTTTACTGAAGATTTTTGCGCCTTGACTGCCGCCGGTCACTATTATATTAATGACAGAATTGGATGTAGGCACTGTGTAGGGCACATCTCTCAACTCTTCTATCTTCTTTCTTACCGGATTACCAATAATTTTTATTCGATCATCGTTTTTATCTATACCAATCGTATTGTTAAACGTTAATGCGATGACATTAGCCCACTTCATCAAAAATCTGTTAGCAGTTCCTATGACAGCATTTTGCTCATGAATTATAATTGGAATTTGTAAAATTTTAGCTGCTACGACACCAGGAAATGTTGTATATCCACCGAATCCAATAACTATATCTGGTTTATAGGTAAAATAGATTTTCATTGAATAAATCACTCCAAAAGCGATCTTAAAAAGTGAAATAATTTTAGTAAAAATATTACCACTAAAACTTCCTGATGGCACTATTTTATAGCTTAAATATTCTGGTACTTGCGTTTTGTAATTTAAAAACCGTTTGTCGGCAAGGATTAAACAATTATGGTGACGTTCATTCATGACATCAGCTAGTGCAAGGCCTGGGAAAATATGACCACCTGTTCCTCCCGTAACCATCACTACTTTAAGGGTTTTATTCATTTAATTCACTTAGCTAGTATATAATTTTCTAGTTGGTAGAGTAATAATGTTATATCTTTTTCGAGTAAATGACAACATCATACCCAAAGCAACAGAGATAGAAAAAACTGAAGAACCGCCATAACTTATTAAAGGTAAAGTCATGCCTTTAGTCGGTAGAAGATGTAGAGTTACGCCCATATTGAATGCAGACTGAATTCCTATTTGCATTAAAATCCCAGCTACAGATAA
>Ga0114963_10004008_pt1 | contig 10081 bp, 9 predicted proteins | sample C_131016_EF_Meta_FD_87019 | JGI IMG/M metagenome (GOLD analysis project Ga0114963, IMG submission 87019) | Freshwater microbial communities from Lake Croche, Canada to study carbon cycling - C_131016_EF_MetaG | ecosystem: Environmental > Aquatic > Freshwater > Lake | place: Lake Croche, Canada...
AGGCACGAAAACCTCCTGTTTTCACGGGAGCTGCGCTCCCGCGATCGCATCCATGCGACCGAGCAGGCTGTTTATCCACAGCCTGCTATCTGGCCGTGGAAAAAGTCCTCCGGGACTTTTTCCAGGCATGAAAACCTCCGGTTTTCACGGGAGCTGCGCTCCCGGGATCGCATCCATGCGACCGAGCAGGCTGTCTATCCACAGCCTGCTAACCGTCACGACCGCACCAACGGCAGAGGCAGGAAGGGCGACCCGATCGAACCAAGTTCCCTAAACTTCTTGATTTGCCCGATCCGCAAACTATTCTTGCTGCAAGCCGGCACGCCCGTGGCGTCCGGGCCGTCCGGGGCTCAATTCGGGCAATCAACACTTTTTCGGGAGCGTGATTCAGATGGTGGTCACACGTTGGTGGATGCGTTTGGCTGGAGTTGTCACATTCGTCGCCGTCGCGGCCACGGCCTGCGACGCTGATGCCGGCTGGCATCATCGGTATCACGGCTACGGCTCGTCGGGCGGCAGCTCGGGCGGCTCGTCGGGCGGCAGTTCCGGCGGTTCCGGCGGTTCTTCGGGTGGCTCGTCGGGCGGCAGCTATGGCTCCTCCGGCGGCAGCTCGGGCGGCTCCTCCGGCGGCTACACGTCCGGTTCGTCCGGTTCGTCCGGCGGCAGCTACGGCTCCTACGGCTCCTACGGCTCGTACGGCAGCTGGGGCTCCCACCATGCCGCCAAGATGGCGCGGCGTGCGGCCCGTCACTCGAGCCACGGCTCGTCGGGTGGCAGCTCGGGTGGCTCGTACGGCGGGTCGTCGGGCGGCTCCGCGGGTGGCTCGTACGGCGGGTCTTACGGCGGCGTGTCCACCCCGGCCGCGGTCTACTCGAGCGGCTACGGCACGCCGGTCGAGTCCTACCGCGTGCTCGGCGAGACCCCGTCGGCGACGGGCGGCGAGATCGTCATGCCGCAGTCGTACAGCCCGGTGATCAACGATTCGACGACCGATGCGGTGCCGGCCGACGCCGCCATGCTCCTCGTCGACGTGCCCGCCGACGCGCAGGTGTTCGTGAACGGTGCCAAGACATCCTCGACCGGCGGCCAGCGGCGGTTCGTGTCGCGCGGCCTCTCGTCGGGGCGGACCTACGAGTTCACGGTGCGGATGACCGTCGACAGGAACGGCAAGACCAGTGAGCAGACGAAGACCGTGGCGGTCTCCGCCGGCGACCGGTCGAGCGTTTCCTTCGCCGACGCGGTTTCCGCCCCGAAGACGAGCCTCACGCTGAAGGTGCCCGCCGACGCCAAGGTGTGGCTGGCCGGCAACGTGACCGCGTCGACGGGCGAACTGCGGCAGTTCGAGACCACGAGCCTGCCCGCCGGGCAGTCGTGGAAGAACTACGAGATCCGCGTCGTGACCGTCGTCGACGGCCGCGAGCAGGCTACGTCGAAGGTGATCGAGCTGGCCGCCGGCCAGTCGCTCGAACTCGCCATCGACCCGGCCCAGCGGACGGCGAACGCCGACGCGACGGCTTCGGTCCGCTAGCAGGCTGCGGATCAACAGCCTGCTGGATCGCAGGGATGCGATCCCGGGAGCGCAGCTCCCGGGAAAACCGGAGGTTGTCAGTCGCGGAAAAACGTCCGGAGGACTTTTTCCACGGCCAGCGAGTCTCGCGAGTTCACGGCCGGCCCGGTCCGGCCGCATGATCGTCCCCACGCTCCCGCGCGGCCCCAGGCCGCGCGGGAGTTTTTTTTGGCGGGTGGTCTGCCGATGTCGAACGTTGACGGTCGGGGTGCGCCCGGCCAGCCGGGGCGGCGGCGGGCCACCCCCGGCGGTCCGGGGCATCCGCGGAAAGCGGCCGTCGTGCCCGATGGGCGGCCGTGCGGACGTCCGTATCCCGGCGCACGCGGACGTTCGATGCGGTTCCACCCCCCCGGTCAGCCATGGTCTTGCCAGTGATCCCGCCTGCCGGCTCGTCCCGGGCCGCCGGTCGGCCCGCGGAGGCCGGCCGCTGGTCGGCGGCCGCCCGTGTCGCGGCCTCCGTGCTGATCGCCACCTACATGGCCGCGGTGATCCTGCCGCCGCTGGCCGGCCCGCCTCCGGCCAGCGCGCTGGCCGGCCGCCTCCTGCAGCCGCTGCGGCCGCTCGTCGGCGGGCTCGCCCTCGGCCACGGCTACCGCTTCTTCGCCCCGAACCCCGGGCCAGGACACTCGATCCGCTGGACGATCCGCCGTGCCGACGGCTCGGCCATGTCGGGCACGATCCCCGACCGCGACGCCGACCGTCCCCGGCTGCTCTACCACCGCCGGTTCATGATTCCCGAGAAGATCGCGGCGCTCGTGCCGGCGGCGGACGCGCCGGCGGACGTCCGTGCCGAATCGAAGCGGGAATGGCGTCCGCTCGTCGAGGACATCGCGGCCCACCTGCTCGCTCGGCACGGCGGCGCGACGGTGGAATTGAGCCTCGTCGAGCACTACCTGCCCACGCCCGAGGAATCGATCCGGGGAGAGCAGGGGGCCGACGCGGTGACGCCGCTGGGCATGTACATGTCCGTCGACACCGCGCGGGCCGCCGTCGTCGGGGTCGTGCCACGCCTGACGGGAGCCTCGCGATGAGCGCCGCGATCTCCGACGGAGTGCGGACGGCCGGCCCCCCCGTGACCGCCGTGTCGGCACGCTCGCCCGTCGCGCCGGCGGAGCAGGGGGGCGCCGCCGAACCGGGCTTCGCGGCGTCGTGGGTGGCGGCCTGGAACGCGTTCTGGTTCACGCCGGCCGATCCGCTCCCGCTGGCCCTCGTGCGGGTGTTCGCCGGCAGCCTGCTCGCGTGGTCGAGTGCCGTGTGGCTCCTGGATGCGGACGGCTTCTTCGGCGCGACGGCCTGGCAGCAGCCCTGGAACGTCTGGCGGATGAACGACCAGCCCTGGCAGTGGAGCTGGTATTTCGCGGCCGGCTCCCCGGCCGCGGTGCGGCTGCTCGCGGGCGTGACGCTCGGCGCCGCGGTGATGCTCGCCGCGGGCATCGCCACGCCGCTGGCGGCGGTCGTGTCGCTGGCCGGCTTCATCAGCGGCTACAACCGCGCGCCCTTGAACGTGTTCGGCTTCGACGACGTGCTGGGCATGCTCCTCGTGGCCGTGGTCGTGGGGCCCTCCGGCGACGTGCTCTCGGTCGACCGCCTGCTGGCACCGAGCGTGCGGGCCGGCCGGCCGAGCGTGCTGGCCAACATCGCCATCCGGCTCGTGCAGCTGCACCTCTGCGTGATCTACATCTTCTCGGGATGCGGGAAGCTGCTCGGCGGCAGCTGGTGGGAGGGCACGGCGCTGTGGGGGGCGGCCGCCAACGTGCAGTACCGCACGCTCGACATCACCTGGCTGGCCCGCCACCCGCTCGTCACCAACGTGCTGACGCTGTCGACCCTCTGGTGGGAGATCGCCTACGCGGCGCTCGTCTGGCCCCGGCTCACCCGCCGGCTGACGCTCGCCATGGCGGTTCCGGTGCATTTGGGAATCGGGCTGACGATGGGCATGATGGAGTTCGGCCTGGCGATGCTGACGGCGAACATGGCGTTCGTGCCGGCGGCCATGCTGCGGCGCCTGCTGGGCGGCCGTCCTCCCCGTCCGTGACGAGCATGAGTCGCACCATCGGCCTGACGCTCGCCTACGAGGGCACTCGCTACTCGGGCTGGCAGGTGCAGCCGGGGCGGACGACGGTGCAGGGGACGCTCGCCGGCGCGATCCGCGGCGTGAGCGGCGAGGAGATCCTGCCCCGCGGGGCCAGCCGCACCGACGCCGGGGTGCACGCGCTGGGGCAGGTGGCGGCCTTCACGAGCGCGGCGGGCCACGCGCCGGGCGTCTGGGTGCGGGCGCTCAACGCGCGCCTGCCCGCCGATGTGACGGTGGTTTCGGGCTGGGAGGCGCCGGCCGACTTCGATCCGGTGTCGGCGGCCGTGCGTAAGCTGTATCGCTACCGCATCCACGACGCGATCTGGCGGCCGGTGCTGCAGCGGCACCTCGTGTGGCGGTGGAAGTCGCCGCTCGACGTGCCCGCGATGCAGGCGGCCGCGGCGCGGCTGATCGGGGAACACGATTTCACCAGCTTCGAGACGACCCCCTCCACAAGGCGGTCGAAAGTTCGCACAATCCACTCGGCGTCGGTCGAGCGGCATATCGGCCACGACGACGCCCCCGGGGCCGAGGTCTGGATCGAGGTCTGTGGCAACGGGTTCCTGCACAACATGGTGCGGATCATCGTCGGCTCGCTGGCGATGGTGGGCCGCGGCAAGCGGGATCCCGGCTGGATCGGTGACGTGATCGCCGCGCGGAGCCGGCCGGCGGCCGGCCCGACGGCGCCGCCGCAGGGGCTCGTGCTCGTGTCGATCGACCTGGACCCGCAGCGATCATGGCAAGAATCCCCGAGCACATCGGCAACCTGACGCTGATGCGTCAGCTCGGGCTCGGTCGCCACTGCCAGGTCTGGGAGGCGGTCGACTCGGGTTCGGGCCGTCGTGTCGCGGTCAAGGTCGTGGTGCCCGAGATGGCGGCGGACCCGGGCCAGCGCCGGCTCCTGCGGCACGAGTTCACCGTGGCCCGGTCGCTCGACCATCCGGGCATCATCCGCATCGACTCGCTGTCGATGGCCGGGGGCCCGCCGCACCTCGTGATGGAGCTTTTTCCCCACCCGAACCTCCGCCGGCAGCTCACCGCAGGCGTCGATGCCCTGGCGCCGCGGCTGCACCGCATCGTCCACGAGATCGCCGAGGCCCTCGACCACATGCACTCCCGCGGCTGGGTGCACCGCGACGTCAAGCCCGACAACGTGCTCGCCGCGGCCGACGGCGCCGTGAAGGTGATCGACCTGGCGATCGCCGCGCGGCCGCTGGGCCTCGTCGGCCGCCTGCTCGGCCGCAAGGGGCCGGCCCAGGGCACGACGAGCTACATCGCCCCGGAGCAGATCCGCGGCGGCGGGGTCGATCCGCGGGCCGACATCTACGCCCTCGGCTGCACCGTGTTCGAGCTGATGACCGGCTCGACCCCCTTTTCCGGCTCGACCGCCGAGGAGCTGCTGCGCAAGCACCTCTCGGCGCCGCCGCCGGCGCTCGAGGCCTTCAACCCCAACGCCACCGAGAGCGTGTCGCGGCTGGTGCGGCAGATGCTCGCCAAGCGGCCCGAGGATCGGCCCGCGACGATGCGCGACGTGGCCCGACAGGTCGCGGGGATGCGGTTCCACAAGCGGACCGGCGGCTGACGGTCTCGGGCGAAACGGCCTGCCGGAGGAAAACGCGTCCGCAGGACGTGGTCCGCGGCCGGGTGAGCCGCCGCAGGCTCGAATTGACGCGGGGCCCGCGGGCCGGGGACAATTTTTCCCGGATCAGCCGCCCGAGGAGCCCGCGCCCGTGTCGAACAAACTCCAACGTCTGCCGCTCGAAAAGCCCATCTACGAGATCGAGGACCGGATCTCGCAGCTCGAGGCCGCGCCCCTGGGCGCGCAGCAGCAGGAGGAGCTCCGCCGCCTGAAGCGGGAGCTCGTCGAGGTGCAGAAGCGGGTTTTCGGGGGCCTCGACCCCTGGCAGACCGTCGAGGTGGCCCGGCATCCCAACCGGCCGAAGACCAGCGATTACCTGGGGCTCGTCTTCGACGAGTTCGTGGAGCTGCACGGCGACAAGTCGTTCGGTGACGACCGGGCGATGCTCACCGGCTTCGCCAAGCTCGAGCAGCGCAAGGTGATGGTGATCGGCCACCAGAAAGGCACGACCCTCGCCGAGCGGCAGGCCTGCCACTTCGGCTGCGCCCATCCCGAGGGCTACCGCAAGGCGATGGGGAAAATGCGGCTGGCGGCCAAGTACGGGCTGCCGGTGATCTGCCTGATCGACACGCCCGGCGCCTATCCCGGCATCGGCGCCGAGGAGCGCGGCCAGGCCCAGGTGATCGCCGAGAGCATGTTCCTGATGTCGACGCTGCCGGTGCCGATCGTCTGCGTGGTGATCGGCGAAGGGGGCTCCGGCGGGGCGCTGGGCATCGGCGTCGGCGACCGGGTGGCCGTGCTCGAGCATGCCTACTACAGCGTGATCAGCCCGGAGGGCTGCGCCGGGATCCTCTGGAAGAGTGTCGAGTTCAAGGCCGACGCGGCCCGGTCGCTGCGGTTTCGGGCCGCCGACCTGAAGGAGTTCGGCGTCGTCGACGCCGTCATCGAGGAGCCGGCCGGCGGCGCCCACCGGCATCCGCGGCAGATGGCGGCCCGGCTGAAGACCTGGCTCGTGCGGTCGCTCCGCAGCCTCGTCGAGGAGCCAGTCGAGCGACTCGTGGCGGACCGTTACGGGAAGTTCCGCCGGATGGGCGTGTTTCTCGAGGTCGCGTCGTAGCTGGCCGGGGGGCGGTTTTTCGCCGTGGTCGGCCGCCGGATCACCCCTCCCCCCAACGTCCGATAATGTCTCTTATGTCCGTTTCGGGGGACGTTCGTTTCGCCCCTGTTTTTCCGCGGCCATCCCCTGCCCGCCGGCTGTGGCACGGGCCCGCGTGACCGCGGTCCGCCGGCTGCCCGTGCCGGCTGTTTGCCGAGCCTGCTACCGCCGCGGGAGCGGCGTCTGGGCGCCGACCGGATAGCCCGGCTGCTGGTATCCCGACTGCTGGAAACCGGACGGCCGGAACCCGGCCTGCGGTTGCTGGAAGGGGGGCGGCGAACCCGCCGGCACGGCGAACGGCTGTCGGGACGGCATCGCGGCCGCCTGCGGCATCGGCTGCGGCGCGAACCGCTGGCCGGCCGACGCCGGCGGCACGGACCAGCCCGGAGCGGCCGGCGGCACGCCCGCCGCGCTTGCCGGCTGTGGCGCTCCGCCGCCCGGCACGAACCAGGCGGCGCCGGCGGGCTGCACCGCGCCGCCCGGTGGCGGTCCCGGCGGCCCCCCCTGCTCCGCGCCGCCGGTCCAGGCCGAGGCGGATGCCGTCGTCAGCCCGTCCCAGAGCGCCTTGAGCGGTGAAGGCTGGCCTGTGGGGGCGGCCTGCTGTCCGCCGCCCGCTCCGAACGCCATGCCCGGGGCCGGGTCGAGGGACTGCATGCCCGACTGCGGTTCGAATTGCTGCTCGAACTGCCGCACGAACGGCTCGACCGTGTCGTGCAGTTGCTTGGGCAGGTAGGTGTCGGCCCGCACGATGAGGTCGGCCACGATCCGGCCGCTGCGGCTGGCGACGATCTGGTGACGGTAGGCGGGGGCGAGCGTGACGCTGAAGAACGTGATCACCACGCACAGCAGCACGCCCTTGGCGAGCCCGAGCAGGAATCCCAGCTGGTGGTCGAACGCCGAGAGGTGCACGGCGTTGATGGCCCCGGAAATCGTGCGGAACATGAGCCAGACGGCCAGGGAGGTGGCCACGTAGCAGGCCAGCATCGCGGCGAAGCGGTTCCAGGGGGCCTGGTTGCCGAAATGCGGTGCGAGCTGGCCGCCGAACCGCAGGGCCACGAACGAACTGGCCACGATGCCCGCGATCCAGGCGACCTGCCAGACCATGCCCTTGAAGTAGCCCAGCAGCGCTGCCGCCGCGAGCACCCCGATCATGACGAGGTCGTATCCTTCGAGAGCCACGGTCCGCCTCCGGAATCAGGGACGAAACGCCGCACGCCGGCCGCCGGCCCTGCGGGACGGCATCGGGCCGGGGAGGGGGCTGCGGCTTCCGGACGACGCGCGCCGCCGACCGGACGGGGGGAATGTAGGGATGGGCGGCGATTCATCGTAGACCAAACCGTCATGCCATCACGAACAACCCATCTGTGCCGTATTGCCCAGAACAGTTTTCTTGCGCAGAGATCCGAGATTTCCTTGTTGCTGCTTGGGACGCGTGTTTCTCGGGTTTCCCATGCTTCCAAGGCCCGCGGGACGATTGGGTGACCTTTTCGTTCCGGCAGTGCAGGGGGTCGCGCGGCACGCCCTGTGGTGCCGGGGCTCCGCATGTGCCGACACCTTTGAAGACGACGGCCTTACGGCGACTGCGGCGACCGCCACGGATGGCGGATCCCGCGGCCTGCCGCGCGCGGCCGGTCTCTTCCTGCGCGGAGAGACCGGACTACGGCTGGGGGGATCGCAGTGCCCGAGTTCCAGGTGCACATCACCGGTGCGTCCATCGTGGGCGCCGGCTACGCCGGCGCGGCGTGGTACGTCGGGGGCATGCATCCCATGACCTGCCTGCTCGGCGGCGGGCTGTGCGCCGTGGCCGGCATGCTGCCCGATCTGGACAGCGGTTCGGGCACGCCCGTGCGGGAGAGCGTGGCCTTCGCCGCGGCGATCGTGCCGATGATCCTCGTCCACCGCCTCCACCAGTCGGGGCTGCCGATCGAGGCGGTGATCCTGCTGGGGGCCGCTCTCTATGCCGCGATCCGCTTCGGCGTGTCGTGGCTGCTCGAGAACTACACCGTCCACCGCGGCATGTTCCACAGCCTGCCCGCGGCGGCCATCGCCGGACAGGTCACCTACCTCTCCTTCTGGCACGACGATCCGCTGCGCCGGTATTTCATCGCCAGCGCCGTCGTGCTCGGCTTCCTGACGCACCTCGTGCTCGACGAGATCTGGAGTGTCAGGAACGGCCAGTTCGGACCGAAGGCCAAGAAGGGCTTCGGCACGGCGATGAAGTTCCATGGGCCGGTGCTCTGGTCCACGATCGTCTCCTACGTGCTCGTGGTGGCGCTGGGGCTGGTCGCCGCCAGCGACGCGGCCGTCGCGGAGCGGATGTCGCTCGTCCGCCAGCAGATGGAACAGGCCGCGCGGACCTACCACGTGCAGCCGGCCCCCTGGCAGTACCGCCGGTAGCCGGTGAGCAGGCTGTGGACACACAGCCTGCTGGATCGCAGGGATGCGATCCCGTGAAAACCGGAGGTTTTCCGTGGAAAAACGTCCGGAGGACTTTGTCCACGGGCAGCCAGCAGCCTGTGGACACACAGCCTGAGGGTCCCGGTGGACCGTTTTCCGCGGGGCACGGGGTGCGCCGCCGCGAAGCCGGCGGCGTTTTGGCGTTGCGGCTTGCCGGACCGGTGCCGGTGCCCGATCATGCCGGAACACCCCTCCTCCTCCAGAATCGCCCCATGGATCCGCTCTCGGCCGCGCTTTCCGCGGATCCGCAGCCGCTCGTCATTCTCGCGGTCCACCTGGGGCTCGTCGCCGCCGCCGCGCTCGCCGGCGGCCGGTCGCTGTCGTTTCTCTCCCTCGGGCACCGGCCGATGCAGGTGCTTCTGTCGCTCACGGGGGGCGTGCTCCTGGGCGTGGGCATGCTCCATCTGATCCCCCACGCGTTCCTCGAACTCGATCGCAACGCCGACACCACCATGGGCTGGGTGCTGGCGGGCTTCTTCGCGATGTTCGTCCTCGAGCGGGCATTCCACGGCCACGCCCACCACGTCGCCGATGCGGCGCCGGGCGACGAGGCGGCGCCACACGCGGGCTGCGGGCACGATTCCGCCGGCCACGCCGCGCACGGCCACCAGCATCGTGCGGGGCCCGGCGGCACGATGCCGGCCGCCGCGGGGGGCCGCCTGGCCTGGTGCGGGGTGTTCGCCGGCCTCGCCGTGCATTCGCTCGCCGACGGAGCGGCCCTCGCCGCCTCGGTGCGGGCCGACGCCGATCACGGGGCGGGCTGGCTCGCGGGGTTCGCCACGTTCCTGGCCGTCCTGCTCCACAAGCCGTTCGACGCCGCGATCATCGCCGCGCTGCTGATCAAGTCGGGCGTGTCACCCGGCACGCGGGCCCTCGTCAACGCCTCGTACGCCCTCGTCGTGCCTCTCGGCGCCGTGGCCTTCCTCGCCGGCCTGCGGCTCTTCGGCGGGCGGGAGGACGTGGTGGTGGGCGTGGCGATGGCCGTGGCGGCGGGCGCGTTCGTGTGCATCGCCGCGGCCGACCTGCTCCCGGAGGTGCAGTTTCACAGCCACGACCGCGTGCTGCTGACCACGAGTCTGGCCCTCGGGCTGGCGATCGCCTGGGGCATCGGCGCCGTCGAGCGGTCGGTGCACGACCATGCCCGACCCGCCGCGGTGGCACCGGCGTCGTCGCCGCAATAGACCGGCGTCGTCGCCGCAATAGACCGGCGTCGTCGCCGCAATAGACCGGCGTCGTCGCCGCAAGAGA
>Ga0114963_10004009_pt1 | contig 10081 bp, 7 predicted proteins | sample C_131016_EF_Meta_FD_87019 | JGI IMG/M metagenome (GOLD analysis project Ga0114963, IMG submission 87019) | Freshwater microbial communities from Lake Croche, Canada to study carbon cycling - C_131016_EF_MetaG | ecosystem: Environmental > Aquatic > Freshwater > Lake | place: Lake Croche, Canada...
ATAGTACGTTGTTTGGATGGTTTACAAATTTACAAGGTAATAATAATAATGAAGAAAACATAACAATCACAGAAAACGGGAAATTATATGTAATATCCAGATATATAGAAAAAACAGACAATACTTCTTTAGAATTTCTTTTACTTGTAAATTATTTATATAAATTTCTCTTATTCGAAAAAGAATTGTTACTACCTGTCCTAACATTTATATATTTTTTAATGGAAACAAACAAATCCCTTAACACGGATGAATCTATTACATTCATCAAGAACTATAAGAATGAGAATGAGAATGAGAATGATTATGAAAAAGTAATACAGTATTTATTCAATAATGAAATTGATATCGAAAAATATAGACAACATCATACAAGCTTCCATAATAGTTTTCATCTCCTATATTCAATATGTATTATATTACAATTGGACAGTAAAATAAACAATAACAAAATAAACGATAGTATTCAATCTTATTTGGCTACATATAACGAATATTCTGGCATTTTGTTATCTATAATTAAGAAATGTTTGGATTATGAAAATTATCATAGAATAGAAGGTTTCATTGAAATACCACTATTGATCTCAATAAATGAAATTATTCAAAGACCATTTACTTATAAAGACATTCCAATGCATATCAATAATATAAGTAATGTAATAGAACTCAAACCAATTGGTAATGTTCTATTAAACAAAGTGGATGATTGGTTAGGGTTATCTAATATATATAAGAATATAAAAAATTTACCGAATAATAAAATAGATCACAATATTCATCCTGGACTGTTGGACCAAACTATGTATGGTGGGTATAGTAGAAAAAAATATACACGTAAAAAGAAAAATGTGAAAAAAATCAAGGATGTAAAAAAAGATAAAAATACTTTGAAAAAGAAAAATGCGAAAAAAATCAAGAATATAAAAAAAGATAAAAATACTTTGAAAAAGAAAAATGTGAAAAAAATCAAGGATGTAAAACAAAATAGGAATACTTTGAAAAAAAAGAGTGTGAAAAAAGGCGGTGACGTTTGTCAGCAATATTACAACAATCCTGACTGTATAGACAAAGTAGAGACCGTACAATTATATTTTCAATTAAAGAACATTATACTTCATTATGACAAAATAAAAGAGTACAATTTTTCTTGCTTTACAAAAAACAGATATTTGTTTACATCTATAAGTAAAATATATAAAGATATTCAAAAGGGACTGATAAGGAAAGAAGAGGAATCACCTGGTAGTAATACTATTAGTAGCCTAAATAATGGTTCGAATTCATTTGTTAATTATACACTCAAGAATGTTAATCCGTTCTCTGTGTTCAATAAAAGGAATAATACCAATAACGACAATGTTAAAGTTATATTGGAAAGACATCGTGAAGAAGATACACAGAATAAAGTAACTATACCAAAAATAGAAATGATTTCAAATATTATATATAACAATAAGTTAGAAGACAAAAGATTCATTATACGTTTTTTATGCAAGTACTTTATATTTGAAAAGAAACTATTGGTAGTATTATTATTTATATTGCATAATACTCTTTCAACCCAAGATAGGAGTACTCAAGATACACCAAAAGAGACACTGGGCAAAATAGTAACTGCATTTACAGAATATATCGATACATATGAGAATGCAGAACAATACTATAGTGTAACTTATAATAGTATAACTACAACTATAGATAAAAATGAATTGGCTGAAAGTATAGATTATATAAGAATATTCAAAATCGTGTTATGTTTTCTTTATGAAAATTATGAAAATATCTATTATAAAGAGTCAATTGAAGCAATAATACAAAATATTCATTCTATAATACTAAACATAAGAGTAATATATTCACTCGTGTTTTGTTTGATTTATAATTATTTGAAGGGTGAAATACCATTAGAAAATATACTGATAGAATGTATAGATAATATAGTTATTGAACATTCTAATATAGGCACCATTTCAAAATATATATCAACAATATTGATAAGTCTTATAGAATGTTCTGCAAGTAGTAATATTACGTCTACTGGGCGAAAAATCAATAGGTTCTTTAATGTAAACGAATGGTTGAAAAATAACAATAATAAAACCAGCACCCTTCAGCATACAGATATCCATAGAAGTGTTCATGGAATAATCGATGATTTAAACCATATTTCGAACTTGAAATCGTTTCTTACTAATACAACATCCTTTTTTACAGATCCACTTTCTACATTCGTGAATCACTTGCTACCATCATATAGTATCAATACCAATGTTGCGTGAATAAGAATTATATGTACGAGATAAGATGCTATCACTTAGACCATTTACTATTGAGTTATTTTTCGATTATACAAACTGTAAAGTATTTGTCAATCTGTACAGAACTAACATTTCAATCTTCACGATTTTTCTGTTTTTTGTTGAACATATTCAACTATATACTTATTTCGGTAGCATATATGGTATCAAAATAAGTAAGATATATTATATACATAGATATGTACTTTATTTATGCATATAATAAAGAATAAAACCAAATGCAAAAATATATAAAAAGAAGGAGATTAAATGTTTATAAGTAATAAAAAATACGTGACTTAAAATGCTCGTTACTCTAAAAAGATATGCATATATGCAGTTACAACAATTCATACATTATTTATATACATCCATTATACGTGCTTGTTTCTATGTATTATATTCGTATTATAGTAAACAATTATGGAGTATTTGTATCGATTTAAAGACAAATATATTAGGGAATTTCGCATTTCCAGATAGCACTGCTATATACGCTATCTCTTTTTTATCTTATACTGATATCTTCTTGGTTGGTGAAATACCAGAACATCATCATTTGTACAGTATTACTATCTATGACACTTATGGTCAAGTATTATCCTACTATGACGATTTAACGATTGAACTCAATAGAGACCGTAAATATATGATCGAAATAAACAATCTTTCTATACCATATGCGTGTGTTATCCGTATTTATCCAGACGAAATAAAACAACCTAATTTTGTATTAGATACCTATTTACCTATAATAATCGATTCTAGTGGGATTTGTTTAGCACCGTGTATGAAGCGAATTGCTACGAAACAAGAATGTATTCAAAATACAAATCAGTTTACTTGGTTATATAAAACCTTACTTGGATTAAAACGTATTCCACGAAACAATCAAGAACTTTTATTTACGAATTTCCATATTACAAAAATGCCAGTTAGTCTTTATTTTCCAAATACACGCGCCACATATTTGATGCTACACGTTCATTCAAAAACCGATGTTATTCGAATTACAGGGCTTGTTCCAAAATACGATATAAGAGGTATTCGCTATTTCTCCTATATGATATGCGACGGCATTACTACTGTAACAGACGATTGTGTTGGAACAAGTGAAATAGACAAAAGACATAATGCAGTATACAATATTTATATTGCATCCAATCATCAGGCTGCATATGAAAAGGGATATGATAAAAGTAAAGATGCATTAATGATTTGGAGTGAAACAACCACGTATCCAGTCGTTGTCTATAGAGAAATACGAATGGATAAAGATGGAATTCATACATTGACACAAGAGAACAGTATTGCGTATTTGAAGGATACAATGGGTGATTATTATCCAACTGTGGAGATTTTATAATGTTCTATTCGGTTTACAAAAATAAATCTTATACGTTATTTGTAACTATCGACCTATTTTATGATAGATTAACCCTTTCATACGCGGCTTTCCAAGTTCTCACTAATAAGTGGACATATATGTCTGAATAAAGCTTCCTCAACGTGAAAGGGTTAAATACTTCTTATTCTATAAAACTTCTTACAATAAAAATAACAAAATTATTCAAATGAATACAAATTGTAAAAATCAAAAAACTACATACGTATAGAAAAATTATATAGACCCCTTTACTTTTTTTTGTCTTACGTTCTTCCCTTTTATGCCACCTCTTTTAGTAGGGGAGGGTGTATCAAACATTCCTTCGGATAGTTCAGGTGTCTCTACTTCTACAGGTAGTTTATAATTCTGTATTGTTTGTTTTCTTTTATTCGGGGGTGTATCAAACATTCCTTCGGATAGTTCAGGTGTGTCTATTTTTACAGGTAGTTTATAATTCTTTATTGTTTGCCTTCTTTTATTAAGGGGAAGAGGTGTATCAAACCGTTGATGTATATTTTTATATTCTAATTCTAATTCTTTCAAATAGTTTTGAACATCTTCTTCATTGTGTTTGTTTCGTAATGCTTTGAGATCGTCATCCATATTTTTTTTCAATGCTTTGAATTTATTCGGCATATTCATTTTCATATTTGCATTTAATTTTTTTGTCTTATTATTCATTGCTTTGAGTCTAGCATTCAGTGTAGCATCACGCGTTTTTTTATTTGCAATCATTTGTTTTTGTAATTTGACAAATTCTCTTATCGCATCGTTTGCTTTTCTCGACATTGGTATATGACTATAACATAGTATATTATATTATTCTATTTCAAATAATATAATATAATACACAGAGATGCTATACTAAAAACATCGTCTAAACCTTCCAATCTACTACGATTGCTTTTTCTTTACTATTATACGCAAGACCAGATAATGCTACTGGATATGTAAATACTACGTTTTCTTTTTCGTGACTTACTATTTCCATTACTTTATTCGCCATTGACCTCAATTTCAGTATTTCTGGTTCGATTTCATTCACTTGTAAACGCATTGCTGTTTTCAACAACTCTTTGTTTTCAGTTCGCTTATACTCCTTCAATATTTCTCTATTTTCTTCAATCATTTTATAAATGTTTTCCTTTTTCTCACGTATAGCAGTTTCGTTCTCTACATTACTATACAAATACTTATATTTACTAAGATATTCGTTATAAATAGAGTTATCTAAATTATAATCACTCATCTTTTCTTTGAACAATTGAATAGATTCGAATTCATTCAAATAGTCGAACGCAGTATCCAACTTTTGCTGAATGATACTATCTTTAATATTCAATATGGATTCTTCAAAGATTGTCAAGATTTCATATAAATCATTGGGTGTTCCGTGATAAATATCTATAGATAATGGACAAGGGTTCGTAGCATCTCCACAAATAGCAATATAATGATTGTTCTTCCTAGTAAAAATCGTTCCTACTGGACGTTTACATTTAATACACGCCGGTTTCATAGATGCGATCTGCAATTTCGCTTCTTTCTTTGAATCCTCATTTTTATATATTGTTCTCTTTTTTCTCAATAGAGTCGTTTCGTATTTCGATTTCATACGGAAATAGTCGTATATCGATTCATTATATTCTTTCCCGTGTTCTACTTCATCATTCACTTCTTCTGTATATGTATAATCAATGATGGGTGTATTATTCGCGATGAGCGTAGTCAATGTCTTTGGCATATCTTCTATAATAGTGATTGGATTATTCGACACATTCAGTAATTTCAAACGAACCAACTCCTTCAATCGTAACAATTCGATTTCGTTGAAATCACAGTAGAATTCTTCAACTGTTTTCGGTATGTTCTCTATTCTCTCTATTCGATTATGTGTAAGTATAATGATTTTCGCATTGGATAAGTTCGATATGTCTATCTCTTTCAGTTCATTATGTGCTACATTCAATTCTATAAGAGATTCAGGTAAATTCTCTAAAGTCGTCAACTGATTCCTTTGACATTCAAATCGTTGAATCCATTCAGGAATATTTTTTATTTCGGTTAATGCTCCAGGCGTAAAAAGAATACTTCGAATATCGCGTAATTCTTCTCGAATGATATAGAAATCAATAGTCCCATCTAATGGTTCTTGGACTAACAATCTGTCAGTATTCATAGGTAATTGTTCGAGTATATCCACTATTTTCGATTCATTATTCGCCTCATTTAATTGCATATTTGTTTCCTTTTCTTCTGGTACTGCCATTTAGTATATCATACATATATATTAAGTTTTCGGCGACATATCTATAAAAGGTAAATTTGTAATACCAGTATATTGTGACTCACGATTTAAAATGGCTTCTTCTTGAAACCTGCGTATTTTGGATAAGATATATTCGTGTTCCAATTTTTGTTTTTCTGTTTTCTGTTTTTCTGTCATTTTGTATTTATTACAATAATATAAGATAACACCAGTAACTAATAAGAACAATAAGAGAACACCTATATTAAAAATATAATAATACATAGTGATTCTCGTATTTCTACATTGTTGTAAATTCGAACAAATGAAATATTTACTATAAGTATCGGTCAAATGAGGATAATTCATTATATAGTATTATATACGATATACTAAAGAATCAATAAAACATAATATAATAGGAAACGGCTAAATATATTAAAATGGACAATATAATAGATACTATCCAAATAGGAATCACTGTTTTCTGCCTATATCCAACACCGAATTCGCGGAATGAGCCGTCATCGTTATAAAACATTTTTGGTTTTGTGATATGGATTAAGAAAAAGAAGAAAATGAAAAGGAGTATGGAAATATTCAATTTGTTTCTTCGTATTATATTTGCGAAAACCATATATCTCTTATCTATAATATAAATACAAATAATTTATTTCAAGGTTTGGCGAAAAATATTATTACATATTTGTAACCATCCCAACAGGATTCCAACTTGTTGTATGGTATAATATATGATATCAAACTATGTTACCAGTGGAAGTATCCTATTTTGCAAATCATTATTTTCGCCAAACCCTACCGTTTCTTCTGGAGGTCATTCTATTTGATACTTTTTGAATAGGATAAGCAGGAACAGTTGATTTCGATTCTAGGAATGCTTTGATTTCTGCGTCATAATCAACACCATTATCATATGATATTTTAAATTTGCTATCTTTTCTGGAGGGGGGTATTTTTGGTTCCATCAAATTTGGCACTGCTTTAGTGGCACAAGTATTTGATTCGAGAAAGGCAATAATCTCTGCATCATAATCACTACTATTCTCATATAACATTTTCAATTTAGTATCCTTTTTTATTGGATTGGTCTCCGTGCCAGTTGGAATCGGTTTTGGTACATCAGTATCCAAAACTGGATATGGTAGAATTTCTACAGTGTTATCCAATACTGGATATTGTTGGATTTCTACAATAGTATTCATTGTTGGAACAGCTGTATTTTTGGATTGATAATCTACTCGGTTTTCATATAAAAGTTTCAATTTACTATCTTTTCTAGATGTATTTGCTTTTAGGTCTATCATAGTTGGTACATTTTGAATATAATTTGGAACAGAAGTATTCCATTCTGGAAACGCCAATATTCGTGCTTTACTATTTGTTTTTGTATATGATAACGCGGTTTCTATAGAATGAGAATCAATATTGCTCTCATATGATTGTTGTAACTTTGTGTTCCATTCTGGAAACGCCAACATTCGTGCTTTACTATTCGTTTTTGGGAATGCTAACACGGGTTCTATAGAATGAGAACCAATATTGCTCTCATATGATTGTTGTAACTTTGTGTTCCATTCTGGAAACGCCAACATTCGTGCTTTACTATTCGTTTTTGGGAATGATAACACGGATTCTATAGAATGAGAATCAATATTGCTCTCATATGATTCTTGCGATGTAACATTGGTGTCCTTTTTGGTATCCTTTTTAGTTGGATATATTTTCAAATTCATCAAATTTGGTACATATTGAATGGCTTTTGGGACAGTAGTATACGTTTCTGGTTCATATACAATTCCATTTTCTTGGAAGTAGAGAAAATCGTCTTTATAAAAGGCATATACCTTTTCTTTGATTTCTCTATTGAAAAAACTACATAAAGGTACGTTATACTTTTCATATACGCTAACATCCAAATCATATACTTTTCCTTGAAAATCCATCTCTTTTCTCGTTCTTTCATTTTTAGAATTTAACAATTCCTTGGGTATTTTCTTTTTATATAACATTTCTATGTATGCATAATCAATATTCTCTATATCAAAATGTCGTATTTTTTTTGATTTATATAATGTTTTTTTATCAAACATTCCGTTTGTCTGTTGTAAGAAATGAGGCACGTCCACCATTTTACTCCATTGAGGGAGTATCAATTCTTTCACAAACTCGGAAAACGTAATTGTCTCTTTTTTCCATAAATGTCGATATTGTCCATCGCTTGAATACTTATTTAAAAATCCCGAAACCAACCGTTTATATGGATTTCTACTAAATAATATGGTAGTATAGTTTTTGATATCGTTTGGTAAAAACATGACATCATCATCTGTATGAATCTTATTATGTATATTGTTATTTTGTAAAAACCAGAATATTTTTTTTATATGACTACATCCACATTTGTACGTCCAACCAAATATTATTTTTCTATCATTATCTACCAAAAAATACATATAAATTATATAATGAACGGAGAATATTTTTTCTATTTTTTTATCTAGTTATTGTAGAGAATATACGTTTTTTATTACTATATATAAGAAAGCTTACTGGATTCCTGAATCTGGTACGAAGCCGAAAACTTATTTTGTTTGTTTATTTGTTTCTTTAAATTATATAAGAATAAAATCAATACTTTTTTTCATTCAATAACAACAGTATGCGATTCTAATTCATATGGTTCAATTTCACCAATATCTTCACCCATATATTCGACTACTTGTATCTGTATTTCAAAATTTCGATAAGTAATATACATATCTTTAGTATGATTGATTGAAATATATACACTTGATGATAAAAACCCATTATCATATTCGTATATTTTGGGCGAGATAATACTTAATAAACGATACCGTTCATCGTCTGTTTTGATTCTACCAATTTGTAAAATTCGTCCATTATGTATTACAAAGCGAAAGTCGTAAGACAATATTCGTTTCACCACATCCAGTGGTAAGGTTGACAGTTTTGACATATATGAATTGATATACACCATTGAACATTTTAAATGGAACAAAATTTTGTTTTTTATAATATAATTATAATATGAAACAAAAAGGAGATGATTATAAAATTACAGCAGTAAAGTATTATTTGGATAATAATGATACTATGGATAATACTTGTAAAATTTTTAATTGTAAAAAACCATCATTACATAGATGGATACAAATATACAAAACTAGAAAGAATTTACACAGAAAACCAAGAAAATCAATATCTTACAAAGTCAAAAAAGAACAAGTAAAAACTGCACTAAATATGATTGATAAAAACGAGCAACTTACTATGGATGAATTATTATTTGATATGAAACAAAAATACAAGGATTTTAACATTACTCGTCAACATTTAGGTAGGATTATTAGAACAAATAATAGAACCAGAAAAAGAACAAGACATCAACACTTCCCTAAAGAAAGACACAAGAAACCTACTGATAAAAATAAGGAATTAGAAGATTTCTATAATGAAGTGAGTAAATACCCATTAGATAAAATTATTTGTTTGGATGAAACAAGTATTGGTTCTCATTTGAAACCATCATACAGTAGGTGTTATATTGGTAAGCGTTGTGTAATAAAAAGTAATAATAATTTTGTATTTCGTAGTTTTACTTTGTTAGTAGCAATAAACAATAATAAATGCATTGGAAAACTATTTTATGAAAAAGGCGGAACAACAAAAGAACGAATGGTAGAATTTTTAGAAACTCAAATATTTCCAAAATACAAACACCATTTGATAATATTAGATAATGCAAAAAGTCATAATAATGATATGGTAAAAGAAACAATACTAAAAAGTGGTAATAAATATTTATTTTCAGTTCCTTATACACCTAAAACAAACGCAATTGAAATGTGGTTTAACCAAATAAAAACATATATCAAAAAGAATAGAGATGTATATACTTTTGAAGGTTTGGATAAAAATATAGAAAAGTAAAACCAGAAAATTACAAGAATTATTTTGATTACGCTTACAAAACAAAAGAAAGTTTAGAATATAATAAAAACCCATCTACCCGAAAATGCAAACCGAAAAAATATAAAGAATAATATACTTAAAATTTTCATATAATAAGTATATTATGAGGTTAAAAAGTGAATTATACAAAAA